>Ga0208458_1000318_pt1 | contig 56117 bp, 64 predicted proteins | sample AD_UKC085_MetaG_FD_184432 | JGI IMG/M metagenome (GOLD analysis project Ga0208458, IMG submission 184432) | Active sludge microbial communities of municipal wastewater-treating anaerobic digesters from USA - AD_UKC085_MetaG (SPAdes) (version 2) | ecosystem: Engineered > Bioreactor > Anaerobic >... | reverse complement strand
GGTGGATGGACAAGGCGGTTGTGAAGAAGCAGCATCCGGGCTGGCTTCGGGAGATGGAGCATGAAGGCAAGCTGATTGCCTGGGGTGAAGAAAAGAAGTCCGACTCCCACGGACATCATGCCTAGTTGAGCATATCTTATAATTGTGTAAAAGGGCCCGGGGGGATGAAACGCTCCGGGCCCTTTCTTGTTCTTGTGAGCCTCCCTGATGAAAAACTTGGATCATGAAAATTATTGACAAATCCGACGCTTGATAATAGCATTTGGCCGATTTTTTAGTCAACTTTCGCGCGTAAAGCGCTTTTTTATTTCATTGTGATCCATTTTCAGAGGTTTTATATCAGTGAAAAAAAATATTACAAAGAAGAAAGCACTCGAAATTATTGATAATTATTTTAGATCCGCCGTGCTCGTCATTGGAGATGTCATGGTGGATCATTTCATCTGGGGTAAAGTTTCACGCATTTCACCCGAGGCGCCTGTGCCAGTAGTAGACGTTCAAAAAGACTCCGTGATGCTGGGCGGAAGTGCGAACGTTTTAAATACGATCTATGCCATGGGTGGAGGAGTATATATGGCCGGTGTGATCGGTGACGACGACATCGGTAGGGGGCTGCTCAGACAGCTCAAAGAACGGGAAATCGATACGGCGGGTATTGTGATTGAGAAGGGCCGACCGACAACACTCAAGACAAGGATCGTTGCTCATGGGCAACAGGTGGTCCGTTTTGACCAGGAAAGCAAAAAACCCATTCCGAAAAAATGTTGTGACAAGATTCTTGCCTACGTGAAATCGTTGCGTGATAAAATCGGCGCTATCGTTATTTCCGATTACAGCAAGGGGGTTGTTTCCAGGGAACTGATAGAGGGTATCAGAAACATTGCCAGGGGATCAAAAATCTTTCTGTGTGTTGACCCGAAACAGAGTGATTTTTCCATATACGAAGGGATCCACGTGATTACTCCCAATCATCATGAAGCAGGACGGGCCGCAGGTTTGGAGTTCGTCAACGGGGATGATCTCATGAAACTGGGCGAAACATTGCTTGCTAAGTATGATTTTCAGGCCTTGCTGGTGACAAGGGGCGAAGAAGGCATGAGCCTTTTTGAAAGAGGGCCCAGGATCGTCCACACGCATTTTCCCGCTCAGGCCAAGGAAGTTTATGACGTTACAGGGGCTGGCGATACCGTCATTGGTGTGTTGGCTCTTTCTCTGGCCGCCAAAGCAAATCTGAAAGAAGCAACGTCGCTGGCAAATCATGCGGCAGGCATCGTTGTGGGAAAGGTGGGAACATCAACCGTTTCCAGGGAAGAACTGATTAGCGTATTATGAGTGAACCGACACAGGCCCTTCCTGTCAAACTGGTCTTCAGCGTTTTTGGACAGGCAGCCGGCATGTTAAACGATACCATCAGCAAACTGTCTATGCTTTATGGTCAGCCTGATTTTGTAAGCGGACAGGTCCCCTTTGATTATACGGATTATTATCATCCGGAAATGGGCGGGAAGCTTGTGCGGCGTTTTTTATCCATGGAAGAATTAATCCGGCCGGAAAATTTACCGGACATTAAACTTGCGACCAATGAGATTGAAAAAGAAACAGCCGTTGACCATCACAGGACGGTGAATATTGATCCTGGATATCTGTCACAGGCGCACCTGATTCTGGCTACCGGTAAGGGGTATACGCACAGACCCTATCTACGCAACGGGATCTACGCGGATTTGACGCTGATCTACCAGGGGAAGAAGTTTTGTTCCATGCCGTGGACCTATCCGGATTATGCAGACGAGAAACAATTGGCAATGCTGGAAGTTATCCGTGCGCGGTATCTTCTGCAGTTAAAAATGACTTGAGCCGATGTAAACAGTAAAATTTTGCAAGAAGGTTTGATATGATTAAAAGTATGACAGGATACGGACGGGTGGAAGGTCTCTGTGATGGACGGAATGTTATCGTAGAAGCCAAATCAGTCAATCATCGATTTCTGGAAATTGCTCTTAGGATACCCGCGTCGCTATACCCGCTCGAGATGGAGTATAAGAAGAAAATAGCGGAAAGATTCAAGCGTGGCCGTATTGATGTTTCGATCCGGCTCGAGGGTGAAGGCAGCGATGCGTCAAAAGTGAATTTGAATATGGATATTGCCCGGGGATACTTTGATGTTTTGAACCGGCTGAAAACGGAATTCAATATTCAGGAACCCATCAACCTCAAGAACCTTATCAACTTTCGTGATATTTTCACACCGCCTGCGGAAACGCAGCTGGATGCCGATTTGTTAAATGCGGTGGGAAAAATGTTGCATGAAGCGTTGACGATACTGGTCAATATGCGGCAGGATGAAGGAATCGTGCTGTTTTCGGACATGCAGATGAGGCTTCAGGCCATTGGTGAAATCATGGGAGACATTCGGCTGCGAGCTCCGCAGGTTGTGCTGGAGTATCAAAAACGTTTATCAGAAAGAATTAAGGATCTGACAGCGGGATTGGAACTTGACGCTGTTCGTCTGGCCCAGGAAGTGGCTGTCATGGCAGATCGATGTGATATTACCGAAGAGATTGTCCGTATGCAGAGCCATATCGGTCAGTTCGAAGCCCTGTTGCAGAGTGATGAAGCGGAAGGGAGGAAAATAGACTTCCTTCTGCAGGAAATGAACCGAGAAATAAATACGATTGGTTCCAAAGGAAATGATCTGGAAATTGCCCGTCAGGTCATAGAAGTGAAAAGTGAACTGGGTAAATTACGTGAGCAGGCGCAGAATATTGAGTAAGAAATTGACTGATAAAGGTTTAATTATTGTGGTTTCAGCGCCTTCGGGCGCCGGGAAAAGCACGATCTGCAGAAGGTTGCTTGCTGCGTGTCCCGAGCTTGAATTTTCTGTTTCCTATACCTCACGAACACCACGACCTAATGAGATTGGTGGGAAAGATTATCATTTTATTTCCCGTGAACTTTTTCAGAGGCGAATTGATGAAGGTGAGTTTGTTGAATGGGTTGAGAATTACGGACAGTTTTATGGAACATCTGTCAAAGCGATCAATGATGTCCTGAATCGTGGAAAAGACCTTCTGCTGGATATTGAACCGCGCGGTGCGAAAGCCATTAAAACACAGTTTCCGGAAGCTGTTTTTGTATTTGTGCTGCCACCCAGTCCGGATGAACTCCTGAAACGCCTGAAAAAACGGGGACACGAAAGTCAGGAGGCCATAAAAATTAGGTTTGCTCAGGCCAATAGTGAATTGAAGGAAGTTTTGTGGTATAATTATACGATATTTAATGAAGATCTGGAGACAGCCGTCTTGCAGATGATTTCTATTTACCGTGCGGAGAAATGCAAAACAAAACGTCTTCGCCGTAAAATTGATCGTGTTTTTAAAATAGAGTAATATATTTATCATGGAATATTGAGGAGGTATCAGATTCATGGCAAGAGTTACAATAGAAGATTCATTAAGGGTGGCCCAGACAAGATTTGGCCTGGTTTCGCTGGCGTCCCAGCGGGCGCGCCAGCTGCTCAAAGGTTCCAGACCGCTCATGGAAAGCAAAAACCGGGAGATTGTTTTGGCGCTGAGAGAAATTGCCTCAGGGAAGGTCACTTACGCCCATCCCGAGTTTTTGAAGGGATCCCAGGAGGATTTTAAACCGATTCCGGATAACACAGAGTTCATCGGCGATGAAGAGTATCTCGAGTAGTAACCCTAAAGATAAACTGATCTTTGCCCTGGACGCCGCAGGCTATGAGGAAGCATTATCCTGGATCAATCTTCTTTCCGGCCATGTCGGAATGTTTAAAGTAGGCAAAGAATTGTTTACTTCGGTTGGTCCGAAGATTATCGAAACCATCAAGCAAAGAGAAAGCAAAGTTTTTCTTGACTTGAAGTTTCATGATATCCCCAACACAGTGGCCCGTGCGGCTGAAGCTGCAGTGGCGTTGAATGTGGACATGTTCAATGTCCACGCAGCCGGCGGCAGCAGGATGATGCGGGAAACGGTTGATGCCGTGGCCGCGTGTGCCGGCAAGCGCGGGATCAAAATGCCTGTTGTACTGGCAGTGACGGTGTTGACCAGCCTGAACAACAGCGATCTTCAGGAAATCGGATTTGAAAAAACCACGGATGAGCTGGTGACGCACCTGGCGAAATTGGCTCATCTTGCGGGAATGACGGGTGTTGTGGCTTCGCCCCGGGACATTGCTGCCATCAGGAGCGCCTGCGGGAAAGATTTTGTCATCGTGACGCCCGGTATTCGAAGTGCCGATGAACCCGTGAAAGATGATCAAAGAAGGACACTCAGTGCCTTTGAGGCGATTCAATCAGGAGCCGACTACATCGTTGTCGGCAGACCTATCCGTAATGCTCCAGGCCCGCTTACTGCCTGCAGTCGAATCGTTGACGAAATAGCATGTGGTCTGGCTTCACGGGAAGGCACATAATCACTTTCATTTTCTGATAAAAGGTAAAATATGGAAGCAGTTTACGGTATCAATCCCATTAAAGTGCTTCTTGCCGGTCAGGACACGCCCCTGAAAAGGATCATCATTGCCGAGGGACGCACTGGTTCGTCTGTAAAAGAAATTGTTGAGGTTGCCCGGAAGAAAAAAGTACCCGTGGAATGGAGACGTCGTCAATACCTTAATGAATTGACGGGTCGCACAGACCATCAGGGAATTGTCGGTTTTCGTGATTCCTTCATATACACAGATCTGGATGTATTACTGGAAAACCGCAATCCGTGTATGTCACAAGATCTTATCTTGATTCTGGACGGCATCCTCGATCCGCAAAACCTTGGTTCCATTATTCGCAGCGCTTATTGCCTGGGTGCCAATGGTGTGGTCATCCCGGCAGATCGTGCGGCGTCTGTGACGGCGACGGTCATGAAAGCGTCTGCCGGCAGTGCTGATAAATTACCTATCGCCCGTGTGACGAACCTGTCCCGAACAATTGATGATCTGAAAGACAAAGGATTTTGGGTTTTTGGTGCGGAGACCTACGGAGGGAAAGATATCAGAGAACATAATTTTGACGTGCCTGTGGTTTTAGTTCTGGGAAGTGAAGAGCGGGGAATCCGGGCGCTGGTGAAGAAAAAATGCGATTTTCTCGTGACCATTCCCATGGTGTCGAAATTTGATTCCTTCAACGTTGCTGTTGCCGCGGGCATTATTCAATATGCAATTCTTATCCATCGAATGAAAAAAACATCGGATGTTGAGGGCTAAGATCGGACAGGCATTATTTTTGTGGATGCTTTTTATGGTTGATGAGGGTCAGGTTGCAGGTCCAGCTTTTTTGCATTTTGGAACAAGAGATGAAAAAAAATTGTTTTTTGAATTTAACTTGTTGAAACTACATGGAAGATAGTTTATGATATAAGGTAAACAAAGCAATCCCTTAAAAGAAAGGACTTTCAACTATGCCGGTTTTCCTTTGGGAAGGAACAACGAGAAAGGATGAGGTAAAAAAAGGAGAAATGGAGGCGGCTGATGAGGCAGCTCTTCGCGCTCTTTTAAGAAAGCAGGGATTTAAGTCCATCGAAGTCAAGGCCAAACCGAAAGACCTGATGGAATATCTTCCTTTCCTGGCAGGTGGAGTGAAAGAAAAAGAAGTTGTTGTTTTCTGCCGGATTTTTTCCACGATGATTGACGCCGGTCTGCCGCTGATTCAATGTCTGGATCTGCTGGCCCAGCAGGAGCAAAACAAGACTTTCTCCAAAATCATCCGAACCATAAAGGAAGATATTGAAGGCGGAACCAGCCTGACGGACGCGCTGAAAAAGTATCCCAAGGTATTTGATGATCTTTTTGTGAACCTGATTGCGGCCGGCGAAGCAGGCGGTATCCTGGATGTTGTTCTGGGGCGCCTGTCCAATTACCTGGAAAAGGCGATGAAGCTCAAAGCCAAGGTCAAAAGTGCCATGACTTATCCTATAGCGGTCTTGGTCATTTCTTTTGCTGTTGTCGCTTTACTTTTGATCAAGGTTATTCCGACATTTCAAAAAATGTTTGAAGGTGCGGGTCAAGAGCTCCCGGGACCCACTGCAGCCGTCATTGGGATGAGCCAATTTGCCCAGGATTACTGGTGGGTCATTGTTGGCGTGATTGTTGTGTTTGTGATAGCCTTTCGCCAGTTCTACAAAACGGATAAGGGTCATTGGATGATAGATTCAGCGATTCTCAAAGCGCCAGTTTTTGGTCCGGTGATGAAAAAGGTGGCCGTAGCCAGGTTTTCGCGTACGATGGCGACCATGATGAGTTCCGGCGTGCCGATTCTGGAAGGGTTAAACATTGTCAGCAAATCAGCAGGCAATGTGGTTGTGGAAGATGCCTTGATGAAAACAAGGCAGGCCATCAGCGAAGGCCGGTCTATTGCTGAACCGCTTTCAGAAACGGGCATTTTCCCGCCGATGGTCGTCCAGATGATTTCCGTCGGCGAAGCGACAGGCGCCCTGGATTCCATGCTCAATAAGATTGCCGACTTTTACGACGATGAAGTCGATGCGGCCGTGGAAGCCATGACTTCTCTTTTAGAGCCGTTTATGATGGTTTTCCTGGGAGGCATTGTCGGGGGCATGATTATCGCCATGTATCTGCCGATCTTTAAAATGGCGTCCGTTGTGGGTTAAAAATACTCATACAGGAAAAGAAATATGGTCGGGATGGCGCGATTTGAACGCGCGACTCCTGCGTCCCGAACGCAGTGCCCTACCAAGCTGGGCCACATCCCGACACGGGCAGGAACGTTATAAAATTTATCGCCAAATGTCCACATGTTTTTATTGAAATGGATTATTTTTTAAATAGAAAGTGTCTGAACTTGATTATTTACGATGTAAAATGTGAAAATGGCCATAAGTTTGAAGGCTGGTTTAAAGACCGCCAGGCCTGGATTGAACAGAATGCCAGGAGGTTGGTCTGCTGTCCTGTCTGCAATAGCTCAAATGTGGAAATTGTTCCTTCTTCCATTGCCATTATGGGAAAAGATTCAAAAATGTCGGATAAAAGAAACAACCCGGAGATCTCTCCGGAACGGAATCTGCAGTTGTTCAATCAGTATATTGAAAAAAATTTTGAAGATGTCGGGGATAAATTTGCCGAAGTTGCCCTGAAAATTCATTATGGCGATGAAGAAAAAAGAAACATCAAAGGCACAACGACTCCGCAGGAAGAAACGGATCTGAAAGAACAGGGAGTTTCGTTCGTAAAAATTTCTCTGCCCAAAATGGACAGCTGATCAACTTTTATCCAGGATGAATCTTTGCTCCGTTAGAAGTCCTTTGCCGACAAGGGAGTGGCTTTTATTGATCCAAAGGTCTTATGTTATGATAAAAACCTATAAAAGTATTATTGACCGGATCGGCAACACTCCTCTTGTCGAGATAACAAGACTCAATCCCAATAAAAAAGTGAGGATTCTTGCAAAATTGGAGTCCGCAAACCCAGGAGGTTCCATTAAAGACCGCACTGCACTGTACATGATTGAAAGTGCCGAGAAAAGGGGTGACTTAAACCATGATAAAACCATTCTGGAGGCAACCAGCGGTAATACAGGGATAGGTCTTGCCATGATTGCCGCAGCCAAAGGTTACAAGCTTTGCCTTACGATGTCTGAAGCGGCAAGCGAAGAGCGTAAAAAAATTTTGAGAGCGCTTGGCGCCGAACTGCATTTTACCCCGGCATCGCTGGGAACCGATGGTGCTATTGAAGAAGCCTATCGCATGTTGCGTGAAAACCCCGGCAAATATTTCGGCACGGACCAGTTCAATAACGAAGACAATGTTGCCGCCCACTATTTCGGAACCGCACAGGAAATCTGGGACCAAACCGAGGGTCAGCTGACCATGGTCATATCCACCCTCGGCACGACCGGTACAGCCATGGGGCTTTCCAAAAAACTGAAGGAACTGAACCCGGGGATTCAGATTATCGGTGTGGAGCCTTATCTCCAGCACAAAATTCAGGGACTCAAAAACATGCGCGAGTCTTATCGTCCGGGGATTTTTGACAAGAAGCGCCTTGATGAGAAAGTGAATATCCTGGATGAAGATGCTTTTGAGATGTCGCGCAGGCTTGCCCTGGAAGAGGGCATCCTGGCTGGAATGAGTTCAGGCGCAGCTATGTTTGTGGCCGCACAGAAGGCCCGTCAAATGGATGCAGGCCTGATCGTGGTTATATTCCCGGACAGCGGGGAGCGTTATTTAAGTACAGAGTTGTTTGCCGTCAAAGAAGAACTGGCCACGGTTAGTCTTTATAATATTCTGCAACGCCGGAAAACGCTTTTCCGTCCGCTGAAACCGGAACAGGTGTTTATGCGGACGTGCGGTCCGACCGTCCATGATGCGCCTCACCTGGGAAATTACAGGCGTCTGGTCGTATCCGATCTGCTTTCCAGCTACCTGACTTCTAAAGGCTATAAAGTAAAGCATGTGATTGATATTGTTGATATCACTGATAAATCCATTCGGGGATCAGAAAAGGCCGAAGTGGATCTGGCGGATTATTCAAATAAATATCTGCAGATATTCCTGGATGATGCGCAATATTTAAATATTCGATCAGAAAATATCTATGTCAAAGCTTCTGAAACGGTTGATGCCATGCTCAGGATTGTGGAAAAGCTGGTTGACAAAGGATATGCATACGAAAAACTTCATTCGGTTTATTTTGATATTTCCAAACTGCCCGACTATGGTCGGCTTTCCAATATCGATCTGGCGAAAACCCGCCTGGGACAATCAATTGATCTTGATGATTATGAAAAGGACAGTCCGGCGGACTTTGCGCTCTTGAAAAGGGCAAGCTTAAGTGAGTTAAAAAGAGGGATTTATCACAAGACACGGTGGGGCAATGTCCGGCCGGGATGGCACCTGGAATGCGCGGCCGTTTCTGAAAAATATCTGGGAACGGCTTATGACATTCATATCAGCGGAGCGGATGAAACGTTCCCCCATTGTGAGAATATTATTGCAATCAACCGGGCTTTTTCCGGCCACAGCGGTTCGAACTTCTGGGTAGGGGCTGAATTAATTCTGGTAGATGGAAGAAAGATGTCCCGTTCTCTGAATAATGCCGTCACCATTGCAAATCTGAAAGAAAAGGGTTATCGGGGCAGAGATATCCGTTTTTTCCTGCTGGGCATGAATTACAGAAAACCGATCAGTTACTCTGAACAGGCCCTGCAAATGGCCAGAAACACGGTTAAAAAAATGGATACATTTATCCACCGGCTTCAGGCCATTGATAATCAAGCTCAAGATGATCCTGATGTTGATCAAATGATCTACGACCTTCACCATGACTTTGAAAAGGCTTTAAATGACGACATCAATATCTCTGGCGCACTGGCGGCTCTTTTTGGTTTTATCGGTAAAATCAACGCGTATCTGGCGAAAGGAAGAATCAGCAGACCTGACGGGCACAAGATTATTCAGGCACTGAAAAAGATCAATGAAATACTGGGAATTATGGATTTTGGAGAACAAAAACTTCATCGTGATATTGCCGGGCTGGTTCAAAAAAGAGAGGAAGCCAGAAAAGCCGGGAACTGGCAGGAAGCGGATTTGCTAAGGGATCAGCTGGCCACGCTCGGTGTTGAGGTTTTAGACAGTCATCAAGGTACAATCTGGCGGTTTAAATAGGCTTATGGAAAAAATAAGAAAATCTGTTATTGCCGGTTCCTGGTATCCCGGAGAACCTTCCGCCTTAAGGGATGATATTGCCAGGTATATTCAAAATGTGCCCCATCAGGAAATGGAAGGTGATATTAAGGCATTAATCGTACCTCACGCCGGTTATATGTATTCCGGTCAGGTGGCGGCGTATGCGTATAAACTCCTTTTGGGAAAACGATACGATTCGGTTATTCTCATAGGTCCCAGTCACCGGGTTGCTTTTGGGGGCGTATCCATATATAGTAAAGGAGGTTATGAAACGCCGCTGGGCGTCGTTTCTGTTGATGAAAACCTTGCAGTCAGGATCAAATCGTACAGTAATATCATTGTTGACTTTCCAGCCGCCCATTCCCAGGAACATTCTCTGGAAATTCAACTGCCCTTTTTGCAGTTTGTCCTGGGGGAATTTTCTTTTGTGCCGCTGGTGATGGGGGATCAGGGTGCTGAAACCTGTCTTGCGCTTGCCGAAGGTGTCTTTCAGGCGGTAAAAGATCGGCATGTACTGATTATTGCAAGCAGCGACCTGTCTCATTTTCATGGTTACAAGGAAGCAAGGGCATTGGACGGGATTGTCCTCCAGCACATTCAAGATAATGATATCAAAGGACTTTTAGAAGATCTGGCTATTGACAAAACCGAGGCCTGTGGCGGAGGGCCTGTAGCGGTGGCCATGCTGATTTCGCAAAAAATGGGCGCCCGTCACTCTCTTCTGTTGAAATACGCCAATTCCGGTGATGTCACAGGGGATAAAAGTTCAGTGGTCGGTTACGCATCAGCTGTTTACTATTCTTAAGAAACAGGGGAGAAAATGGAATTATCAGATCAGGAAAAAACCACACTTCTGGAAATTGCCAAAAGGGCAATCATCGCTAAGGCCGGAAACAGGGAAATGCCAAAATTAACGACAGATTTGCCGATTCTTAAAGAAAAGAGAGGAGCCTTTGTCACCTTAAAAAAGCGGGGACACCTGCGCGGCTGCATCGGCTATATCAAAGCGGTTAAGCCTCTTGGGGAAACGGTTCAGGAAATGGCCGTCGCGGCGGCTTTTCACGATCCTCGTTTTCCGTCTGTCAAAAGTGAAGAGATCAGAGATTTGAGTTTTGAGATCTCTGTTTTGAGCCCTTTACAAAAGATTAAAAATATTGATGAAATTGAGGTGGGAAAGCATGGTATTTACATTGTCCGCGGTTACAATTCCGGGTTGCTCCTGCCACAAGTGGCAACCGAGTATGGCTGGGACAGGGATAATTTTTTGAAAGAGACCTGTTACAAGGCGGGTCTGCCGCCAAGAGCATGGAAAGACAAGGAAACTGAAATATATATTTTTTCCGCAGATTATTTCGGCGACAAAGATTAGATTATTCTGTTTTCATCCCCGTATATTTATATAAATAATTTAAAAATTTACTTGACAAAAACAAGTATAAAAATTAAAGTCCGCAATTCGCACGAAGCAGTGTAATGGTTTTGTTGCGTTTAAAGCAAGGAAAGCTTGCTGCGAAGCTATTGAATTAGAAGGATTTGCTGGCGTAGCTCAATCGGCAGAGCAGCTGATTTGTAATCAGCAGGTTGCGGGTTCAAGTCCCATCGCCAGCTCCAGTTTGAGTTTTGTGATTGGAGGGGTTCCCGAGCGGCCAAAGGGAGCAGACTGTAAATCTGCCGGCGGAGCCTACGGAGGTTCGAATCCTCCCCCCTCCACCATTGACAAGGGTAAGCGGGAGTAGCTCAGGGGCTAGAGCGTCAGCCTTCCAAGCTGAGGGTCGCGGGTTCGAATCCCGTTTCCCGCTCCAGGTTTTTTAATAAATACCGGTTGTAAAGTTTTTAAAATTGCCACGCCCACGTAGCTCAGTCGGTAGAGCACATCCTTGGTAAGGATGAGGTCACCAGTTCAATCCTGGTCGTGGGCTCCAGTGAAGGAGAATTATGCGAAACAATATTATTTTAGCCTGCACGGAATGCAAGCAGAGAAATTATACGACAACAAAAAATAAGCGCACGATGCAAAACCGCCTGGAAATGAAAAAATACTGCAAGTTTTGCCGTGGACACAAACTGCACAGGGAAACAAAGTAGCGGAAACAGGCACAGGCCAGTAGCTCTAATGGATAGAGCGCCGGACTCCAAATCCGGATGCTGGGGGTTCAAGTCCCTCCTGGCCTGCCAGTTTTCCTTGAAAAAAGGGCTGAAGATATGGAAAAAATCAAATTGTTTGTGGATAAAGCAACGCAGTTTGTTTCTCAGGCTAAGGCCGAGTTGAAGAAAGTTACCTGGCCGACCAGGCAACAGACATTGGCTTCTACCGGCGTTGTTATGGTGATTGTTGCGATCACGGCTGTTTATCTGGGGGTCATTGACTTCATTCTCGCCAAACTCGTAAAGTTTATATTAGGTTAACTTCATGGCTTTTAAATGGTACGTCGTACATACTTATTCAGGATTCGAGAATAAGGTTAAATTGAGCCTTCAGGAAAGGATCGAACTTGCCGGTGCGCAGGATTCTTTTTCCGATATTCTTATCCCGGAAGAAGATGTCGTTGAACTGATATCCGGGGAGAAAAAAACATCAAAGCGAAAATTTTTCCCGGGGTACATTCTTGTACGCATGGAAATGAGCGATGAAAACTGGCATATCGTAAAAAACACACCCAAAGTGACCGGTTTTATAGGCAGCAAGGATAAACCTTCCCCGATTCCAGACAAAGACGTTGAGAATCTGAAGGTAAGAATTGACGAAGGAACACTGAAACCGAAGCCGAAGTTCAAGTTTGACGTTGGAGATCATGTAAAAATCATTGACGGACCTTTTACGAATTTTGACGGTGTTATTGACGAAGTCAGGCCCGAAAAAAGCAAGCTGCGGGTGATCGTCAGCATTTTTGGGAGACCGACGCCGGTGGAGCTGGATTTTATCCAGGTAACGCAGGGACAATAAAGATTAATGGATTTCAAGGCGCAGAGTTCAGGCCTAAAAAATTTTAGATCAGGTGATTGTTATGGCAAAAAAAGTTATTGCGAATATTAAATTGCAGATTAAAGCGGGAAAGGCAACGCCATCCCCTCCGATCGGACCTGCGCTGGGGCAGCACGGCGTGAACATTATGGAGTTTTGCAAAGCCTACAATGCTTTGACACAAAATCAGGAAGGCATGATCATTCCTGTCGTCATTACGGTTTATGCGGACCGGTCGTTCACGTTTATCACCAAAACGCCGCCGGCTTCTGTACTGCTTAAACAGGTCGCCAAAGTTGCCAAGGGTGCGGCGGATCCCAAAAGAGAAAAAGTGGGAAGCGTTACGTCCAAGCAGGTTCAGGAGATTGCGCAGTTAAAATTCAATGATTTGAACGCCGTCAATATAGAAGGCGCGGTCAAGATTATTGCCGGTACGGCAAGGTCAATGGGAATTGAAATCACAGGTTAATAAAAGAGGTTTTTTATCATGTTAAAAAGAGGCAAACGCATAACAGCCGCAAAAACGAAAGTTGAGCCAACCAAGCGCTATACGCTTAAAGAGGCTACAGAAATGATTGTATCAATGCCGGGTGCGAAATTTGACGAGACGGTGGACGCTGCTGTTCGTCTGGGAGTCAATCCGGCTCATGCCGATCAGATGGTTCGGGGCAGTGTCGTTCTTCCCAATGGTCTGGGGAAAACGGTGCGAGTGCTGGTTTTCGCCAAAGGCGATAAAGAAAAAGAGGCCTTGGAAGCCGGTGCGGATTTAGTCGGCAATGAAGAGATCATTGAAAAGATAAAAGGCGGTTGGCTGGAATTCGACCGTGTGATCGCAACACCGGACATGATGGGTTCCGTCGGTAAAATCGCCAAAATATTAGGTCCGAGAGGTTTAATGCCTAATCCGAAAGTCGGAACGGTTACCTTTGAGATTGCCAATGCCGTGAAAGAGCTCAAGGCAGGCAAAGTGGAATTCCGTGTGGAAAAAGCGGGTATCGTTCATTCTCCGGTGGGCAAGATGTCTTTTGGTGCAGAAAAATTGCGTGAAAACATCAATGCGCTTCTTGAAACCATTATCAAATTGAAACCCGCGTCCAGCAAAGGGACCTATATTAGAAGTATTTCGATATCCAGCACGATGGGTGCAGGTGTGAAAATTGATCCGCTGGATGTCAAGAGCGCGGGTTAAATTAAAGAGATTCACATTCGCGAAAGGTGGCTCAAACGGACCAGACGCGAATGAATGATAGTAGTAAAGGTCGAAGACAGCAGGTACGGAAGTTTAAACGGAAAATGGCCTGCCGAGACTCGTTAAGTTAAAATAATTACAGAAATTTCGGGGTAATCATTTTTCTTGAAAAACGGGGATCGGCATTTTCGTGGATCAACCGTTTTTACTCTGCATGCGGCTAAATTCTCCGGCCTCAAGTAAAAAAATAATTTTGAAAGGAGGCTGAACTATTGGATCGGAAAACGAAGGAACAGGTTGTCTCCGAACTACAGGAGAAACTCAAGCAGGCCAAGTTGGGTGTGCTGACCACTTTCAACGCGATGAACGTTGAAAAAATGGAATCGTTGAGAAACGCTTTGCGTAAAAACGATGCGGAATTAAAAGTTGTAAAAAACACTCTGTTGGGCATTGCTTCAAAAGACACAGACTTTGCAGTTTTATCGGATCATTTCAAATGGCCCGTCGCAGTGGTCTTAAGCTACAAAGATCCTGTGGCACCATCGAAGGCGCTGATCGAATTTGCCAAAAAAAATCCGGAACTGGAAATCAAAGTTGGTGTTTTAGACGGCAAAATGCTGACGAAACCCGATATTACCGCCCTGGCTGAATTGCCAAGCAAAGAAATTCTTTTGGGCAAACTGGTTTCCGTCATGGCTGCAGTGCCGACGTCGTTTGTAACCGTTCTCAGTGGTGTTCCCAGAAGTCTGGTGCAGGTGCTCAACGCCTATTGCGAGAAGAAAAAAACTTTAAACTAATCAATACATCATAAAAGAGGGATAGAAAAATGGCTGATCAAATAACGAAAGAAGATGTCATCAAATTTATTGAAAACATGAGCGTGCTGGAGCTCTCCGCTCTGGTGAAAGAACTGGAAGAAAAGTTTGGTGTTTCCGCCGCCGCTCCAATGATGGCCGCTGTGGCGGCTCCCGGTGCTGCGCCTGCTGCCGCTGCTGCTGAAGAGCAGACAGAATTCAACGCCATTCTGACCGGATTTGGCGCTGAAAAAATTCAGGTCATTAAAGTGGTCCGCGCAATAACAGGTTTAGGCCTGAAAGAAGCTAAAGATCTGGTGGAAGGTGTGCCCAAGGCGATTAAAGAAGGCGTTTCCAAAGATGAAGCGGCTGACATCAAAAAGAAGATTGAAGAAGTGGGCGGAACCGTCGAGATTAAGTAATCTCCCTGCCAATTTTATATTAAATTTAATGTAAGGATACTATGGGCGACTTTAGAAGAAATTTTGGCCGTGTAAAGCAAATACAGGACATACCCAATCTGATTGAGATTCAGACGAAATCTTACGAAAAATTCCTGCAGGCCGACGTGCCGCTGGCAAAAAGGCGGAACATCGGCCTGCAGGGTGCTTTCAAGAGCGTTTTCCCGATTTCGGATTTCAGCGGAAAGTGTTCTCTGGAATTTGTAAGCTATAAAATCGGGGATGTCCGGTATGATATGAGGGAGTGCATTCAGAAAGGCATGACCTATGCCGCTCCCTTGAAGATCGTGGTCAGGCTGGTGGTGTTTGACACCGACCGGCTTGCTGACGGCAGGAATCATCGTGAAGAAGCTGAGACCAAGCCGATCCGCGATATCAAAGAGCAGGAAATCTATTTTGGTGAGATACCGCTCATGACGGAAAACGGTACGTTTATCGTCAATGGTTCAGAACGCGTAATCGTCAGTCAGCTGCACCGGTCGCCGGGAATCTTTTTTGATCATGACAAAGGGAAAACCGTCGCTTCCGGCAAACTGATTTATTCGGCGCGCGTGATCCCCATTCGGGGGTCCTGGCTGGACCTGGAGTTTGATTCCAAGGATCTGCTCTACGTGAGGATCGACCGCCGCCGGAAAATGCCGGTCACAATTCTGCTGAAAGCCATGGGCAATTCTACGGAATTTATCCTGAATTATTTTTACAGTATTGAGAAGATCACACTTGAAGGCGAAAAAATTTATTTTGGGGTTGATGAATCGCTGTCCGGTCAGAAAGCGCCGGAAGACATCAAAGATCCGAAAAGCGAAGAGGTCATTGTTCGAAAAGGCCGTAAACTTACCAGGCCCCTGCTCAAGAAAGTCATGGACGCGGGTGTTAAACGCGTGGCCGTTAAAGAAGCCGATTTGACAGGGAAGATTCTTTCCTCGGATGTTCATGATCCGGCCACCGGAGAGATTCTTTTCAGGTGTAACGAAGAGCTGCCGCTAAACGGACTTGAAATTGCCCAGGAAAAGGGAGTCAAAGAGCTGAAATTCATCCACATTGATGAAGATCTGGACAATGCTTCCATTCGCGATACGCTGCTCATGGATCATATTGAATCCGCGGAAGACGCGATCATGGAGATCTACAGAAGGCTTCGTCCCAGCAATCCTCCTACTCCGGAAACCGCCGCGAAGTTTTTCAGCAGTCTCTTTTTTGAACCGGAAACTTACGATTTGTCGGATGTCGGCCGGGCGAAGATGAACTATAAGCTGCACCTGAATGTGCCAACGGATTTGACCGTCCTCAGAAACGAAGATATTCTGGCATCCGTCAAATATCTGATCGATTTGAAGAACGGCGTGGGTGAATGCAGCGTAGATGATATTGACCATCTGGGAAACCGCCGTGTTCGTTCCGTTGGCGAGCTCATTGAAAATCAGTATCGTATCGGTCTGGTTCGCATGGAAAGGGCCATTAAAGAAAAAATGAGCCTGCAGGATATCGAAACCATGATGCCGCACGATCTCATCAATGCCAAACCGGTGTCTGCGGTGGTGAACGAATTTTTCGGCTCCAGTCAACTTTCCCAGTTTATGGATCAAACCAATCCGCTTTCCGAAATTACCCATAAACGTCGTTTGTCTGCTCTGGGACCAGGCGGTCTGACGCGGGAACGCGCCGGATTTGAAGTTCGTGACGTTCATTCCACTCATTATGGCCGTATTTGCCCGGTTGAAACACCGGAAGGACCGAATATCGGATTAATCGTTTCTCTCAGTACATATGCGCGGGTCAATGAATTCGGTTTCATCGAAACGCCTTATCGGCTGATCGAAAACGGAAAAGTATCGGATGATGTAAAATTTATGACGGCCATTGAGGAGGAAAATCTCCTTATCGCACCTGCCGACCGGCCGCTCGATAAAAAAGGTAGATTTGAAGAGGAACTGATATCTGTCAGAAAAGGAAGCGACTTTGTTTCAGCCGTGCCGACAGATATCAAGATGATGGATGTTTCACCCAACCAGATGGTTTCCGTAGCGGCTGCGCTGATTCCGTTTCTGGAACACGATGACGCGAACCGCGCGCTCATGGGGTCCAACATGCAGCGTCAGGCTGTGCCTCTGATGTGTCCGGAAGTGCCGGTGGTCGGCACAGGAATGGAAGCCGTGGTTGCCCGCGACTCGGGTGCTGTGGTTGTGGCCAAACGGTCTGGCGTTGTCGAAAGTGTAGATGCTTCGCGTATTGTGATACGCGCCGATAAACCGGAAGAAGACGGCCTGGATACGGGAGTGGATATTTATACCCTATCCAAATATCAGCGTTCCAATCAGGATACCTGTTTCAACCAGAAGCCCATTATTGCGGTCGGTGATCATGTGCAAAAAAGGGATATCCTTGCCGACGGTCCCGCAACAGACAATGGTGAACTGGCGCTCGGGCGCAACGTGATGGTTGCCTTCATGTCCTGGGGAGGGTACAACTACGAAGATTCCATTCTGGTCAGCGAAAGAATCGTCAAAGAGGATATTTACACATCGATCCACATTGAAGAGTTTGAAACCATGGCCCGTGACACCAAACTGGGCAAGGAAGAAATTACGCGCGATATTCCCAATGTCGGCGAAGAGGCGCTCAGAAACCTTGATGAAAGCGGGATCATCCGCATCGGTGTTTCCGTAAAGCCCGGAGACATCCTGGTCGGTAAGATTACCCCCAAAGGAGAAACGCAGCTGTCGGCCGAAGAAAAATTGCTGCGCGCGATTTTCGGCGAAAAAGCAAGCGATGTTCGGGACACGTCTTTGCGTGTTCCTCCGGGCGTGGAAGGAACCGTCATTGACGCCAAGATTTTCACGCGCAAAGGGGCAGACAAGGATTTGCGTTCGCAGGAGATTGAAGAAGACGCCATTGAAAGATTGACAAAGGATCGCGATGATGAAATCCGGATTCTTGCCGAATCCATCAAAAAAGATATTGCCAAACTCGTGATTGGCAGGACGGCTGCCGGCAAGATTGTCGATGCGAAAAAGAAGACGCTTTTGAAAAAAGGTGAAAAAATAACCAAAGAAATATGGCAGGAAATCCCTTTTACTTACTGGAAGGATATTTCCCTTGCTGAAAATGACGGCGGGGAAGAAAAATTGGCTAATCTACTTTCTGTGATGGAAAGAAAAGTCGATTTTATAAAAGCACATTTTGAAGAAAAGCTCGAAAAGATCAAGGCCAGTGATGAACTGCCTCCAGGTGTCATCAAGATGGTGAAAGTTTATATTGCCATCAAAAGGAAACTGTCCGTTGGTGATAAAATGGCAGGCCGTCACGGGAACAAAGGTGTTTTGTCCAGAATCCTTCCGGAAGAAGACATGCCATATTTCGCTGACGGTTCCACGGTTGATATTATCCTCAATCCCCTGGGCGTTCCTTCCCGTATGAACGTTGGCCAGATTCTTGAGACCCATTTGGGCTGGGCGGCCAAGTCCATCGGCGAAGGGTTGAATGAATTACTAGAGAAAAACAGCAACCTGAATCAGATAAAAAATGAGTTAAAAAAGACGTATTCGTCTCCCGACTTTGATGAATTTCTGGAAAAAGCATCTCAGGAAGACATCAGACGTTTTATCGGCAGGCTGAAAAAAGGCATGCTGGTGGCGAGTCCTGTGTTTGACGGCTGCCCCGAGCCGCAGATTCGGAAGCTCTTAGACATGGCAGGACTCCCGGAGACCGGCCAGGCGGTCTTGTTTGATGGACGAACCGGTGAGCCGTTTGATCAGGAAGTGACCGTCGGCATCATTTATATGCTGAAGCTTCACCATCTGGTTGATAATAAAATTCACGCCCGCTCCATCGGTCCCTATTCACTGGTGACGCAGCAGCCTTTGGGGGGCAAGGCGCAGTTCGGAGGTCAGAGGCTGGGAGAAATGGAAGTGTGGGCCATGGAAGCTTATGGTGCTTCCTATACCCTGCAGGAATTTTTAACGGTCAAGTCAGACGATGTTGCCGGCCGGACGAGGATTTATGAATCCATCGTCAAGGGTGAACATACATTCGAGCCGGGTCTCCCGGAATCCTTCAACGTACTGGTGAAGGAACTCCAGAGTCTCGGATTAGACGTGGAATTGATTGAAGAAGAATAAAATATTCAATTTCACTTACGTTTTTAAGAGTACAGGAGAATAATCTGTGGAAGACTTTTTCAGCTATTTTGAAAAACCCAAAAATCCGATCAGATTCAACGCAATGAAGATCTCGATCGCATCACCGGAAAAAATTCTTTCCTGGTCCAATGGCGAAGTCAAAAAGCCGGAGACGATCAATTACCGGACATTCAAACCGGAGCGAGACGGTTTGTTTTGCGCGAAAATATTCGGGCCGGTAAAGGATTACGAATGCCTTTGTGGCCGTTATAAGCGGATGAAGCATCGTGGTGTAGTATGCGAAAAGTGTGGCGTCGAAGTCATACAGTCCAAAGTGCGCCGGGAGCGGATGGGACACATCACGCTGGCGACCCCGGTGGCACACATCTGGTTTTTAAAAAGCCTGCCAAGCCGTATCGGCAATGTGATGGACTTAACGCTCAAAGAACTGGAAAAAGTTCTCTACTTTGAGTCCTGGATTGTTCTGGATCCGAAAGACACCCCTCTGAAAAAGAAAGAGCTCCTGACGGATGAAGAATACATCGAAGCAAAAGAGCAGTATGGGGAGAAAGGGTTTGTCGCCGGCATCGGAGCAGAGGCCGTCCGCGAACTGCTTGAGGAAATTGATCTGGAAAAACTGTATGAAGAACTTCGTGCGGAAGTGATTACATCGATTTCAGATACAAAGAAGAAAAAGATCGTCAAGCGGCTCAAGGTGGTCGAAGCTTTACGCAAGTCCGGTAATAAACCGGAATGGATGGTGCTGACCGTTCTGCCCGTTATCCCGCCCGATTTGAGGCCGCTGGTTCCCCTGGATGGCGGGCGGTTCGCCACGTCCGATCTGAACGACCTTTATCGTCGCGTGATTAACCGGAACAATCGTTTAAAACGCCTGCAGGAACTCAATGCGCCGGAAATCATCATCCGCAATGAAAAGCGGATGCTCCAGGAAGCTGTGGATGTCCTTTTTGACAACGGCCGCCGTGGAAGGGCCATTACCGGAACCAACAAGAGACCGCTTCGGTCCTTATCAGATATGCTGAAAGGCAAACAGGGCCGTTTCCGCCAGAACCTGCTTGGAAAACGCGTGGATTATTCCGGTCGTTCGGTAATTACCGTCGGTCCGGATTTGCGACTGCATCAGTGCGGTTTGCCCAAGAAGATGGCCCTCGAGCTTTTTAAACCCTTTGTATACAATCGTCTGCTGGAAAAAGGCTATGTCACCACGGTGAAAAGCGCCAAAAAGATGGTGGAACGGGAAACCTCTGAAGTGTGGGATGCCGTCGATGAGGTAGTACGGGAGTATCCCGTTATGCTGAATCGTGCACCGACGCTGCATCGGCTGGGCATGCAGGCCTTTGAACCCGTGCTGATTGAGGGGAAGGCTATCCGGCTGCATCCTCTGGTTTGTACGGCCTTTAACGCGGACTTTGACGGCGACCAGATGGCCGTTCATGTGCCTCTGTCCATCGAAGCGCAAACGGAAGCGCGTGTGCTGATGATGTCCACGAATAACATTCTGTCACCGGCCAATGGCAAACCGATCATCATCCCCAGCCAGGATATCGTTTTGGGTATTTATTATCTGACCCGTGCCAGAAAAAATGTAAAGGGCGAGGGTATGATTTTTTCCGGTCCTGAAGAAGTGCGCTCAGCCATAGACGCGAAAGCGATTGCCCTGCATGCCAAAATCAAGGTCCGCATCAACGGAGAATTGAAAGAAACGACGGCGGGACGCGTTATTCTTTCTGAAATTATCCCTGAAGAAATCAGTTTTGATGCCATCAATAAATTGATGAATAAAAAAGAGCTTGCCAACCTGATCGATCATTGCTACCGGCTTTGCGGTGATAAAACGACAGTTCTTCTGGCTGACCGGCTCAAAGACCTGGGCTTCAAATATGCTACGATTTCCGGCTTATCATTTGCCGTCGGCAACATGATCATTCCTGACAACAAGAAAAACATTGTTGCACAGGCCGACAAGGATGTCTTGAAGATTCAAAAGCAGTACATGGACGGTCTCATTACCGACGGTGAGCGATATAACAAGGTCATCGACATCTGGGCGCAGGCCACTGAAAAAATTGCGTCAGAAATGTTGACCGGCATCAGTATGGAAGAATCCGTAAGTGCTGACGGCAAGAAACGCAAGGTCGAAAGCTTCAATCCAATTTACATGATGGCCGATTCCGGGGCCCGCGGTTCGGGGCAGCAGCTCCGCCAGCTGGCCGGTATGCGCGGTCTGATGGCCAAGCCTTCCGGTGAAATTATCGAAACGCCGATTACAGCAAATTTCCGCGAAGGTCTGACCGTCCTTCAGTATTTCATTTCAACACACGGTGCCCGCAAGGGTCTGGCCGATACGGCACTCAAAACGGCGAATTCCGGTTATCTGACCAGGCGACTGGTGGATGTGGCTCAGGATTGTATTATTACCGAGCAGGATTGTGAAACCGTGGACGGACTGTATGTGTCCGCGCTGATGGAAGGCGGTGAAATTATTGAAACCGCTGGAGAGCGCGTTCTGGGTCGTGTCGCTTTGCAGGAAATCAAGGATCCGTTCACCGATGAAGTGATCGTCAAGGCAAATGAAGCGATTGATGAAGCGCTGGCTGAAAAGATCGACCGCGCCGGTATTGAACGTGTCAATATCCGTTCGGTATTGACCTGTCGTGCCAAGCATGGTGTTTGCGCCATGTGTTATGGCCGCGATCTGGCGCACGGCCACATCGTCAACATCGGAGAAGCGGTCGGTATTGTGGCGGCTCAGTCCATTGGTGAACCGGGTACGCAGCTGACCATGAGGACGTTTCATATTGGTGGTACTGCAAAGTTTGATGAGCATTCCACGCTTGAGGCACGCCATGACGGTATGGTCCAGTTTGTGAATTTAAATACGGCGAAAACCAGGGAAAATGACTATGTGGTGATGAACCGTCACGGTGAAGTGCATGTTCTGGATGAACAAAACCGAAGCCGCGGTAAATATACCGTGCCTTACGGTGCACATCTGAAAGTCAGCGATAAGAGCTCTGTAAAGCGTGGACAGTTAATTGCAGAGTGGGATCCATTCTCCATCCCCATCCTTGCCGAAGTGGATGGAACCATAAAATATGGTGATATTATTGAAGGCAAGACAATGAGGGAAGAAGTTGACGAAGCTACCGGACTGTCGCGTAAAGTGATTACAGAGTTCAAGAGCGGTGACTTGAGGCCTCGTGTTTCCATAAAAGATAACAAGAGTAAAACCGCTAAAATTCCGGGGACAAACGCAGTGGCACGCTATCTTCTGTCCGTGGGTGTCAACATCGTTGTGTCCGAAGGAGACGAAGTCCATGCCGGTGATATCCTGGCCAAAATTCCCCGTGAAACAACCAAAACAAAGGATATTACAGGTGGTTTGCCACGAGTAGCCGAGCTGTTTGAGGCACGCAAACCTAAAGATTTTGCAGTGATCAGCGAAATTGACGGTACTGTAACTTTTGGCAAGGATGCCAAAGGAAAACGTAAAGTTGTTGTAACCCCTGAAATTGGTGAAGAAAAAGAATATCTGATTCCCAAAGGAAAACATATCAGTGTTCAGGACGGTGACCGGGTGATTCCCGGTGATCCCCTGATGGATGGAGTGAACAACCCCCATGATCTTCTGGCCATTAAGGGTGAAAAAGAACTGGCCAGGTATCTGGTTGATGAAGTTCAGGAAGTTTATCGTTTGCAGGGTGTTAAAATTAATGATAAGCACATGGAAGTTATCGTCCGCCAGATGCTTCGTCGTGTCCGTATAACGGACCCGGGTGACACCACGTTTATTGCCGATGAACAGGTTGAGCGCTACCGGTTTCAGGAAGAAAACGAAAAGGTGATAGCCCAGGGCGGACGTCCGGCTATTGGTGATCCGTTGCTTCTGGGAATTACCAAAGCATCGTTATCCACTCAGAGTTTTATATCGGCTGCTTCTTTCCAGGAAACCACGAGGGTTCTTACGGAGGCATCACTTTCCGGTAAAACAGATTACCTGCGGGGCCTCAAAGAAAACGTAATAATGGGTCGTTTGATTCCGGCAGGAACCGGCCTGGTCATGTATCGTAAACTGGGAATTCAAGTAGAAGATCAGGATGCTGAAGTGGTTGCAGAATAAATGGAAAAAAGGAAGAAATTGCTTGACAGAAGTAGCTTGAATTGATAGTTACCGCAGATTTACTGCTGCTTTCAAAATGAAAGAGAAATGTCCGGGAGGAGAAATGCCGACAATTAGTCAACTGGTTCGCAAAGGAAGAACCAAAATCAAAGGAAAAACAAATGCTCCGGCGTTAGCCGGTTCTCCGCAGAGGCGCGGTGTTTGTGTAAGAGTTTATACAACGACACCAAAAAAACCGAATTCGGCTCTGCGTAAAGTGGCCAGGGTCAGACTGACCAGTGGATATGAAGTTTCCTCCTATATTCCGGGCATCGGTCACAATCTCCAGGAACATTCGGTTGTGCTGGTGCGCGGAGGCAGAGTGAAAGATCTACCTGGTGTCAGATATCACATTGTCAGGGGCGCTTTGGATGCTGTCGGAGTTGCCGACCGTAAGCAGGGCCGCTCAAAATACGGCTCTAAGAAGCCAAGCTAAACGAAGGACAGGAAAATGCCACGAAGACGTGAAATAGAAAAAAGGGAAATTCTTCCGGATCCCAAATATAACAACAAACTGGTTGCCAGATTTGTCAACTCTTTGCTCAAAAGAGGGAAAAAGAGTGTTGCGGAAAGTATTTTGTACGGCGCTTTTGATATTATTGAAAAGAGAGTCAAAGAACAACCGGTTGAGTTCTTCGAAAAGGCCGTCAATAACGTGAAACCGGTCATCGAAGTGAAATCAAGGCGGGTTGGCGGTTCTACCTATCAGGTGCCGACGGAAGTTTTTCCCGCAAGGCGCACCGCCCTGGCGATTCGCTGGTTAATTTCCAATGCTCAGGAGCGCACGGAAAAAACCATGCGCGAAAAACTGGCCGCCGAATTGATTGACGCGGCAAATAATCGCGGTGGTGCAATTAAGAAAAAAGAAGCTGTGCATAAAATGGCGGAAGCGAATAAAGCATTTGCGCATTATAAATTTTAAACATTGTATATGAAACGACAAGGAAACCAACCATTCAAAGTTAAGGAGGAAAGGTGAGATGGCAAAGAAAAAATTTGAAAGGACAAAGCCGCATTTAAATATAGGAACAATCGGTCACGTGGATCACGGAAAGACCACATTAACCGCCGCAATCACCAAATATCTTGCGAAAAAGGGTTTTGCAGAATTCCGTGCTTTTGATTCCATTGATAATGCTCCGGAAGAGAAGGAACGCGGTGTTACGATCAATATTTCTCACGTGGAATACGAAACAGAAAAGAGACATTATGCCCACGTGGATTGCCCCGGCCACGCCGACTATATCAAAAACATGATTTCCGGTGCCGCTCACATGGATGGAACGATTCTGGTTGTGGCCGCTTCCGACGGTCCAATGCCGCAGACTCGTGAACACATCCTCCTTGCCCGTCAGGTGCAGGTTCCCTACGTAGTCGTTTTCCTTAATAAAGTAGATTTGGTCGATGATCCCGAACTCCTGGATCTGGTTGAGCTCGAATTAAGGGAGCTCCTTACTCAATATGAATTTCCCGGCGACGATATCCCGATTGTTCGCGGTTCAGCACTGAAAGCCCTGGAAGCAGAAGACACTAATTCTCCTGATGTGAAATGCATTGCCGAGCTGATGGATGCCGTGGATAACTATGTTCCCGAGCCGAAACGCGATACCGATAAACCCTTCCTCATGCCGGTCGGTGATGTTTTCACGATTTCAGGCCGCGGTACCGTTGTGACCGGTCGTGTTGACCGCGGTATTATCAAGGTTGGTGAAGAAGTTGAAATCATCGGTATTCGTCCCACCATTAAAACCGTTGTGACGGGTGTTGAAATGTTCCGCAGAACCCTGGACGAAGGTCGTGCGGGAGATGATGTCGGTTTGCTGATTCGCGGTATCAAGCGTGAAGAAGTGGAAAGAGGCCAGGTTGTTGCAAAACCCGGTTCCATTACTCCTCATACAAAATTTGAAGCGGCTGTTTACGTTCTGACCAAGGAGGAAGGCGGCCGTCATACACCGTTCTTCTCCGGTTACCGTCCGCAGTTTTATTTCCGGACAACGGACGTGACGGGTGTCGCTACGCTGCCCGAAGGTGTGGAGATGGTCATGCCCGGCGATAACGTCAAAATGACCGTTGAACTTATTATGCCCATCGCCATGGAAGAACAGTTAAGATTCGCCATCCGTGAAGGCGGCAGAACCGTCGGAGCCGGTGTCGTAAGCAAAGTTATTGAATAGAAACTGTAGGTTATCATATCAATGAAAGAACAAAAAATAAGAATTCGTCTCAAAGCTTACGATTATAAACTGCTGGATCGTTCTGTTGAAGAAATAGTGGATACTGCAAAAAGGACCGGTGCGCGTGTCGCCGGTCCCATTCCTCTTCCAACCGAAATCAATAAATACTGTGTCAATCGTTCGCCGCATGTGGATAAAAAATCCAGAGAGCAGTTCGAAATTCGCACACACAAAAGATTGATTGATATTGTTGAGCCGACGCAAGCCACGGTGGATGCGCTGATGAAGCTGGATCTATCGGCGGGGGTGGATGTAGAAATAAAAGCGTAGGCGCGAAGTAGTGACAGTGGAAAATGGGCATTGGCATCCATTTCCCGGAATGTTGAATATCGTGGCGTAATTTATATAAAGTTGGATGTAATGATGAGTAAGGGAATCATTGGAAAAAAATTAGGGATGACGCAGGTATTTGCCGAGGACGGCTCTGCTGTCGGTGTTACAGCCATTGAGGTTGAACCGTCGATTGTCATTCAAGTGAAGACAAAAGATAAAGATGGTTATGATGCCATTCAAGTTGGATACGGCCGGATGAAACAGAAAAATGTCACCAAACCGTTACAGGGCCATTTTAACAAAGCCAATAAAGGTTTCTTCCGTGTCCTGAAGGAATTTCCAGTAAAGGACAACCAGTACGAGGCCGGGCAGGAGATTACATCTGAAATATTTCAGTCTGGAGACTTTGTCGACGTCGTTGGAACATCAAAAGGTAAAGGTTTTCAGGGTGTTATGAAAAGGCATGGATTCGGCGGCGGGCGTGCGACTCACGGGTCCATGTTTCACAGAGCTCCCGGCTCCATTGGTGCCAGTGCTGATCCATCCCGAGTATTCAAAGGCACGAAAATGGGCGGTCAAATGGGAAATGTCCGGAAAACCGTTCAAAACCTTCAAATCTGGCAGGTTCGTCCTGAAAGAAATTTATTGTTATTAAAAGGTTCTATTCCGGGCGGGAAAAACGGTTATGTGATCATCAAGCAAGCCAGGAAAAAAAGTGCGTAAATCAGTGGAGTTATGAACATGGCAGTCGCAGATGTTTTTGATATTGAAAAGAATAAGGTCGCTAAAGTCGAATTGAATGACGCCATATTTGGGGCGGAAATCAGCGAAGCGGCAATCTATGATGTGGTCAAGATGCAGCTTGCATCGCGACGTTCCGGTACATCAGCCACCAAAGGGAGAAATGATGTGAGTGGTGGCGGCAAAAAGCCCTGGCGCCAGAAGGGAACAGGACGCGCCCGCTCAGGAACGTCCCGGTCTCCGATCTGGAGAGGCGGCGGTATTGTTTTCGGACCCCAACCTCGCGATTACTCATACAGTGTCCCTAAAAAGGTCAGAAAAAAGGCTCTTATCTCTGCGTTGAGTATGAAAGTCAAAGAAGAGAAAATGACAATATTGCAGAATTTCCCGATGGAATCGATCAGCACACGGGCCTTTCAGAAAGTCGTGAATCTTTTCGGTCTGAAAAAAGCGCTTTTTGTTGTTGATCATGACGATGTCATTTTAATGAAGTCATCGCGGAATTTGAAAAACGTAAAAATGATTCGGTCGGAAGGAATTAATGTTTATGATGTCCTGAATTATGAGCATCTGGTCCTTCTTGAACCCTCTATAAAAAAGATTGAGGGGGCATTGCTGTCATAATGGAACTTCATCAGATTATCAAAAGAATATTAATCACGGAAAAAAGTAACATTGACCGTGAAGAAGCGAATAAATACCACTTTGAAGTTGATCGAAGAGCCAATAAAGTTGAAATCGTCAACGCGGTGGAAAAGTTATTCAAAGTAAAAGTTACCGAGGTCCGCGTCATTAATGTTTTGGGGAAAAGAAAACGAATGGGCAGGATCATGGGGCAGAAGAATTCCTGGAAAAAAGCGGTTGTGACATTGGCAAAAGGCAGCCGTATTGAAGTCGCCGAAGGCGTATAGAACGAGTGAAGGATTAAGCAAATGGCTATTATCAAGTACAAACCGACGTCACCCGGCAGGAGATTTCAGAGTGTTTCTGATTTTGCAGAGATTACGTCAACCGAGCCGGTAAGAAGCCTTTTAAAGCCGGTCAAGAAAACGGGCGGCCGCAACAGTTATGGCCGAATCACGGCGCGTCACATTGGCGGTGGTCACAAGCGCAAATATCGTATCATTGATTTTCGGCGTAATAAGACGGAGATCCCGGCTAAAGTCGCTTCCATTGAATACGATCCGAACCGGTCAGCCAGAATCGCTTTGCTGAATTATCGTGACGGTGAAAAAAGATATATTGTGGCACCGGCGCAGATTCATGTTGGTGATGTTCTGGTAAGCGGCGACAAAGCGGATATCAAACCAGGCAACGCAATTCCTTTAAAATACATACCTCTGGGTTCCTTGATCCATAATGTGGAGTTAAAAGTAGGCAGGGGGGGGCAGCTGATCCGATCGGCAGGTGCGTATGGCCAGCTGATGGCAAAAGAAGGTGCCTATGCCCAGGTCAGGCTTCCGTCCGGTGAAGTGCGTAAAGTTTTCATTGAATGCATGGCAACTATCGGCCAGGTTGGCAACAACGAACACGAAAACGTCAGCATCGGTAAAGCGGGCCGGACCCGCTGGCTGGGCAAGCGTCCCCGCGTTCGAGGTGTTGTCATGAATCCGGTGGACCATCCAATGGGAGGCGGTGAAGGTAAATCGTCGGGTGGTCGTCACCCCTGTACTCCCTGGGGGATTCCGACCAAAGGGCATAAAACGAGAAAGAATAAGAGAACCGATAAATATATTGTAAAGAGAAGAGGTTAATAAAACGTGGCACGTTCGATCAAAAAAGGTCCTTATATTGAAGAAAGCCTGCTGGCCAAGGTTAGAAAAATGGAAGCCGAAAACAGCAAGAATGTCATTAAGACTTGGTCGCGGCGTTCAACCATAACACCCGAGTTAATCGGGTACACGTTTGCCGTGCATAACGGGAAGAAATTCATTCCCGTTTATGTGACAGAGAATATGGTGGGTCATAAGATGGGCGAATTCGCGCCGACTAGAACTTTTTATTCCCATTCCGGAGACCGGAAAACAAAGGTTAAAAAGTAATAATTGATGCGCCAACGGTCAGGTTTGGAGTTGATGAGATATGGAAGCAAAAGCAGTTGCAAAATATATTAGGATGTCGCCCCAGAAAGTCAGGCTGGTCGTTGATCTGGTTCGGGGAAAGAAGGTGCAGGAAGCACGGAATATCCTGCTCTATACCAGAAAGTATTCAGCGGGTATTATTGCCAAGGTCCTGAAATCCGCTGTAGCCAATGCGGCCCAGAATCCTAATATTGATGAAAATACTCTTTACATTAAGGAAATATTTGTTGATCAGGGACCATCTTTAAAAAGGTGGCGGGCCAGGGCGCAGGGAAGAGCGGCTGGCATTAAGAAGAGAACATCACATATTACCGTTGTAGTGGATGAACGATAAGGAGGAACGATATTGGGTCAGAAGGTTAACCCGGTAGGATTACGATTAGGCTATATTAAAAAGTGGCAGTCCGTATGGTTTGCCGAAAAGAACTATAGCGGCATGCTGCTCGAAGACTTGAAGATCAGAAAATACCTGAAGAAAAAGCTTTATCATGCCGGTATTTCTCATATTGAAATTGAGCGTGCAGCCAACAAGGCCAAGGTTAATATTTATGCCGCCAGGCCGGGCGTTATTATTGGGAAAAAAGGATCAGAGATAGAGAAGCTTAAAGCGGAAATCGAGAAGTTTTCGCAGGCTGAAATTATTGTCAATATACTCGAAGTTCGCAAACCGGAAACGGATGCCCAGCTTGTGGCTGAAAATGTTGCCATGCAATTGGAAAGACGTGTTGCGTTCCGGCGTGCCATGAAAAAATGTGTAGGTTATGCCCTGAAATTTGGAGCCAAAGGCATCAAGATTACCTGTTCCGGCCGGCTCGGCGGTGCTGAAATGTCCCGCTCCGAATGGTACCGTGAGGGAAGAGTTCCTCTGCATACGCTTCGGGCTGATATCGATTACGGTTTTATTGAAGCCCACACAGCGTATGGTTTGATCGGTGTTAAGGTCCTCATTTTTCACGGAGAAGTTTTGCCTGCAAAAAATGAAAAACAGGGATGACTCTGATAAAAGGCGGGATCACGAAAGATTATTGTGAAGGAAAACGGGAGTTGTAAATTATGTTAATGCCAAAACGGGTAAAATATAGAAAATTGCAAAAAGGCCGCATGGGAGGAAAGGCGACCAGGGGCGGAACCATCGCTTTTGGCGACTATGGATTGCAGGCGGCTGAATGCGGATGGGTTTCTGCAAGACAGATTGAAGCGGCTCGTGTTGCGATGACTCGTTATGTAAAACGTGGTGGTAAAATCTGGATTCGCGTATTTCCGCACAAGTCGATCACAAAGAAACCGGCTGAAACCCGTATGGGCAAAGGGAAAGGCGCTCCGGAAGGATGGGTGGCCGTTGTGAAGCCCGGATCGGTTCTCTATGAAATGGAAGGAGTAACCAGGGAAGTAGCCAAAGAAGCATTTCGTCTTGCTTCCCACAAACTGGCCATTTCAACAAAGTTTTTATCGAGGGAGATATCTGATGAAAATTAAAGAAATCAGAGGTCTCGGCATTAACGAGCTTCAAACAAAAAACAGGGAATTGGCGGAAGAACTTTTTCGGTTGAAGATTCGTCATGCATCGGGGCAACTGGAATCAACCGCGACGCTGGGTCGTATTCGCAAGGATATTGCCCGCATTGCAACGGTGCTGAAGGAAAAGGAGGCCGCAGGTTAATAGATATGGCTGAAAAAAGCAACAAGCGCACGGTGAAAGGTGTGGTCGTCAGTGACAAGATGGATAAAACCATCGTGGTGAAAGCCGAAAGATTGGTCAAGCACCCTGTGTTTCACAAATACGTCCGCAGGCATGTGAAATATAAAGCCCATGATGAACAGAATCAATGCAAGACGGGAGACACGGTGTTAATCATTGAAGCCAGGCCGATGAGCAAGGACAAACGCTGGCGGATGCTGGAAGTTCTGGAAAAGGCGAAATAGAAACCTGTCTGGTTGGGCAGACAGCTTGTGATAGTGGAGTTTATTTATGATTCAGATGCAGACAGTTCTAAATGTTGCCGATAATTCCGGCGCCAAGAGAGTCGCCTGTATTAAGGTTTTGGGCGGTTCGAAGCGTCGTTTCGCCAGCCTGGGCGATGTCATTGTGGTTGCGGTGAAAGAGGCAATTCCGAATTCCAAGGTGAAAAAAGGCGATGTCATGAAGGCGGTTATTGTCCGCACGGTAAAAGAGGTGAGACGGCCGGATGGATCTTATCTAAAATTTGACGACAACTCCGCTGTTCTGATCAACAATCAGATGGAACCGATCGGTACCAGAATATTTGGGCCTGTTGCACGTGAACTTAGAGCGAAGCAGTTTATGAAGATTATTTCTCTGGCTCCGGAAGTTTTGTAAACTGTTTTAAAGAGGGGAAAAATGAGTTTAGGCAGATTGAAAAAAGGAGACATGGTGAAAGTGCTTTCCGGTAAAGATAAGGGGAAGACCGGCAAGATACTGAAAACCATACCCGAAAAAAACAAAGTGGTCGTGGAAAAGATCAACGTGATCAAGAAGCATAAAAGACCTGATCAGAAAAGCAAGGGCGGTGTCGTGGAAAAAGAGGCGGCGATGGATATTTCCAAGGTCAGCATTATTTGCGGCAAATGCAAAGAGGCTACCAGGATTAGAAATCGTATCCTTGAGGACGGCAAAAAGATTCGTATCTGCAGCAAGTGCAATGACGTTATCGATGTGGGTTAAGGGAAAATGGCAAGATTAAAAGAATATTATTTAAAAACAGTGGTGCCGGCTCTGGTCAAGGAATTTGACTACAAAAATCCCATGCAGGTGCCCAGGATGGAGAAGATTGTTGTTAACATGGGACTGGGCGAGGCTATATCAAACGTAAAAATTATTGATGGTGCTGTTCAGGAAATGGCGATGATTACGGGCCAGAAACCGGTTGTTACCAAAGCGAAAAAATCCATTGCAACGTTTAAACTCCGCCAGGGTATGCCGATTGGTTGCTCAGTGACATTGAGAAAAGAAACCATGTACGAGTTTTTTGATCGTTTGGTAAACGTCGCATTACCGAAAGTGAGAGACTTTCGGGGAATTTCTCAAAACGCTTTTGACGGCAGGGGAAATTATTCTCTCGGTTTACACGAACAGATTATATTTCCTGAAATTGAATACGATAAAATAGAAAAAATCAAGGGTATGAATATTACGATTGTAACATCGGCAAAAACGGACGAGGAAGCCCGTGTGTTGCTGAAGTTAATGGGTGTACCTTTCAAGAATTAAACGAGGAAGCTCCGGAGGAATAACGAGTGGCGAAAAAGTCATTGATAGCAAAAGCAGGCAGAAAACCCAAATTTGCGGTCAGGGAATACAACCGCTGTCAGATATGCGGGCGGCCCCGGGCGTATTATAGAAAATTTGAAATGTGCAGAATCTGTTTGAGGAAACTTTCCCTGCAGGGCGAGCTTCCCGGCGTGATAAAGTCAAGTTGGTAATTTAAGCTTAAGGAGAAAAAGCATGGGGATGACAGATCCTATTGCCGATATGCTGACAAGGATTCGAAACGGGAACAAAGCCCGTTTTAAAAGTGTCAATGTATACATGTCGCAAATGAATATGAATATTGCCAAAGTCTTGAAAGCGGCTGGATATATCAATAACTTTGACGTTGTAAAAGATGACAAGGGGTATCCAATGCTGAAGATTACCCTGAGATATCCGGACACCAAGCGTAAGGTGATTACGGGTATCCAGAGAGTCAGCAAACCGGGCCGCAGAGTATACGTCGCCGCGGACAGCATTCCCAAAGTTCTCAACGGTTTTGGTATTTCGATTCTTTCAACTTCCCGTGGTGTCATCACCGATCAGGAAGCCAGAGAATCAAACGTCGGCGGAGAGATTATTTGTAAGGTTTGGTAATTCAATGAAAGTTTTTAACGGGAGTTCTTGCTCATGTCGAGAATAGGTAAAAAACCGATCACTTTACCAAAGAATGTAAAGATCAGTCAAAGTGACGGTATTGTTAAAGTCGAAGGTCCCAAGGGCACATTGTCTTCAAAATTGCCTGACGGCATTACGATGGTGGTATCCGATAATAATCTGTCCATCGAACGTAAATCAGAGGAACGTCTTGTCCGTTCGTATCATGGATTGGCCAGAACCTTGATCAACAATATGGTGACCGGCGTGAGCACCGGTTTCGAAAAAGGTCTGGAAATATCCGGAGTCGGTTATCGCGCGGAAGTTGCGGGGTCGACCCTGAAGCTGGTTTTGGGTTTTTCAACCCCGATCGAATACAGCATCCCCAAGGGAATTGACGTGAAGGTGGACAAGCAGGTTAATCTGGTGGTTTCCGGAATCAATAAAGAACTTGTTGGACGCGTAGCGTCGGAAATCCGTTCGTTGAAAAAACCGGAACCTTATAAAGGCAAGGGCATCAAGTATACGGGTGAGTATATTCGTCGTAAAGCCGGCAAGTCGGCAGGCGCTTAAGCAAAAATTTTAATATTATTAGTTTTAAAGAGGTGGAACATTGGCTTCCAAGAAAACGCTGAAAATCAGGGAAAAGAGAGAAAAAAGAGTCAGGGGCAAACTGACGGGAAATTCAGAAAGGCCTCGCCTTTCCGTTTTTCGTTCCGACAAACACATCTATGCTCAGGTAGTCAACGATGCCAAGGGTACTACCATTGCAGCGGCGTCAACGCTCAGCAAAGAACTGGCCGGTAAGCTCAAGGGAATCAAGAAAGTCGATGTGGCCAGGGAAGTGGGCAAATTGATCGCAGCGCGCCTGCAGACGTTGGGTGTCGAAAAGGTTGTTTTTGACCGGGGGAGATTCCTCTATCACGGTCGTGTGAAAGCCCTGGCCGATGGCGCCCGGGAAAATGGTCTGAAATTTTAAATTTAACGCAGTGTAAAGAACTCATGGTAAGGGAAGAATCGTTGGAAAAAAAAGAAATGAAAGAAGTGGAGCTCCTCGACAGGGTAATTGCCATTAATCGTACGGCAAAAGTTGTCAAGGGAGGAAGGCGGTTTCGTTTCAGCGCCATCGTGGTGGTCGGTGACGGCCAGGGCATGATCGGTGCGGGGTTAGGCAAAGCACATGAAGTTCCCGAAGCGATACGAAAAGGGATGGAAATGGCCAAGAAGAATATGGTCAAGGTTGCCGTGGCCAATAAAACGATTCCTTATGAGGTTTTAGGAAAGTTCGGCGCGGGGAAAGTATTATTGAAACCGGCATCGGAAGGAACAGGCCTGATAGCCGGCGGCGCGGTGAGAGCCGTTTTAGAGGTTGCCGGTGTTCATAATATTTTGACGAAATGTTTAGGATCGCACAATCCGCATAACCTGGTCAAGGCTACAGTGGACGGGCTTTGTCAGTTGAAAGATCCTGCGGAAATTGCTGCCTTGAGAGGCAAGTAATTCATTGACGAGGGTGTTTATACAGTGGGCAAAATGTTAAAAGTTAAAATGGTCAAGAGTGTCATTACCCGGCCCGAGAAGCAGAGAAAAATAATGCGCGGTCTGGGATTGAATAAATTGAACAGCACAGTGACTCTGGTGGATACTCCGGAGATCCGTGGCATGATTAATAAAGTGATCCACCTTGTTTCTGTGGAAGAGTCAAAGGAGTAAGTTATGGATTTGAGTTCTCTGAAAGCGCCTGCCGGAGCGACGAAAAAAAGAAAAAGAGTCGGCCGTGGTGACGCTTCCGGACACGGAGGAACATCCGGAAAAGGTCATAAAGGACAGAAAGCCCGTTCTGGCGGCAATACGCGGGATGGTTTTGAAGGCGGTCAAATGCCCATGTCCCGCAGACTGCCGAAAAGAGGGTTTAGAAATCCCTTCAGAGAAAGTTATGTTGCCGTGAATCTTATGGATTTATGCCGTGTATTTGAAAAAGGCGCAGTTATTGATGAAGCGGCGATTCTGGCAAGTGGGCTTGTCAAGAAGAAAGGTAACGGTATTAAGATTCTGGCCAAGGGAAATATTGATTTTCCGGTAACTGTTAAAATGGCCAGGATCAGTGCTGCAGCGAAAGTAAAAATTTCCGCTGCGGGTGGAATGATTGAAGAGGTAATCTGACTTGTTAGAAGGACTAGGCGGCGTTTCCAAAATACCTGAACTGCAACGGAGAATTTTGTTCACTTTTCTTCTGCTTGCAGTTTATCGTGTTGGTGTTTTCATACCGACTCCCGGAATTGACAACATGGCATTGCTGGCATTTTTTGAAGGTGCCAAAGGTTCCATGCTGGGATTGATGGATCTGTTTGCCGGTGGTGCGTTGAGCACGTTCTCCATTTTTGCACTAGGCATTATGCCCTACATTACCTCATCCATTATTATCAATTTATTGACGGTCGCTATACCACACCTGGAAAAATTGTCCAAGGAAGGTGAAAACGGCCGCAGGAAAATCACGCAGTATACCCGTTACGGCACGGTCGGATTAAGTATTATTCAGGGATTCGGAATTGCATGGGGTTTGCAGCACATGGCCTCCCCTACCGGCGCCCCCATTGTTTTAAATGCCGGATGGGGTTTTATCTTCATGACGATTATTACACTTACATCGGGCACCTCGTTTTTGATGTGGCTTGGTGAAACTATTACAGAAAAGGGTATTGGAAACGGAATATCCCTGATCATTTTTGCCGGGATTGTGTGTAACCTGCCAAGCGCCATAGGCAGCACCTGGAGTCTTTATTCTTCTGGGGAACTGCATTTTATCCTTCTGATTCTTCTGGGTATATTCATGATCGCGGTTATCGGCGCGATTGTTTATGTGGAAGCGGCACAAAGAAGGATTCCTGTGCAATACGCAAAAAGAATTGTGGGACGCAAAATGTATGGCGGGCAGACAACCCATTTACCACTGAAGATCAATTCTGCCGGAGTTATCCCGCCCATTTTTGCTTCTTCCGTCATCATGTTTCCTGCGACCATCGCCAATTTTGCACCGGAAGGCTGGATGAAAAAGATTTCCGGGTATTTAATGCCAGGTAATGTTGGATATGAAATCCTCTTTGTAGCATTGATTTTCTTCTTTTGTTTTTTCTATACGGCGGTCACCATCAAGCCGGATGACATGGCGGAAAACATGAAGAAATTCGGAGGATATGTTCCGGGAATCAGGCCGGGGAAGAAGACAGCAGAATACATCGAAAATATTCTGGAAAGATTAACATTCAGCGGAGCCATTTACGTTTCCATCATTTGTGTTCTGCCGAGTGTTTTGATCTCTCAATTAAACACGCCGTTTTATTTTGGCGGCACCTCTCTATTGATTGTTGTTGGCGTTGCCATGGATACGGCAAGCCAGATTGAATCGCATTTACTGACCCGTCAGTATGAGGGTTTTATGAAAAAAGGACACATTGCGCGCAGGCGGTAAAAAATATTTTTCAAGGTTATCGTGCTCATGGTCGTTCTAAAGCATGCAGATGAAATAGAAAAAGCCAGGGCAAGCAACCGGATTGTCGCAGAAGTATTGAGTGTCCTTCGCGAAAAAGTCAAGCCGGGTTTGACGACCATGGAACTGGACAAAATAGCGGAAAGCATTACTGAGAAAAGAGGAGCAAAACCGGCGTTTAAAGGTTATAGAGGTTATCCATTTTCGCTGTGCACATCCGTGAATGAAGAGGTTGTTCACGGAATGCCTTCAAACAGGGTTTTGATGGAAGGCGATATTATCGGGCTTGATTTTGGAGTTTACTATCAGGGCCTTTACGGAGATTCAGCGGTAACGCTTCCTGTTGGAAGAGTTGACGATCAGGCTACCAGGCTGATGCAGGTGACCGAACAGAGTTTATATATGGCAATTAACCAGGCCTGCGCCGGTAATCGTTTGGGTGACATATCGGCCACGGTTCAGGAGACAGCAGAATCCTCCGGTTATTCGGTTGTCAGAGATTTTGTCGGACACGGTATTGGAAAAAGTTTGCACGAAGACCCGCAGATTCCTAATTTCGGGAAAAAAGGCCGGGGAATCGAGCTGAAAAGAGGAATGATTCTGGCTATTGAGCCGATGATCAATGCAGGGAAGTATAGAGTAAAGATTTTATCTGATGGATGGACAGTTGTTACAGCGGATGGGAGTTTATCGGCACATTTCGAGCATTCGGTGGCAATTACGGATAATGGACCGGAAATATTGAGTAAATTGAATTAGTTGATTTCCTGATTTCCGCGCCGGGAATAAAGTAGATTGATGTATGGCCAAAGAGGAAGCAATAGAAGTTGAAGGTCGGGTTCTCGAGCCCCTGCCAAATGCCATGTTTCGGGTAGAACTGGAAAACGGGCATAAAGTATTGGCGCACATATCCGGCAAAATGCGGATGCATTTTATTAAGATATTACCGGGGGACAAAGTAACGGTAGAACTTTCCCCGTATGATTTAACCAGGGGCCGGATTACATACAGAACCAAGTGAAAAGGGTTTTACCGGGAATAAGGAGTTGGAATCGTGAAAGTCAGATCATCAGTGAAAAAAATATGCGAGAAGTGCAAAATTGTTAAACGCAAGGGTGTTTTGCGTGTTATTTGTGAAAACCCGAAACATAAGCAGCGTCAGGGTTAGTTTTAGACATTTCAGGAGGTTATTAGGTGGCACGAATTTCAGGTGTTGATTTACCAAAAAATAAGAGAATGGAAGTTGCTCTGACTTACATTTATGGTATCGGCAAGACAAGGGCAAAGCAGATCCTGAAAGAGTCGGGTGTCAGCCCGGATACAAAAACTGACGAACTGGCCGACTCCGAAATATCGGCGATCAGAGGGATCATCGATAAGGAAGGCAAGGTGGAGGGCGATCTGCGAAGGGAAGTGTCCATGTCGATCAAGCGATTGATGGATATCGGCGCTTACCGTGGATTACGCCACCGTAAAGGGCTACCGGTCAGAGGACAACGGACCCACACCAATGGAAGGACAAGAAAAGGCCCGAGACGGGCAATTGCAGGAAAGAAAAAGTAGTTGGGATTAATTTTCGACCGGAGGAAAAATGGCGAAAACAGTCAGAAGAACAGGCAAGAAAAAAGAAAAGAAAAACATTACAGAAGGTGTTGCCCATATTCAATCCACTTTCAATAATACCATCATTACCATAACGGACATGACAGGTAACGTCATTTCGTGGTCATCGGCGGGATTGCAGGGATTTAAGGGGTCAAGAAAGAGCACGCCATTTGCCGCGCAGATGGCAGCAGAAGACGCCGTACGTAAAGCAAAAGAACAGGGCATGCGTCGGGTCCAGGTTTTCATCAAAGGCCCGGGTGCCGGACGGGAATCGGCCCTGCGTTCATTGCAGCTTGCCGGATTGACCATCACAATGATACGCGACGTAACGCCTGTTCCGCATAACGGTTGCAGACCGCCGAAGCGGCGCAGGGTATAAAAACAGATATTTTAAGAATCATTAGAAAATTCAGGGAGGCGTTTTTTGGCAAGATATACGGATTCCTCATGCAGATTGTGTCGCCGGGAAGGTTTGAAACTTTTTTTGAAGGGCGATCGTTGTTATTCGGAAAAATGTTCCTTTGAAAGAAGGGGCTACGCTCCTGGAGATCATGGTCAGTCTCATAAGAAGCAGCAGTCGGACTATGGCACCCAGTTGCGGGAAAAGCAGAAACTCAAAAGAATGTATGGTCTTCTGGAAAAGCAGTTTCACGGGTACTTTGAAAAAGCCGACCGTCAGAAGGGCATTACGGGTACCAATCTGCTGGTGCTGCTGGAGCGAAGGCTGGACAACATGGTGTTTCGCCTTGGATTTGCCAATTCCAGAATTGAGGCAAGGCAGCTTGTCAGCCACGGTCATTTTCAGGTAAACGGCAAATCGGTAAACATACCTTCGTACCTGCTTAAAGCGGGTGATGAAATTACGGTTAAAGAGGGTTCCCGAAAGATCAACCGGGTGCTTGAAGCAATGGAAACCGTCGCAAGACGAGGTGTTCCACATTGGCTGGGATTGGATAAAGATAACTTTAAAGCGACAATTAAATTGTTGCCGGTTCGGGAAGACCTAACCATGCCGGTACAAGAACAGCTCATTGTTGAACTTTATTCGAAATAAGCAAATATAATATTTAATAAGCCAGCTAAAAGGTGGGTTTGATTATGCAGAGAAACTGGTCGAGCTTGATTCGTCCCAAACGTGTTGACGTTGATGAAGCAACTCATACACGATTGTATGGAGAATTTACAATTCAGCCGTTGGAACGAGGTTTTGGAATCACACTGGGCAACGCGTTGAGAAGAGTGCTCCTGTCTTCCATTCAGGGAGCGGCGATTACATCCATTAAAATTGACGGTGTTCTACACGAATTTTCAACGATTCCCGGAATCAAGGAAGATATCACAGATGTTATTTTAAATCTGAAGGGTGTTCGATTTAAACTGGGGGTGGCGGATACCAAAGTCGTACGGTTCAATGTGGTTAACGCCGGTGTCATTAACGCCGGAGACATTATTACTGACGGTTCGATTGAAGTGTTGAATCCTGAACACTACATTGCAACCATGTCGGGTAGCGGCACCTTTAAGGCCGAAATGGTGGTGAAAATGGGGAAAGGCTACACTCCTGCCAAAAAAGAACTTGAACCGGACCAGCCTGAAGGAACGATTAACATTGACGCAATGTTTTCTCCGATTAAAAAGGTAAATTATGTGGTATCGCACGCCCGTGTCGGTCAGATTACAGATTATGACAAGCTTGTCATGGAAGTCTGGACGGACGGCAGTTTGAACCCGGGCGATGCCATAGCCTATGCAGCCAAAATATTGAAACAGCAGCTCGATGTTTTCATTAATTTTGAAGAAGTCGAAGAAGAAATTGTGCCGGAAAAGGAAGACGAAAAAGCAAACGTCAACGAGATTTTGTCGAGATCTGTTGAAGATCTGGAGCTTTCCGTCCGTTCTGCCAACTGCCTTAAAAATGCCGGCATAAACACCATTGGTGAACTGGTTCAGAAAACCGAAGCGGATATGCTGAAAACAAAGAATTTTGGACGTAAGTCTCTCTCTGAGATCAAAGACATTCTGAATGAATATGGTCTTGTCTTCGGCATGAAAATGGATAATTAATCCGTAAGCGATTGGATATAACTCGAAGGAAACAGCATTAGGTCAGGATTAGAAAGTCAGGAAAGGAAACATAAGCAATGTATCATGGTAAGGCGGGCAGAAAATTAGGACGAACGTCCAGCCATCGGGAAGCCATGTTTCGCAATATGGTGACATCGATTATAAAACATGAAAGTATCCGGACAACGGATACAATGGCCAAAGAAGTGCGTAAGCTGGCAGACAGGATGATTACGCTTGGTAAAAGAGGAGACCTGCATGCGCGCCGTCAGGCATTATCCGTTGTAAGGGATAAAGAAATGGTCGCCAAACTTTTTGGTGAGCTGGCCGAAAGATTCCGCAATCGTGCCGGCGGTTACACACGCATTGTTAAAGTCGGCTACCGCTTCGGCGACAACGCTCCCGTTTCTATCCTTCAATATATTCCGGAAGAGAAAAAGAAAGAAAAGGCAAAACCGAAAAGAAAAGCAAAAGAGAAGAAAGAAGAATAGTTCATTATCATGAACGGCAAAAAAGGCGGGGCAAAGACCCTGCCTTTTTTTTGGGGATAAAAACAAAGAGCATTCCTCGCATGAAATACCGATCTCCGCTTTATTTGCATTCAATCACATTGATTGCCTGGTTTAAAGAAGATAAATAATTTTTATAAACGTCATATAGGCGTCATCATTTTGTCACAAACTCTCACTATAATCTCCGGAAATTAGGAAAATAAAGATGAGATAACTTATCTTTATCACAAAAATATTCTTAGGAGGAGAAGATGAAGAGACTTTTGGTGTTTTTGATGCTGTTCGGGCTGATTGCAGCCTTCAGTACAACAGCGGGGGCTGTTGATTTGAAGTTTAGCGGCGAATATTACGCGGCTGGGATGTACATGGACAAAACAGACCTTCGCAAAGATCACGGTCCGAGTACAGCATTTTATTACCAGAGACTAAGAGTCAGGACGGATTTTATCGTGGCACCCGGTTTGACCCTGATTACGCGTTTTGACGCGATGGAGAGAGCTTGGGGCGCAGCCAGAACCGCAACGGGCACGGGGCTGGCTGCAGATTCTACCGGTACAATTGCGGAAAATGAAAATATCGCCTTTGACTGGGCATACATCGAGTATAAATCACCGATCGGTATTTTCAGTGCCGGCTATATGAATGACGGTTCGACGGGAACTATTTTTGGCAACAGCTACAGTCCAAAGGGAAGAATCAAGTATTCGAATAGTTATGGTTCGGTGAAACTCAATTTGGCCTACACCAAGGAAAGGGAAGCCAGTTTCACGGCGACAAATGCGGCAATCGTAGCCGATAATGATAATGATAAATACGGTATTGAAGGTGTTTACTCATGGAAAGACGGCAATGCAGGGGTCAATGTCAATTACTATCGGCAGGCGGCTAACCGTTCTCTTGGAACCAATCCTTATGCGAGAAGATATTTCCTGGTGAGCCCTTATGCCATAGCCAAATTCGGTCCGGTAGCTCTGCAGGGAGAATTCAATTACGCGTTTGGCCGGGACGATTACGAATTCGTTTACAATAAACTTACCCATGACAATAAAGATGTCCAGAGCATAAGTGGTTGGGTTGATGTTACGGCCGATTTCAAAAAGATTTATGTGGGTGGCAGTATTGCCTATGTGTCGGGCGATGACCCTGAAACGAACAGGATAGAAGGCGGGATCATAAATGGCGGGCGTGACTGGAATCCCTGCCTGATTATGTTCAATTATTATGACCGGGCAAAGTGGATTGGTCCTCTCAACGGTTGGAATGGTACCACTGACAACGGTACAATGACGAATGCCTGGTTTTTCCAGGTTCGTGGCGGGTTCAGACCGATTGACAAACTGGACATTATGGCCTCTGTTTCTTATGCACGTGCCGATAAAACTCTTAAGCCTGCGAATAGTTATACATGGGAAGGCAGGGACTATGGCTGGGAAGTGGATTTAGTCGGATCCTATAAAATCACCAACAACCTGTCCTACATGCTGGGCGCGGGTTGCCTTTTCACCGGGGACTGGTATAGCGGGACAACGGCAACCGGCCAGGACATCCAGAACAACTTAATGGTTATCAACAAGTTGACACTGACATTCTAACTCAGGTTATAGGTCATGGGTCACATGCTAGAAGATATTGTCCAGAGGCGATAGGCCATAAGTATCATAGACGTAGTGAAAACCCCCGTGGTATATTCTCCCACGGGATTTTTGTTTCCGTCTCGAGAAATACCGAGGTGGAAGCATTCGCCCGTTTTGGGGGTTGTTTTTTGAATATAAAAAATGTATTAAATTCAACAATGCCGAAGTGTCATTCGCGGCTTCAGTGCTTTGTTGAATGCCCAAACGGGTTGAAGTCATCCTGAAAAACGAAAAGGCTCATACAAATTATCGGATGGAGGATTAATCATGGCGGAGAAAAAAATTGGCGAAGTAGTCAAATTCTTTGCAAAACCTTCTGTTGCCGCTGTTCACATCACAGAAGGTGATTTGCAGGTGGGTGACAGCATCAAATTTTCCGGTCATACGACAGAATTCACCGAGTTGATTCAGTCCATGGAAGTGGACAATAAACCGGTTCAGAAAGCCGTGGCAGGTGACTCCATAGGGCTCAAAGTGTCTGATCGTGTGCGACCCGGTGACGAAGTATTTAAAATAGTGGCTGATTGATTATCGCCAGACTTTGCTTCATATAACGACAAACCAAGATGCCGTGATGGTGATCCCGGTATCATTCCAGGCTTCCGTGCATGTCAAAGATTCTGATCGTCGATGATGAAAAAGATATCGCTGACTTGATATCTTATAATCTGGAAAGGGAGGGCTTTTCCACGATTAAGGCATTTCACGGAGACAAGGTACTTGCCATCATTAAAGCACAAAAACCGGACCTGATGATTCTGGATTTAATGCTTCCGGGTACGAACGGGTTGGATATCTGTAAGGGCGTTCGTGCTAATCCGGACATCGCACATCTGCCGTTGATCATGCTTACAGCCAAGAGTGACGAGGTGGATAAGATTATCGGGCTGGAAATCGGCGCGGATGATTATATAACCAAGCCCTTCAGTGTCAAAGAACTTATCGCCCGCGTCAGAACCATTCTTCGCCGTGTCCAGGAAAGGGAAAAATCATCTACTAAAAAAATGTTTGAGTACGAGGGGCTAAGAATCAATTATGAATCCTGTACCGTTCGGGTTCAGGGACGAATTATTAATTTGAGTCCTACCGAACTGAAAATTCTTTTCTTTTTAACCCGTAATCCCGGGAGGGTCTATTCAAGAAATCAAATTTTGGATCATGTCTGGGGTGACGATACCTTCATTACCGACCGCGCTGTCGATGTTCACATCCGCCGTTTACGAAGCCAGATCGAGAAAGACATGGAAAATCCACGCTACGTTCTCACGGTTCGCGGATTTGGCTATAAATTTAATGATGTTTAATGCCACTTCCAATACAATGATGATTTCTGGCTGATGGGCAAAATGCCATTGAGAAGACCATTGAAAGCAGGAGGAGAATAATCCTTTTAAGTTTTTTCCCGGCGTTCCCTTCTATCCATTTAACCTGTTCCTGTATTTTCTTGAAGTTGTCATCAAATTGTAACATTCGGATATTATATTGAATTCAAATTAAAAATGAGGAGGCACATATGTTCAATGTGATTAAGAAATCAGCCCTGGGGCTTGTAATGTTATGCCTGATGGCGGGGACTGCTCTTGCAGCCGATTCTGTCGTGATCAAAGGATCAACAACGGTTTTGCCAGTGGCGCAGGGCACACTGGAGGCATTTATGAAAGCCAATCCAGATGTTCAAATGTCGCTATCCGGTGGGGGATCCGGCGAAGGCATCAAGGCGCTGATTGACAAGACTACCGACATTGCCACGTCATCGCGCGAAATCAAAGACAAGGAAATTGAGCTGGCGAAATCCAAGGGCATCAATCCAGTTGCTCACGTTGTGGCTTTTGACGCGATTATTCCCGTCGTGCATCCCAAAAACAAAGTGTCCAATCTGACAATTGACCAGTTAAGCCAGATTTATCAGGGCAACATCACCAACTGGAAGGAAGTAGGCGGCGACGATTTGAAGATCGTTGTGATTTCTCGTGATTCGTCTTCCGGCACCTTTGAGTCCTGGGACCATTTTGTAATGAAGAAAGCCAAGGTGACCCCTAGAGCTCAGATGCTGGCATCCAACGGCGCGCTGGTCACCGCGGTGTCTAAAAACAGGTATGCCATCGCCTACCTGGGGATCGGGTATGTCAACAAGAGCGTGAAGCCCTTACAGGTTAAAGGTGTTACTGCAAGCATTCAGACGGCCATGTCCAAGGAGTATCCCTTCTCCCGTGAGCTCTATATGTATACGAATGGTGAACCCCAGGGGCAGACCGCTAAATACATTTCCTTTGTCAAATCGGCTGATGGACAAAAGATTGTTGCCAGGGAAGGATTTGTCCCCCTGGGGGACGTGAAGAAAGCGGGCAAAAAGAAATAGTGGGGGATTGCAATGAAAATGTGTGCCCCGAAGAAGACAGTGTTATTCGTATGTACGCATAATGCAATCCGGTCGCAAATCGCGGAAGCACTTTTAAATGAAATTTACGGGGATCGGTATACGGCTTATAGCGCCGGATCCGATCCCACGCAAATGGATCCTCTGGTTAAAACGGTTATGAGTGAAATGGATATTGACGTCAGTCATCATCATTCAAAGGGGTTCAGTGTTTTTCAAGAGGTCCCCCTGGACTATGTCATTACACTTTGCGATCAGGCCAAAGAGTCATGTCCGTATTTTCCGGGAGGAAATTTACGCCTGCATAGGAGTTTCGCCGATCCTTCAGAATTTAAAGGTAACCACGAAGAAACCATGAACAGATACAGACAGACACGAGATGAAATCAAGGATTGGATTGAAAAGGAATTCGGTTAATTGTTTTATTGTCGTTCTCCTTTTTTATTCTTTATAAAGCAGTTGCACGTTTAGGGATACGTTATGTCCAGACAGACCAAGGAAATCATCATCAAATATATTTTTCTGCTTTTTGCCCTGGTGTCCGTTATTGTGCTGGGGTTGATCGTGTTTTCCCTGTTTCGGGAGGGACTGCCGCTTTTTAAAACGGTTTCCGTTAAAGATTTTTTGTTCGGGATGGAATGGTATCCCACTTATGATCCGCCATCCTTCGGAATCTTCCCCTTGATGGTCGGTTCCCTGATTGTGACACTGATCGCCACCCTCATTGCGGTGCCGCTCGGTGTGATGTCTGCCATTTACATCTCGGAAATCGCGCCGCAACGCATCAAGGAAATTCTCAAGTCCGTTATCGAACTGCTGGCCGGTTTGCCGTCCGTTGTCCTGGGATTTTTCGGCATGGTCATTGTCGCGCCCTGGCTGCAGGAAACTTTTGATCTGCCCACGGGACTCAACATCATCAACGCCTCCGTCATCCTGGCGATTATGGCGATTCCCACGATTTCCAGTATTTCTGAAGACGCGCTGTATGCCGTTCCCCGCGAATTCAAGGAAGCCTCTTACGCATTGGGGGCTACCAAGTTTGAGACGATTGTTCAGGTGATTGTACCGGCGGCGCTCTCCGGCATTTCTACGGCCGTCATGCTTGGAATGGCGCGGGCCATCGGCGAGACCATGGTGGTTTTGATGGTAGCGGGAGGCGCGGCGGCTATTCCGGAGAGCCTGTTCGATTCGGTCCGGCCGATGCCTGCAAGCATCGCTGCGGAAATGGGGGAGACGCCTTATGGCAGCGCCCACTATCAGGCGCTTTTTGCCATCGGCATGGTCTTGTTCTGTCTGACCTTGGCGTTTAATCTGATCGCCGATTACATATCTCACAAATTCCGTCAGACCGGTTCCGCGACGCTGTAGGTGCAGGCATATGAAGAAACTGAAACATAACTCCATGAGCTGGCGATATTTTAAACAAAACGTTTTTTTTACGCTGGTGCGTGCTTCGGCCTTAATCATTACACTCGCCTTGGGCGGCATCATCTTGTACATCGTTGTCAACGGTATTTCAGCGATCAGCTGGGAATTCATCACCAGACCGCCAACCGACGCAATGACTAAAGGCGGTATCATGCCCGCCATCCTGGGAACGATTTATCTGACCATCGGTGCGATTGCCATCGGGCTTCCTCTGGGGGTTGCTTCAGCGATATATCTCACGGAATATGCAAAGCAGGGAAGGATCATCCGTTTAATCAAAGTAGGGATCAATTGTCTTGCCGGTGTTCCGTCGGTGGTATTCGGGCTTTTCGGATTGGGTTTTTTTGTAATTTTTATGAAGTTTGGTTCCAGTATCCTGTCCGGGTCACTGACGCTGGGATTTTTGATTTTACCAACGATTATAGGTGCTTCGGAAGAAGCACTCAAAGCCGTACCGCAGACCTTTCGCGAGGCGTCCCTTTCCCTCGGCGTGTCCAAATGGCAGACCATTTACCGGATTGTACTGCCTAATGCTCTGCCGGGAATCCTGACCGGATCCATTCTGGGCATCGGACGCGCCGCGGGCGAAACGGCGCCAATCATGTTTACGGCTGCTGCATATTTCACGGCCAAGCTTCCGGGATCGATCTTTGACGAAGTTATGGCCCTGCCGTATCACATTTACGTTCTGGCGACGGCGGGAACCAACATCGAAGCCACCCGTCCGATCCAGTTTGGTACCGTACTGGTTCTGGTGGCAGTGGTTTTGGGGATTGATTTGATCGCGATTGTCATTCGAGGTTACATGAGACGAAATAAAGGGTGGTAGCTATGGAGTCAAATACAATTATTTCCATCAGGGGGGTAAACTTCTATTACGGTACCGTGCGTGCCTTGACGGACATTTCAATGAAGTTCAGAAAAAACAAAGTTACGGCGCTTATCGGGCCGTCGGGGTGCGGAAAATCCACGCTTCTGCGGCTTTTAAACCGGATGAACGATCTGATCGACGGGACAAAAGTTGAAGGAGAGATTCTTTTTGAAGATAAAAATATCTATGCGCCGGATGTGGATCCGGTAGAAATCCGCCGCAAAATCGGCATGGTCTTTCAAAAACCAAATCCTTTTCCTAAAACCATATATAACAATATCTCTTATGGCCCCAACCTGAACGGTGTTTCCAGCAGGGATATGGACGCCCTGGTGGAGCAGAGTTTGAAGCAGGCGGTGCTCTGGGACGAGGTGAAGGATATTCTGAACAAATCCGCAATGAATCTCTCCGGGGGCCAGCAGCAGAGGCTCTGTATCGCTCGCGCGCTGGCGATGAAGCCGGATATCCTTTTAATGGACGAACCGACCTCGGCGCTGGATCCTATATCCACTGCGAAAATCGAGGAATTGATTGAGGAGCTGAAAGATAATTACACCATCATCATTGTGACGCACAATATGCAGCAGGCCGCCCGTGTATCGGATGAAACGGCTTTCTTTTATCTGGGGAATCTGATTGAATACAATAAAACAGAGAAAATTTTCACGAAACCCGAAGTCAAACAGACGGAGGACTATATAACGGGCAGGTTTGGATGAAGAAACGACTCTGGAAAAAGGCTCATCTGCTTTGTTGTGCGGCATTTCTCATCATTGCGACGTATGAAACTATACGCCTCATTCTTCGGAATTTGCGCGCCTTGCATCTAAACCTTTTTGCAAAGTCGTTTGTTTAAAGGTACAGGATTATTTGCTGGAGGGCTGATAATGGAAGAAAAGCGACACACCAGTTTGCACTATGAAAAAGAACTGCAGGCGATCAAAGATGGCCTGATTTATCTCGGAGCTCTGACCGAGACTGCCATCCGCCAAGCAATGAAGTCCCTGTCAGAACGTGATACGGAACTTGCCCGTAAGGTTGTTCGGGAGGACGACGAGATTGATCGTCTGGACACCGATCTGGAAGAACGCTGTATCAAGATCCTGGCGTTGCGCCAGCCCACTGCAATTGATTTGCGCTTTATTACCACCGCCATAAAAATTACCGGACATCTGGAGCGCATCGGCGATATGGCTGTGAACATTGCCGAAAAGGTCATGCTTCTCAATGAAGAGCCCCAGCTCAAGCCTTACATTGATTTGCCGCGCATGGCTGAACTGGTTGGAGACATGATTGAAGATTCACTGGACAGTTTTGTGAAAAGCGATCTTAAGCAGGCGGAAAAAGTCCGGCAGATGGAGCAGGTCATTGATGACCTCAATGAACAGATATTCCGGGAACTCCTGACGTTCATGATGGAGGATTCCAGAAATATTCACAGGGCCTTGCTGGTCATGCAGGTTTCCAAAAATATGGAGCGGATCGCCGATCATGCCAAGGGCATCGCCGACATGGTCACCTACATGGTGACGGGAGAGTGCGTGCGCCATCGTGCATGCGGTATACTGGAGTAAGGAGAACGTGTGAAGCGTAATCTATTCCTTAAAATATTCTTTTCCTATCTGGTGATTATCAGTCTGTCTTTCCTTATCCTGCACTCGCTGGTCAAAGATAAGGTAAATAATATTGTCACGTCCCGAATTGAACAGGAACTGATGCACTATGCCGAGCTGGTGGATCTGAACACTCCGCTGGCGATGTCCGGCAACCTTCCGCGGATCAGCCAGATTTCTAGGTCCCGCGTGACGCTTGTAGATGCAAAAGGAATTGTTTTTGCAGATTCGGAAAAGGAGATCACCGGGTTGGAGAACCATCTGTATCGACCGGAAATTCAGGAGGCCAGGCTGCGGGGGAAAGGCAAATCTGTTCGATACAGCAGTACGCTGGGTGTTGATATGCTTTATGTGGCTGTGGTCATTCAAGACGGAAAAAAAGTGAACGGTTATGTCCGTCTGGCCCGTCCGCTCCATGATGTTCAAAACGCCGTCGAACAGGTTTACCAATCCATTTTCCTGGCGATGATGATCGGCGCGATGTTGTCCTTACTGGTTGCCCTGTTTTTTGCGTGGCGTTTATCCGCACCGATTCGAATGATGGAGGAATTTACTCAAAGACTGCGGCAGGGCCTTCCTGTTGGGGCGCTGAGAATGCAGACGAGTGACGAAACCCGAACGCTTGCGGATAATATCAACTATCTGGTCGAGGAGCTTCAGGATAAGATCCGGCTTGCTAATGAAGAGAAGGGTAAATTGATGACCGCTCTTACCAGCATCAATGAAGGAGTTCTGATTCTGAATCGGGAAGAACGAATAGAATTTCTCAGCCCCTCGCTGGCAGGTATTCTTTCAGGACAATACGTTGACTTTATTGGAAAAACACTTCTGGAAGCTTTTCGCAATGTTGAATTGCAAAAAGCCTATCAGGGCTTCAAGAGTACAAAGAGCGGCTTATCAAGAGAAATTGCTCTTGGCGGTGCCGATCCTGTCATTATGAGGGTAAGCCTTTCTGAAGTTCAGGGACTTCCTGATGAAGAGAAGACCATGATTGTGTTTCATGATGTGACGCGCCTGAAAAAACTCGAACGCATCCGCACGGATTTTGTTGCCAATGTTACGCATGAAATCCGCACACCGCTCACGGCCGTTATCGGTTATCTGGAGACGCTGCAGGCGGGGGCGCTGGAGAACCCGGAAGATGCCAAACGGTTTATCGATATTATGCTGAAGCAGGCCCGGCGGCTCAATCGCCTGGTTGAAGATTTAATGACCATCTCCAGGATCGAACTGGGCGAAGTTCTTCTTCATTTTGAAGAGATTGTACTTCCGGAAGTGACAGAAAACGTGATTTCTCTCCTGGATGCCACGGCGGCGGCGAAAAAGATCAAGATTCAAAACCGGCTGCCGCAAAATCTTCCGCAGATCAAGGCGGATCGCGACCGGTTGATTCAGGTGCTGGTCAATGTGTTGGATAATGCCGTCAAGTTCACACCGGATGGTGGTCTCATCACGATTGACGCCGAAGAAAAAGCAGAAAACGTTGAGTTAACCATTAGCGACACAGGCATCGGCATTCCCCGGGAAGAAATTCAACGCCTGGGTGAACGCTTTTACCGTGTAGACAAGACCCGATCCCGTGAACTGGGCGGTACGGGTTTAGGTCTTTCCATCGTCAAGCACCTGATGATAGCTCACGGCGGCAGGATGGAAATCGAAAGCCAGATGGGCAAGGGAACCAAAGTCTTACTATTTTTCCCGGTGACAAAAGGTTAGCTTGACAAGATTTTCATCCCTGCATAAGCAACAGCCCGTGTAGATCGGTCATATTTCCGCGCAAAAGCCTCTTTATTTTTTCAGAATCAAAAAGTATAATTCAAAAATGATCGGGAGGATTTGAAAATGGAAAGTCAAATTGCCAGGGCCATTCATTTGCAATACCAGCCGGTTGCCCTTCTGTGGGCCGATGAAAAACCTGAAGGAGCCATGCAGTTTTCTGAAGGCAGATGGGGCTGTGTGATGTGGCTGCTTGTCCATGCCGCCAAAGGAAAGTCCGCTGTGGCCGACCGAAAAACCTATGGCTGCTTCGGGGGTGGTGTCGGGCTGGGGTTTGGCAATCAGTATAAAAACTTCCCCGGCGGCGAAGAGGGATTCTGTCATTTTCTTTCATCGGGAAATGCCAAGCGCCCCGGAGGTGAAGAGCTTGCCGAAAAAATTAAACCTTTTATGACGAAAGAAAGCCATGAGAATTTTTTACAAGGAGAACGATACATCAAAAATCCCGAAGGAGTCCGAAAGTTTATTGATATTTTGCCGATGACAGACATTCCGGCACAGTATGTTGTCTTCAACCCGCTTGCGGAGGTGGATTTGACACGTGATAAACCGCAGACCGTCATTTTCTTTGTCAACCCCGATCAGTTGTCCGCGCTGACCGTGCTGGCCAATTATGCACGCGGTGACAATGAAAATGTGATCATGCCCTACGCGGCGGGCTGTCAGACCATCGGTATCTATCCCTACCGGGAAGAGAAGTCCGCTAAACCCCGCGCTGTTGTCGGCATGACGGATTTATCCGCACGATTATACGTCCTCAAACAGCTGGGAGATCCGAACTTTATGACTTTTGCGGTGCCTTTTCATTTATTCGAAGAGATGGAACAAAATGTGCGCGGTTCTTTCCTGGAACGACATACCTGGCAGAGTTTGTTACTTGAAAAAAGACAAGATAAAAAAGAAAAGTAGGCATACAGGCAATGATCATTATGCAGATCATTGATCTTGCGTTAAAATATTAAATAATATCAATAAGATAAAATAAATATATTGATAATGCATGATATTCGTTGCCGGCAGATATGAAGAACCTGTATAGTGCTTCATAAGAATGTCAGGAAATACTTAAAAAAGGCAATATGGACGTAAAAATAAAACTGTGTTATTTTAAAAACGTTGTATGGCGTAATTCAGAATTTGGCTACCATATTCTTAACGATTGACGATGTTGGGATAGGAGTCAATCGCATGCCGGACTCAATACAACGAAATGTAAATGACCGTATGATTTTTTTGCGTGTAAAAAATTGACTTCCTTACTTTCCTCTTTATAATTTAAATTGTACCCGGCAATTATGCCGAGATAAAACAGAATTTAGCAATTTTTTTATTTGATGGCCGGTTTATGAGTGCTCAGGATAAAATATTTTTGGAACCAGGGAAATTTTTCCGGGAAGACGTTTTGAAAGAAACCAGAAAAGTATATACGGGAATGCTTCTGGCAAGCAAGAATCTTTCCCTTTATCCATCAGGTCACAGCATTCCGGTTAAATCAATAAAACAGTTTCACGAGACACTTCAAGCTTATCTTGAGAAATACGGATATTTAAGACTTGAGATTGAAAGAAACCGGATTGTTTCATTGGATGAAGAGATTTCTTCAGGATCCCATGAAGAAGGTACACTGCCCTTTACACTCTTCCGTGATGGAATCAGATGGATCGAATTCACCCAGGGAATTAATCTGGAAGAAATTAGAAGTTTTTTGACGATTGTTAATCAGCACATGATATTGTCAGCTGAACCGGAAGGCGATATCGTGACCAATATCTGGGAAGCGCAATTCTCGCACATTCAATACGATGTTGCGGATTTTTTTGTTAATATAGACGGGGAGGTGAAAGACAGTATCTCCTCTTTCAAAGCAGAGCCTGATTCGACGGAACCGAGAGAAGAGAATCTGGGAGAGACACATTATATCCGGCAATCGGAAATTGATCCGCTTCAGCTGGTTCTAAGCAAGCAGGAACAGGAACAGCTCCAGGAAATGATCCGCTTTGAGGAAGAAGCCGATTTTTCATCGTATGTGAATGCCCTGCTTGACATCCTTCTGCTGTATCGTGATGAAGAAAGTTTCCGAACCATTCTGGAGGTTTTATCCGAAGAATTCACCGGAACCCTTGCCCGGGAAGAATTTGATATATCTCTTAAAATTGTCTGGGGACTGCGTAAAATTGTCGAACAATACAGAAAAGAAATGTCGTGGGCGGTCCCCATTGCTGATAACTTCTTTCAGAAAGCATCCGATGTCGATTCCCTTTCACCTATTGCGCAGACATGGAACCATATCAACGCGGAACAAACGGACATTCTTGAACAAATTTTCAAATATCTTGATCCGCAAGCCATTCGTACACTGGCCTTTCTGCTTGCTGACGGCGCATCTCAAAAACAAAGACAGATTCTGTCCGATGCGATCATCTCTCTCGCCGGTAAGAATATGCAACCGTTGGAAGATTTGCTGGATCATTCAGACGAAAAACTTGTGGAAAATCTGATTCCCATCATTGTTCGGCTGGAGAAGAAAAAATCCCTGCGCTGTCTGATGAAACTATTACGCAGGGATTCGTCACTTATTCGTGAAAAAGCAATCCGGGCGATCATGGATCGTGGCCTTGTCCCGGTTGGTGAGGTTTTTGAGTGGATTGATGATCCCGATGAGGTCGTCCGCCGTCTTGTGATGAGGCAACTGGGGAAAAAACGTGACAGGGCAATAGAAGACCTGTTCCTGACATATCTCAAAAACAAAACTTTTCAAAAAGAGCAGGCAGATCATGTGATGGTTTGTTTCAAAACACTGGGACGCTGCGGTTCTTTACATGCTATCCCTTATCTTCGTGAGACACTACTGCAGAGGAAATGGATGCCGGGATTCTGGAGAGCACTATATCGGAGAGGTGCAGTCGTTGCGCTGGAGACTTTAGCGATCCCTGAATCTGAACAGCTCCTGGATAAGGCGCGTCGTTCAATGCACCCCAGCCTGCGAAGCGTTTTCAAAGATATCAGCAGGGAAAGTCAGAAAAATAAAGGAGGCCGGTAACCATGTCTGTTTCTCAATCCTCATTGGCGCACGCCGGCCAGGAATTTATGAAGTCCCTGTATCGCCTGATTAATACCGCTCGAATCTACCGGGACAATAATCAGCTGATCAGAAAGGGAGTCGGGGAACTAAAGGGAGCGATCGAGGCTCTGACCGGAGGCGATGATATCAGCGTCCATTTATGGCGGGGAAGATTTCATATCCGCGGCGAAAGGCTTCAATATCGGAGAGACCTGGCTAGTATCGTCAATGGCATGGTGGCCTATTTTACTCAAAGAAACATCGGACAGATCATATTTTTTAATGCGTCCAGAAATGTGTCGATCGAAGACTTTGTAGCAATGATACGTTTGCTGAATGATTCAGTAATGTCTGATGATCCGCCCGCCTGGCTTGAAGAGAAAATGCTGGAGCATGGATTTTCATGGTTTCAGGTGGTCCGCAAACAGGATGAAGAATTGGCGGATAAGGCAGCGAGCCTCGAAGAGGAGCGCTATGAGAAAGCCCGGAGCACTTATATTCATGCGGTAGATACCGTACGGGAAGTAGCGCAAAAAGCATGCAAGGGAATTGTGGGGGTTCGAAAGACAAGGCGCCTGGCTCAAAACATCGTCGATCTGGTAAGGGAAGACAATTCTTTAATGCTCGGGCTGGCATCCATAAAAGACTACGATGACTACACGTACACGCATTCGGTCAATGTTGCCCTGCTGGCGACATGCCTTGGCAGGCAGATCAATATGTCCGATATCTCGCTTGAGTATCTTTCCGTCTGCGGGCTTTTACACGATTTAGGGAAAGTGGGTGTTTCGAAGGATGTTCTTCATAAGCAGGGTGAACTCAGTGTCGGGGAGTGGGATGAAATGAAGGCGCATCCCCTGATCGGTGTCCGGAAAATTCTCAGGTTGAATGCGCCTCATAAATTGCGATCGAGGATTATTCTTGGCCCTTTTGAGCATCATCTGAATCCTGATATGAGTGGTTATCCCAGGACGATTTTCATGGACAAGCTGAGTCTTATCGGGAAAATTCTTCGTATTGCCGATGTATACGAAGCTCTGACCGCACAGAGGGCTTATCGTGCCAGAGCTTTCGCGCCGGATGAAGCCTTGAGAAAAATGTGGAGTGAAAGAGAGCAGAAATTTGATCCGATTTTATTGAAGAACTTTATTAAAATGATGGGGATCTATCCTGTCGGTTCCATGGTGGAGTTAAACGATGGTCACTTTGCCCTGGTGATGGACTATCCTGAAGAGTCCCGGAATGACTTACCGCTGGTTCTGCTTCTTGTGGATGACGGCAAAGGCAACCTGATCCGGGGGGACATGGTTTATCTGGCGGACCAGGTCACGAAGGAGGGTTCCCTTCCCTTGAAAATTGTCCGTGGTGTTGAGCCAACGCGCTTTGGAATTCAGGCTGCGGAATTTTTCCTTCATGAAAAGTGATTTACTAAAAAATGGTGGCGACTTTTTTTAAAAAAAGATAAAGGTTTTTCCATATTTTTGAAGATATCGTTCCAGAGGCAATATAAAATAATCGTGTTAATCTGAAAGGAGTCAGAAATGAATTATTTATTGCAGCCGAAAAAGTATCAGAGTCTCATGGCCGACGAAGGCTCAAAAGCCATCATGAACAAGACCATTGCCTTTTTTGAGAAGATGGGCAAAACGAGACTTCTCGACGACTATAACAAGAAGGTCTGGTACCGTGAGTTTGTCGATTTCATTGGTAAAGAACAGATCTTTGCGAAGCTTCTTACTCCCAGCCAATATGGGGGTGGTGATCCGGATTGCCGTTGGGACACGGCTCGCAACAGTGAATATAGCGAACTGCTGGCTTTCTACGGCCTGGGTTACTGGTATTGTTTCCAGGTGACCATTCTGGGACTGGGACCCATATGGATGAGCCCCAATGAGAAGGCCAAGAAAAAGGCTGCTGATTTGCTTAAAAAAGGAGCGATCTTTGCTTTTGGTCTGTCCGAAAGAACTCATGGTGCTGATATTTACTCTACGGAGACCAGCCTGACACCCAAGGGTGACGGCACCTGGGTAGCCAACGGAGAAAAATACTACATCGGCAATGGCAACGAAGCCGAGATGGTTTCCACGCTTGGCAAGATCAAGGACGGAACGGACGACTATACTTTCTTTGTTACCAACTACCTCAACAAGGCATATGAGCTAAAGAAAAACGTCATTTCCCACCAGGAGTATGTATCCAATTTTGCCCTGCATGATTACCCGATCACCGAAGATGATATTCTCTCCCGCGGGCCCCATGCGTGGGATTCCGCTCTGAACACCGTAAATGTCGGCAAGTTCAACATCGGACCGGCATCCATAGGTATCGCAGAGCACTGCTTCTACGAGGCCATTACGCATGCATCCAACCGCATCCTCTATGGCATGAAAGTGACGGACATGCCTCATGTGCGCAAAAACTTCATGGATGCCTGGCTCAGGCTGCTGGGAATGAAAATGTATCAACGACGCGCGACGGACTACTTCCGGGGTGCGAGTGAAAATGACCGCCGCTACCTGCTGTATAACCCAACAAGCAAGATGAAGGTAACCCTGCAGTCTGAAGATGTGGTCAATCTGCTATGGGAAGTGATTGCTGCCAAGGGTTTCGAGAAGGACACCATTTTTCACATGGCGGCTGCCGATGTGCGCGGACCGTCCAAGCTTGAGGGTACGGTACACGTGAACGTGCAGCTTATTCGCAAGTTCATCAAGAACTATTTCTTTAGCCCGGCGGAGTATGTTCCTACGGCGCCGGACTTCGCGCTCAAGGATGACTTGTTCCTGTTTAATCAGGGTCCAACCAAGGGATTGGGTAAAGTTCAGTTCCACGACTACAAGCCTGTTTTCGAGGCCAACAAAGGGCTGCCGAATGTGGCCGCCTTTATTCAGCAGATCGAAATCTTCAAGGAGATGCTGGAGAAGGCTGGACCGGACAATATACAGGAGATGGATCCCACCTTTTCGCTGCCGGTAGGTGAGATGTTCTCCATCGTGGTTTACGGCCAGCTCATCCTTGAGCAGGCCAAGTTTGACGGACTTGATCCGGATATCCTCAACCAGATTTTCGATTTCATGGTGCGGGACTTTGCTCACTTTGCCCTGCAGATATACGGAAACCATACGACCAAG
>Ga0208458_1000312_pt1 | contig 56706 bp, 40 predicted proteins | sample AD_UKC085_MetaG_FD_184432 | JGI IMG/M metagenome (GOLD analysis project Ga0208458, IMG submission 184432) | Active sludge microbial communities of municipal wastewater-treating anaerobic digesters from USA - AD_UKC085_MetaG (SPAdes) (version 2) | ecosystem: Engineered > Bioreactor > Anaerobic >... | reverse complement strand
CCCGGTCGCAGTGGCGGACAATGGCGGCTAAAGAGGCTTTTGACATGCGGCGATGGAAACAGAACCGGGCGCGGCTGCAAAGGGGGAAGTGGGGGCGCGCGGGGGTCGGGGCGCGGGCGTCCGGCGGCGCTTTTCCGGGTCCGGCGCCCGCCAAATTATCCGTCCCCGGTATTGAATTCTCCCGGCCGCGCCCTATAGTGCGCGGGAAAATCCAATGCCACCCAAAACTGAACCGCCCACTCCCGTGGGGCCGCCGGGCCGGAGGCCGTAGTTTTCCGCCGCCCCGCCTGTATTAGCCTGCGCATGTCTGAACTCGTTTCCAGAGCCGAACTGCTGCGGTCGCTGGGGCGGCTGGTGCGCGGATTGTCGGCCTTGTTCTGGGGGATGCCCCTGGCGTTGATTGTGTGCGTGCATACGGCCAAGGCGGATTCGCTGCAACCGTTTGGCGTGGTGCCGCCGCTGGCGGCGACGGCGTTGCTGGTTTTTGGCGTCTGGCAACTGGGCGATTTCCAGAAGCAGGAGCGCGTCTGGGGGGCCGCGCTCGGGCGCGTGCGCGTCTTCAGCCTGATCAACTTCGGGCTGAGTCCATTTCTTTATTGGTGGAATAAAATCCCGGCCAACCCGTTCTTCCTGGTCATGGTCATGCTCATGGCCCTGTCGGCGCTGCTGTTTCTGGCCAGCCTGAACCTGGCGGCGCGGCGCCTGAGCGCCATGCTGCCGGACGAGGCGCTGCGCCTGGAGACCCGGCAGTTCACCACGTTCAATCTCAACCTGCTCCTGGTGGCGTTTCTCCTTGCGCTGCTGTATATCGGGCTGAGCCTGTTTTCCACCCTGCCGCTCTGGCTGCGGATGGTGGGGGACGTGCTCGAGCGGAGCAGCCTGTGGTATTTGATCCTGCTGCTGCTCCTGCCCCTGGCCCTGACGATGGCGCTGCTCTGGAAGACCAAGGAAGTCATCTTCGAGAGCGTCTTCCACGCCCATCCCTGAGCGGCGCGGCGGCGGCGGGAGGGTCGGTCAGTTCAGCAGCCGGTACCAGTTGTCGCGCTGGTGCGGTTCGTAGCCGAGGTCGGCGATGAGCCGGCGCATCTCGGCGACGGTCATGCGGAAGGCGGTGCCGGCCTGCGCGACCACGTTCTCCTCGATCATGATGCTGCCGAGGTCGTTGGCGCCGAATTTCAAGGCGACCTGGCCGATGGCCGGCCCCTGTGTCACCCACGAGCTTTGCACGCTGGGGAAGTTGTCGAGGTAGATGCGCGCCAGCGCCTGCGTGCGCAGGTATTCCTGCGCGCCGGCCATCGGGGTGCGCAGCCGCGTGTGGGCGGCCTGGAAGGTCCAGCCAATGAAGGCGGTGAAGCCCCCGGAGCGGTCCTGCTGCGCGCGCACCCGTTCGAGGTGCTCGATCCGGTCGGCGCGCGTTTCGACGTGGCCGAACATCATCGTCGCCGAGGAACTCAACCCCAGCCGGTGGGCGGCGTCCATCACCGCCAGCCAGTCGTCGGTCATGGCCTTGCGCGGCGAGACCTGCCGGCGCACGCGGTCCACGAGGATTTCGCCGCCGCCGCCCGGCAGCGAGCCCAGGCCCGCGGCTTTGAAGTCGGCCAGGATTTGCTCCAGCGGTTCGTTGAACAGCTTTTGGAAGTGGACGAACTCGCTGGGGCTGAACCCGTGGATGTTGATTTGGGGGAACCGGTCCCGGATGTGCGCGAGCAGGTCCAGGTACCACTGTTTGCCCAGCCGGGGATGGTTGCCGCCTTGCAGCAGGATTTGCGTTCCGCCCAGCGCGAGGGTTTCGGCGATCTTTTGATCCAGCTCGGCGCGGGTGATGACATACGCGTCGGGCGCCCGCTCGGCGCGGTAGAACGCGCAGAACGCGCATCCGACGTTGCAGATGTTGGTGTAGTTGATGTTGCGGTCAATGATGTAGGTGACGATCTGGTTGCCGCGTCCGTCGTAGGCCGCCGCCCGCGCGATTTGGCGGCGGCGGTCGGCCAGGGCGCCGAGCTCCGCCAGCGGCAAATCATAAAGCCGCCGCGCCTCGGCGGGGGTGATCCGCCGGCCCGTCCAGACGCGGTGCCGCAGGTCGTCCAGGGAGGGGTCGTGATTCATGCGGGGGCCGGGTCAGCCCTTGAGCAGCGCCGCGGCGTGCTTGCGGGCGGCGTCCGTTTGGCCGCCGAACATGCGCGCCAGCTCGGTCACGCGGGCCGCGGGTTCGAGGCGGGTGAGGGTGGAGATGGTGCGGCCGCCCTGCACCTGCTTGGCCGCCACGTAATGGGCCGCGGCCGGGGCGGCGACCTGGGGCAGGTGGGTGATGCACAGGACCTGCCGCTGGCGGGCGATCTGCCGCATCTTCTCGCCGACGGCGTTGGCCGTTTCGCCGCCGATGTTGGCGTCCACTTCGTCGAAGACCAGGACGGGGATCTGGTCGGCGGCGGCCAGAACGGTTTTCAGGGCGAGCATGACGCGGGCCAGTTCGCCCGAGGAGGCAATGGCGCGCAGGGGGCGCGCCGGCTCGCCCGGGTTGGGGGCGAACAGGAATTCGAGGGTGTCGAAGCCCTGTGACGGGGTGCGGCCGGGTTGGCGCGCGAAGGCGGCTTCGTCGAGGGAGGTGAAGGCGATGTCCAGGCGGCTTTGGCGGAAGCCCAGGTCGGCGAGTTGCCGGCCGGCGGCCTGGGTGAGCGGGGGGATGACTTTGCGGCGCGCGGCGGAGAGGGCCTGGCCGGCGCGCCACAGCCCGGCGGTGAGCTGCTGGAGCGCGGTGTTGAGGCGGTCCAGCTCGGCCGTGCGCTGTTCCAGGGTCTGGAGCTTGCGCCGGGCCTCGGCGCCGAAGGCGATCACCTCGGCCAGCGTTGCGCCGTATTTGCGTTTCAGGGAGTGGAGCAGGTTGAGGCGTTCTTCCAGCGGCGGCAGGGCGGCGGGGTCAATGTCGGCCTTGCCGGCATAGCGGGACAGCTCCGCCTGCAGGTCGCGCAAGCCCGCCGCGGTTTGCTCGTGCAGGGCCAGCAGCGGCGCGGCCGCGGCGTCCAGGCGCTGCAATTCCTGCAACGTCCGTCCCAGCAGGCCGGCCTGGGTCAGCAGGCAGGTTTCGTTTTCGCTCAGCAAATCCAGCGCGGTCTGGCTGAGCTGCAGCAGGCGGGCGGCGTTGCTGGCCCGGCGATAGTCCTGCTCGACTTGCGCCTCCTCTTCGGGGTGCAGGCGGGCGGCGGCAATTTCGTCGGCCTGGAAGCGGAGCAGGTCCAACTGCCGGGCATGCGTCTGTTCGTCCACAATCAGCGCGGCCTTCTCGGTTTCGAGCGCGGCGCGCCGGCGGACGAGTTCGGCAAAGGCCGCGCGCGGTTGTTCCAGGCCGCCAAAGGCGTCGAGGATGGCGAGTTGGCGCGCGGGGTGGAGGAGGGACTGGTGTTCATGCGGGCCGTGGATGTCCACAAGCCATTCGCCCAGGGTGGCGAGGGTGGCCAGGGTGGTGGGCGAGCCGTTGATGAACTGGCGGTTGGCGCCGGCGGCGGTGAAAGTGCGCTTGAGGAGGAGCTGGTGATCGGCGCACGGCTCCAGCCCGTTTTCCGCCAGGAAAGCCGGCAGCGGGGCGGGCAGGCGGGCGACGTCGAAGACGGCCTCGACCGTGCAGCTCTCGCAGCCGCCGCGGATGAGGGTGCGGTCGGCGCGTTCGCCCAGGGCGAGGTTCAGGGCCCCGATGAGGATGGACTTGCCGGCGCCGGTTTCCCCGGTGATGACGTTGTAGCCCGGCTGCAGTTCCAGCGTCAGGTCGGCCACCAGCGCCAGGTTCTTGATGCGCAGCGTTGTCAGCATGTCTGGTTGCAGGTTGAATTTGGCGTTTACCCCGCCCGGGGGCAAAGGAAAAGTGGGGCGCGGCGCCTCCGCTTGCGCCGGGGAAAGATGCGCGCTGGAGGCGGGCTTGACGCCGGCTGTTGGACCTGCGACGTTGCGTCGGCTTGACGCCGGATTCCCCCATCGCCGCGGCAAGCGAATTATTCGCTCGGATGCTGGAAACTCCCGCCGTGCGCTCCCTGGCGCGGCGCCTGGAGCAGGGAGGCGTGTTGTCGCTGGCGGGCATCAGCGCGGGCGCGCAGCCGTTCCTGGCGGCGGTGGTGCGGCAATTATTCCCGCGCCGCCCCCTCGTCTTCATCACCGACGGGCTGCGGTCGCAGGAAAGCGCGCAGCAGGACCTGACAACCTGGCTGGCGGCGGAAACGGAAGCCCACGGCGCCGAAGCCGCCCCCGCCGACCCGCCGGCGCCGCGCTCCGCCCCCCTGTTCTATCCCGCCTGGGAAGTCCTGCCCCACGAAGCGCGGCTGCCGCATGTGGATGTCATCAGCGAGCGCCTGGAAACCCTGGTCGCGCTCCTTTCGCCCGCTTCCCCCGGCGTGGCGAGTTCGCCCCTCATCGTCACCCGCGTGGCCGCGCTGCTGCAGCGCACCTTCGCCGCGGCGACCCTCCGCGCCGCCACCCGGACGCTGGCGCGCGGCGACCGCTTGGATCCGCTCGAGGTGGTTGAATGGCTCGAGGCGCGGGGCTACGAGCCGGAAGCGCGGGTGACGCAGAAGGGCGAACTGGCCCTGCGTGGCGGCATCCTGGATGTGTATCCCCTCACCAGCCCCTGGCCGGTGCGGCTGGAGTTTTTCGGCGACGAACTGGAGTCCCTGCGGCAGTTTGATCCGCTGACCCAGGTCTCGCGCGAGGAGATTCAAACCGTCGCGCTGGCGCCCGCCGGCGAGCTGGGCCTGCTCCGGCAGTCGCGGAGCGAAACCGTTTCCCCCGCGGCGTCCAGCCCGCCGCCGGCGCCGGGAATCTTGCTCGATTACCTGCCGCCGGAGACCGTGCTGATATTGTGCGAACCGGAAGCGCTGGCGGAACGCGCCGAGGAATACGCCGCGCAGGTTCCCGCCGCCGACCCGCTTTTCCTTCCCTGGGCCGGGTTCCTGGAGCAGGCGCGGGCGCGCGGGCTGACCCTGCTGGAAGTGCGCGAAGCCGACTTCCCCCGTTCCCCGGCGCCTGATCCCGCCGCGCCGCCGGTCGCGCTGCGTTGCGGGAGTCTCGACCCCTTTCGGCCGCTGGTGGACCGGGCGCCCGAGCCGGCGGTTGCCGAAACCCAGCGGCGCGAGTTTTTCGCCCAGCTTCACCGTTGGCTGCGCCAGGGCTGGGCGGTGCATGTGTTTTGCAATAACACCGGCGAGCGCCAGCGCTTCGGCGAGCTTTGGGAGGAATATGGCCTGGCCGCGGACGGCGTCCCGGCCTGCCCCGCCTCCGCCGGGGCGGCCGCGCCGGAGCCTGCCGGCGGGCCGGCTCCCGGCTTCAAGCTGCGCGCGCATTTAGGCTCGCTCGCCCGCGGTTTTTTGTGCGACGACGCCCGGCTGGCGGTGGTCACGGACGCCGAGATTTTCGGCCGCTACAAGGTGCAGCGGCCGCGCCGGCTCAAGTCTCCCCACGCCCAGGCGGCCCGGTCGGCGCTGGACATTGATTTCACCGAGCTGGAGGAGGGCGACTACGTGGTTCACGTCCAGCACGGCATTGGCCGCTACCTCGGTTTGCAAGTTCCGCCTCCGGGCGCCGGCACCCGGCCGATCAACGGCCCCGGCGTGGCCGCGCGCGCCCGCCCGGAATGCCTGGTTCTTGAATATGCGCCGAACGAGCCCGGCCAGCAGCCGCCCCGGCTGTTCGTGCCGGTCACCGAAGCGCATCTGGTCAGCAAATACGTCGGCGCGGGCAAAGCGCGCCCGCCGCTCAACACGCTGGGCGGCACGCGTTGGGCCCACGCCAAGGCCCGGGCTGAACAGGCCGTGCGGGATGTCGCCAGCGACCTGCTCGCCATCCAGGCCGCCCGCGAGTCCCTGCCCGGCCACGCCTTCGCGCGCGACGTTCCCTGGCAGCGCGAGTTCGAGAGCGCCTTCCTCTTCGAGGAAACGCCCGACCAGGCGCGCGCCATCGCCGAAACCAAAGCCGACCTGGAGCGCCCCAAGCCCATGGACCGGCTCATCTGCGGCGATGTCGGCTTCGGCAAAACCGAAGTTGGCATCCGCGCCGCGTTCAAGGCGGTCATGGGCGGCAAGCAGGTCGCCGTGCTGGTGCCCACCACCGTGCTGGCGCAGCAGCACTTCAACACCTTCCGCGAGCGCATGGCCGATTATCCCATCCGCCTCGAACTGCTCTCCCGCTTCCGCTCCCGCCGCGCCCAGCAGCAGGCCGTCCGCGGGCTCGCCACCGGCGCGGTGGACATCGTCATCGGCACCCACCGGCTGCTGCAGAAAGACATCCGCTTCAAAGACCTCGGGCTGGTGGTCATTGACGAGGAGCAGCGCTTCGGCGTGATGCACAAGGAGAAGTTCAAAATGCTCCGCCACTTGGTGGACGTGCTCACCCTCAGCGCCACGCCCATCCCCCGCACGCTTTACCTGGCACTCACCGGCGCGCGCGACCTGAGCACCATCCAGACGCCCCCGCACGACCGCCTGCCCGTCGAAACCATCGTTGCCCCCTACGACGAGCGCCTCATCCGCGAGGCCATCCAGCGCGAGTTGAATCGCGGCGGCCAGGTATTCTTCCTCCACAACCGCGTGCTGACCATCAACACCATGGCCGCCCGGCTCCAGGCCCTGCTGCCCCAGGCCCGCATCGTCGTCGGCCACGGCCAGTTGCGCAGCGACGACCTGGAGGAAGTCATGGCCCGGTTCGTCAACGGCGAGGCCGACGTGCTGCTTTCCACCACCATCATCGAGAGCGGCCTGGATATTCCCAACGCCAACACCATTATCATTGACCGCGCCGACCGCTTCGGGCTCAGCGACCTTTACCAACTGCGCGGCCGCGTGGGGCGCTACAAGCACCAGGCCTACGCCTACCTGCTGCTGCCGCGCCACGGCGGCCTCCTGGCCGACGTGCGCAAACGCCTCGGCGCCATCAAGCAATACTCGACCCTTGGCAGCGGCTTCAAAATCGCCCTGCGCGACCTGGAAATCCGCGGCGCCGGCAATCTCCTGGGCGCCGAACAAAGCGGCCACATCACCGCAGTCGGCTTCGAGTTGTACTGCCAGTTGCTCAAGCAGAGCATCGCCAGCCTCAAAGGCCAAAAAGCCCCGCCCCGCCTCGAGGTGGCCGTGCGGCTGGACTTTCTCGCCCTCGGCCCGGCGGACGAAACCGCCCCGCCCGCCCGTGCGTCCGCGCAACCTCTTTCCGGAAATCCCGCGCCCTCCGCCGCCCACTTCGCCTGCATCCCCTTCCGCTACATCGCCGACTCGCGCCAGCGCATTGAAATCTATCGCAAGCTCGCCCAGGTGACCGACCCGGCCGGGTTGACCCGCCTGGCGCAGGAACTGCGCGACCGGTTCGGCCCGGTGCCGCCTCCCCTGGCGCTGCTGCTGCAGTTGGCCGAACTCAAAGTGCTGGCGCGCGACCTGGGCATCTCCGCCATCGAGGTCCAGGACGACAAGCTCATGCTCACCCGGAATGCGGATTATATCATGAGCGGCAGCAAATTCCCGCGGTTGACGCGCAAACAACCCAGCGCCCGGCTAAAGGAGATCAAGAAATTTCTGCTGACCCTGGCGGCCACCGCCTCCCCGGCCCCGCTTCCGGGGGCGTGAACATTCACGAACCGTCCCGCCTGAATAAAGGGGCACGTCCAAGGTGCGTGGAGAGTGGCGGCAGGAGGAGTATTGCCGGGACGGGCGGATGGTTGGGGCCGGTTTGGGTGCTGGAACAGGGGTAGATGGGCTGGATTCTCGGCTGTTTTGGTGGACAGCCGTGCGGAGCCCACGCATAGTAAGGGAAAGCTCGATAAAACTATGTTTAGTGCCCGCCAACTTTTCGCCCTGCCTCGTATGATTGGGAGGGGGCTTGCCGGTTTGGGGCTGCTGCTGCTGGTTTCAGCGGCGTTGGGGGGGGGAGAGATTCCGCCGCCGGTCATTTCGGCCGCCAGCAACCTTGAGGCGCAGCATATCTATGTCTGCATGCTGTATTCGCCGGATCGGTCCGGAGTTGCCGGGCTGACAAACTATTTGAAACAGATTGGAGCCCGCGGCTCGGGGGCTTTGTGGACTTATACCCACCCGTTGCTGAACCAGATGACGGTGATTCATGTGGTCACGGATTTTGAGGGGATCAAGCGGGCGCTTTATACCGAGGGCGCAAATGTGCTGATTCTCGGGCATTCCAATTTTGGCCTGGGCGGAGTGTTTGCCACGGCGAAGGAACTGTCCGCGCAACAGATTAAGACGCTGTATTATATGGACGATGATCGGCTGATGGTCTGGTCGTCACCCTGGGTGTCGGTGAATGTGCCGCGGATTCGCTGGCACCAGAGCTTTCCGAATTGGTGGCCGGACTTTCAGGACGGCGCCAGCGCCATTATGCCGCTGGATTTTGGTGATCCCCGCGGCGCGCCTCCTTTTAATTATTATCTAACCTATCAACTGCCCGGGGACCCCATCCATTACAAGATTGAGTCTGTGGCCAATAGCGCCCTGGAGCGTTTTCCCAGCAGCGGGAAACCGGCCTGGTATTCGCCGGATGGCAGCCTGCCGGACCCGGCGAACCCCGCGCATCGCCAGTATTTTCTGACGGCCACCAATACGGCGTTTGAGACGGTCGGAATCTGGGTGGGCACGAATTTCCAGAGCGGCTATTATGGCCAGGATTACCTGTGTGTGCCGGGGGGCACGGGGCTTTGCCAGGCGGGGTGGTTCTTTTCGATTCCGGCGGCCGGCAATTATACCCTCTCGGCAACCTGGCCCGGCGGGCCGCTCAACACCACGGGGGCGTCCTATATTGTGGCGCATGCGGGCGGGACGACGACAGTGAAGAAGAACCAGAAGCTGAATGGCGGGAAATGGACCAAGCTGGGGGTTTTTGCTTTTGCCGCCGGCGAATATGCCGTGGTTTTGACGGACAAAGCCAGCAGCCAGTCCCTGGTCATTGCCGATGCGATCCGGATTACCTCCGTCGCCAACCCCGGGGCGTTTGATCAAGTGGTGGATAACGGCCCCTGCCCGCCGACGCACTATGGCAAGCGGACGGTTCTTTTCCGCCGCGGCCTGGATATTGATCCGGATCAAATGAGCTATCGCCGGCTGTTTTATGAAGGCTGCAATTCCGGATTTTATTATCTCGATACCTTCCGCCGGGGGGTGGTTTTTTATACCCTGCACGACTCCGACGGGAGCGGCGCGGCCACCTACCTGCGGTCCTGCCTCGAGGGCCGAAGCGATGAAGAAACATGGGCGGCACTGCAGCGCATCCAGGCGATCTATGACTATTATGATTTCACCAAACCGCCCTCCGAACAGGGCGCGGCGGGGGCGGCTGCCGTTGCGGCGCCGCCGGCTTCCGCCGGCAGTCAAAAGCAAAGGGTTGCGGAGTTGAGCCAGTCATCGGCCGCCCAGGCTTTTGCCGGACTGCAAGAGGAGGAGTTTATCAGCGATGAAGGCTCCGCGGTGCAGATGGTGGCTGGCGCGTTTGGCCGAAGGCGGGCCGAAGGGATTGCCTTGGCGCTGAAGCAGTTGGCTGTTCCCGGGACGGGAGGCGCCGCGGCGCGGGCGCCGAGGGGTACGCGCGGCTTCGTCGCAGCCCGAAGAATCCTGGCCGCTTTCCCGGACGAATCTGTGCCCCGCCTGCTGGAGTTGTACGACCGGGGCAACGCGATCACACGCGGCAACGTGGTGCGGGCGGCGGGAGGGATGCCGGGGGATGCCCGGGTGCGCGATTTTTTGCGCGCCGCGCTCGAGGATAAGAACGTGTGTGAGGCGGCAAGCCCGGAGGAACTGGGAGAACCGCTGCGCGTATGCGATGTCGCCTATAACCAGTTGGTGGTCGGTTTGGGCGTGAAAGGGGTGCTCCGCACGATTGGCCCCATCCATTCGCTCGCAGCCCGGGAGTACCACATCGGCGTGCTCAAAACCAGACTGTAGGCGGATTGTCCCTCGGGCGCGCTCCCGCCCGCCGGCCTGAACGGGTCACTCCGAAAACGTCAGCACGCAGACCTTCTGTTCTGCGGACTGCGGACAAACGCCCCCCGCAGGCCTGCGGCCCGTGCGCCGACAGACTGGCTTTTCGCGTGAAGCGGGAAAGTTCGGGCTAGTAATCCAGGCCGCGCACACACCGGAAGCCGATTGTATTCAATGCGGTCTTTGGTGCGCGATTGTCGCGGGCCGAGCACTTCTGGGCGGGTGCGAGGGCTTGCCAGGAACCACTTCGCACAACGCGCGCAGTGCCGGTATTGGGTCCCTGCGGGTTGTCAACCGGGTTGTTGATGATGGTGTAGTAAGAGCGGCCGTACCAGTCCCAGCACCATTGCCCCACATTGCCCGCCATATCGTACAGGCCATACGCGTTACGCCCGGATTTCAGATCGCCCACCGGGCTGGTGTAAGGTTCACTTCCAGTGCTATACGAACTGTGGAACCCGTCGGGGCCCTCGTCGTAGATGTAAGAGGCGGTATTGCCGAAGTAATTTGCCCGGGTCTTGGAGATTTTGTCGGTGGCCCAGGGGAAAAGGCGTCCGTTGGTCCCGCCTCGCGCAGCCCGTTCCCACTCGGCTTCGGTTGGCAGTCGGTAGCCATTCGCGGCCCAGTTAACGTGGCCATTCCCCAGGTTATATACTCCGGTGCGATAAACATCCGCAGCGTTCAGGCTCGTACTGACGTAATAGCAAGGAGTCAAGCCGTCCTTTTCCGAGCGCGCATTGCACCATTTCACGACATCATACCAGTCCACCTTTTGCACGGGGTGGGTGGCAGCCTTGCCGGCTCCGGCATGGCTGAAACTGTAGCCATGGCTTATCGCCCATTGATAGACATTGGCCCAAAGCGTGTAGCTAACCAAGTTCGAGTCCATGAGGAACGCATTGACAAAAACCGAGTGTTCGAGCGCAACGCCAGCGGTTGACCCGGGCACCCCCATCAGAAAGACTCCTTCCGGGATGGCTACCATGCCCGCCGCTGGCGCGGGGGGTGGCGGCGGTTCGTTAGTGGGGGCAATATTTACGACCTGGTAATACCGTTGCGGTTCGGAAGCGGCACTGACATCAAAGAACCAATACGGACTTTGTGTTACCACCAGGTTTGTCAGCACCGCCCAGTGGTTTCCCGTCAGCTTGTTTGTATATTGAATCTGGTTGGTGTAGCCCACTTTGCTTTCGATGGTGAGCCACGGCACACGGGAGATGTTCCGGATGATGGGCTGTTCCGCCGCCAGCGCGGACGTGCCAACTGTCAGGGCCAGGGCGTACAGTCCGATTTTTACTCTTGGGAAGGGGTTTTTCATGCTTGCAATCCTGTTCGTTATTTAATGCGAAGTTTTATGATGTACAACGGTTTGAGTTGTTTTAATCCTTTTTCTACCACCAGGGGCGCTGGATAGCAAGGAGGCATTCAGAAGGAAGCCCAAGCGCAAAGTGTTTAAGTCGGCGGGGATGTCTGCGCTGGTGCGGTGGGGTTTTGCTCCTGGCTGAGGAGATTCGCTGCCGGGGACAAATTGAAACTTGCCTCCGGGGCGAGTTCTGCGCAGGTTGGCCGGGCATGATGAAGCAATATGCAGTCGGGTTTTTGACGCTGATGGCCGGGTTGGCGCCGATGGTCGGGCGCGGGCAGGTCGGGGAACCGGCTCCGCCGCTGATGATCAAGGAATGGATTCAGGGTCCGCCAGTGGAAGTGAAGTCCGGCACAAATCTGTATGTGATTCAGATTTTCACTACCACCAGCCTCACCAACCAGCAAAGCCTTACGAATTTGAACGCGTTGCAGACCCGGTTCAAAGGCCAGGGAGTGCTGGTAGTTGGCGTGAGCGATGAGCCGGTGGAGAAGATCCGGGAGTTTATGGCCCACGACGGGAAGGTGATCAAGCATGCCATCGCGGCGGATGACCGGCGAAAGACCGCGCTCAGCTATATGCGGGCCATCCGGCAGCGGGGCGTGCCCCACGTGTTCGTGGTGGGCAAGGACGGCCAGATGCTTTGGCACGGCCATCCGCAGGACGGGGTGGAGGAGGTGCTGGAGCAAGTGGTGGCGGGCCGTTACGACCCGGCGCCGGCGGCCCGTCTGGATGTCGCGCATATCCAGATTGACCAGTATCTCACGCTGGCGCGCCAGAATGATAAACGGGTGCCGGCTGCGGGCCGGCAATTTTTAATCCTCTGGACCAATGACGTGGTGCCGTTGTGTGATTTGACGCTGGCCATCACGGCCGACCGCGCGCCCCGGAAACGCGATCTGGAACTGGCGGCCGAAGCGTTGGCGCGCGCGGAGGAACTGGTGGCGACCAATTCTGCGCGGGTAGCCGAGGCGCAGGCGAGCTACCTTTTTGCCACTGGCAAAAAGGCCGAGGGATTGGCCCGGGCCAAAGAGGCGGTAGCTTTCGCCCAGGGCCCCCGGGAAAAGGCGCGTGCGGAAGCCTTTGTGCATCACCTGGAGACGCGCCGGGCGGACGACGTCCGGAAACAAGTGGATCAATATCTTTTGCTGGCGCGGCGGAATGATCCAGAAGCCGCGGCGGCGGGCCAGCGATTGCTGGTGGGATTGACCAATGACGTCGCGCCGTTATGCTACTTGGCGGTTCAAATTGTCAGCGATCCGCGGATTACCCGGCGGGATCTGCCACTGGCCAACGACGCGTTGAACCAGGCGGAGAAGCTGGCGCCCACGAATTCGACGCGCCTGGCGGTGAGTCGGGCTATTGTTCTTTTCGAGACCGGCAAAGAACAGGACGGTTTGGCGCGGGCCAGGGAAGCCCTGGCGACTGCTCAGGGGGAAAAAGATAAAGCCCTGGCCGAGAAATGCCTCCGCACCATGACGGCCGCGTTCGAATCGGCCCGGACAAACCAGGCCAAGACAAATCTGCCCCCAAGCAAGTAGCCAAGCCCCCAAGTGAGGTTGCAGCAGCGTTCACTCGCCGCGCCTCTCGCCCTGCGTGCCGGTGCATCTCAAAGCGATGACATCTTTCAACCCCGAGATGCGGAAAACGAGCGGCCAGGGTTGTCCCCGCATTTTGGCCGAGCACCCGCTTTGTTGTCGGTGGAGGTATGCCTGCCGACGGAGACCAGTCCGTGATCCGGTCGTTCGACGACTCCGAATTGGCTGAGGCAATGGGGGCGGATGCTGCGCCCCATTCGTTGTCGGTTTTCGCGCCCGGAATTGACAATGCCATCACTGGATGCTAAACCGATAGCCAGTCCCGTCCGAGGTGCGGTCGCCTTGGCCCGGACCAGGGCGCAAAAAGCCGCCTTAAAAAAAGCCCCAAAAAAATGGGGATAAGAGTTGACGTTCGGTCAGCGGTATTATAAAAGGGAACAAATGAAACGCCCTTGGCGGGGCGTTTGGGAAGGAACAAATAACGAACAGAATCGAAAATAACGACAGAGAAAAAAAGTGAGAAAAGCGGTTGACGCCTGCCGGGTGCTGGTGTAGAACTGCTTGAGTGAGCTACCCGAGTGGGGCGCGCATTAGATAGAACAATGCACAACTGAACAAACAGAACCACATAAAAACCGAGACATATGAAAAGAAAACTACTAGCAGCAGTAATCGCATTGGCATCCTGCGCGGGAACACAAATGTTCGCGCAGAATGGTGGTGTCAATGTCAAAGAGGGCGTGATCACATTCGCGCTGACTGAAACCTACCAAACCAGCGTTAGCACGAGCACCAAGGCCAACCAGGGTTCCTGGAGCCAGCAGCCGGGCTACTACAAGACGGCGCAACGGAAAGTTACGGAGCGCACTATTCTGGACTGCATCGGACAAGTGTTGCACGGCAGCCCGAACTACTACAGTCGGACGGGGACCAGCTCCAAGCCGGCAGCCCGCCTGATCCTGACGCAGGGAGAGTTGGGTGGCTTCTTTAATATAGTGCCTGAGCTCGCCGATGCGGACACCGAGTTTTCGGCTGAAGGATACAACAGCGGGTACGCTGAGGACGCCGGACTCGCCAGCACGATTGAGGGCACCTTCGTTCGCCTGGCGACGGGTCGGCATTTCCTGGCCGTTCCCGAAGGCTATGAAACCGAAGGCAACTGGCCTCCGGGACACCACCAGCCGTGGGGGCAGATTTTCGTAAAGGACGCGCAGCGGAATCTTTGCGACAACGTGACCTTCTTCTTTGCCATTACCGTGCAGGAGTGCTATGACTGCTTCTATCTGAACAGTTTCGTGACCGACACCAAGTTTGTGCTCAAGAAAGGCAGTGAGCAACAGGAAGGCCCGCCTTGCTGCAGCACCTACATTGAATCCACGCTCACCGGCAGTGGCATCGATCGCTACTACATGAGCCTGTCCTTTGATAACACCTTCAACAATCCGTATCTTAATGACGATAATGAAGCTTGGATCGGCGTGTCGGATGGCCCGTACCCGGGAGTGCGGGGGTACCTGAAGGACCAACTGACGGGTGACGGAACGACTCCGGATCAGCTTCCGTATGTTGATCGGATCATCTCCAATCAGGGAACGCCGGCTTGGTATGCTATGCGGTTCACGCTGAACGGCATCCTTACCTACAAGTGGAAGCTTGCGAAGTTTAATGCCAATGATCTGGTGTTGGATTTCATCCAGAACGGTGCCGCCGCCACCTATGTGGCCAATGGTTACAGCTTCCATGCGCTGTATTGCGGCCTGTTGACCGGTTCCATGAAAATCAATGAAACGCTGGTCAACAGCGGCAAAGCATTTTGCTGTGACAATATTTGGTGGGATGATAGCTGGTATGGGGTTGGCTGGAATAGCTGGCAGTATCCGTGGAGTGATTACTGGGAATCGCCGGTTAATGTGCCTGCTTCGCTGAGCTTGCACGTGGGCGTGAACGAGTTCTACCAACCGCGCTGGCAATGGCCGCAGAGCAGCCCGGAACCGAACCCGGCGCTCCCTGACGAGACCGTGGAAAACCTCCGTGGCGCGGGTGAGACCTATATCCCGGGCACCCGCTGGTATTTCCTTGAAGGCGGATGGCCCCAGGAATAACGCAGGTCAGATATTAGTTTTCTGACGCTTAATCGTTAAATTATCAACGCAACCCAAGGCGGAGGCCGGAAGGCGCCCCTTGGGTTGCTTTCCTTATAGCAGGGACGCGGAGATATTATGCGACCGAAGATAGTGATATTGATTCTGGTGGTGGCGGTCGGCTTGGTGGCACTGGCGGCGGTGTTTAAGGGGATTATAAACCGGCCGAAAACCCCGGAGCCTGGCGATGCAGCAGCGGTGCCGACGGCGACGAACTCATCCACAGGAACGGCGCTGGCGCCAACTCCAGGATCGAGCCCTGAGAGCAAAGGAGAATCGCCATCTGGCGATGAAATCGAGCGGGAATTGCAGGAGATCACCGATCTGAGTCTTGCCGGAAGCGGTAATCCTCATACGGCAGGTTTATTGGCTGGCAAGCTGACGCATCGGGAAAAAGAGGTTCGCGCGGCTGCCCTGGACGCTTTGATTCACTTGAATGACACCAACATTGTTCCCACGCTGGAGCAAACCGTGGGAGTCATTGAAGATCCGCGGGAGAAAGTGGCATTGCTAGATGCGATTGCTTATCTGAAGCTTCCTGAAGATGCGGAGCCTCCACCAGTGGTGTCTAAAGATGCTCCTGAAGAGTCCATCCCGCCGTCCAGTGTCGTTCGGTCCAAGGGGGAATCGGGCCAGGACAAGCAAAGAATGTCAACTCCGAAATCACCGCGACGAGTTCCAGGCAAAACTCGGCGTAGTGCGATTCCTCCGGCAGCGGGAGCCCAACAACTCGCGCCTCCGGCTCCCGCCCCGGATGCCGCTCCGCCGCCTCCGCAATAGCCAGGAGCAATCTCGAATCAAGAGCGGCTTCCAATCCAGCCTTGGGCGTTCAGTCTGTGATAAAGTCACAGGCAAAAAGTGCCTCCCGGGCGGAAGAAAACTGACCAGGGCACGTCTCCCGCGCAGTTTATGAACGAAACCCACGGTTCCACTAATTCAGCGGTGCCCGCAGCTTCCGTGACGCCGGCATGGGTGTACTGGGTGCGGGGACTGCTGGGGGTGGCCCTTGTAGGGGCGGGTTACCTGGCCTGGGTTTCCATTCATAACGGCCCGGTAGCCGGTTGCGGCCCGACCTCCGGGTGCGGCCAGGTGCTGCAAAGCCCCTGGGCCTATTGGCTCGATATTCCTGTCAGCGTGCCTGCGCTGCTGGTTTACCTGGCGCTGCTGGGGACCACAGTTCTGTTGCAGAAACGCCCGGCGCCGGACGAGGAGCGCGGGGCATGGGCGGCAATCATTGCATTGGCGGTCATTGTGGCTGGAGCCGCGCTCTGGTTCGTCGGCCTGCAGATTTTCGTCATCAAGGCCTACTGCAAGTTTTGCATGATTGCCCATGCCTGCGGCCTTGCCGCCGCCTTGCTTTGTCTCCGGCATATTCCCCTGGCGCGCGACCCCGCCACGCCCATGTGGGCCACGGGCTCGGGGCTGCGGGGCGTTCCACGCGCGGGAGTGGCTTCGGTGACGGCGATTGGCCTGGCGGGCGTCATGGCGCTGGCAGGGGGGCAACTGCTGGTGCCCCGGAAGCTGAACGTGGTGAGGGACTTGCGGCCGGCAGGCCGCCCGGTTGCCGGGCAAACAAACGCGATCAACGGCACCCCCGGCGAGGGGAATTCCGCGGCGCCCACGCCCGCGTCCCCCCAGCCCCACCTCGTCGCGCCCCGGCAGCTTTCGCTTTATAGCAACGCCTTCCTGCTCCAGCTCGATACGGTGCCGATGATCGGATCGCCGGACGCCACGAACGTAATTGTTTATGTTTTCGACTATACCTGTTCGCATTGCCGGGCGCTGCATCCCATTTTGATCAGGGCTCAGCGCCGGTTCGGCCCGCAACTGGGAATTGTCAGTCTGCCCATGCCGATTTCAACCAACTGCAATCCCTTTCTGCCGCCGCAGTCGCACTCGATTGCGAACGCCTGTGAGTATGCGCGGTTGGGCCTGGCCGTCTGGCGGGCCAAGCCCGCGGTCCACGGCCAGTTCGAGGAGTGGATGTTCGCGGGCGCCCGCCCGGCGCCGGTGGCGCAGGCAAAAGAATACGCCGCGCAGTTGGTCGGCCCGGACGTCCTGGAAGCCGCGCTTAAGGATCCCTGGATTGAGCAGCAACTCCTGCTTGATTGCCGGCTGCATCACATCAACTGGATGGTCAGCGAGCAGCCGGTCATGCCCCAGTTGATTATCGGCGATGCCATCAGCACGGGGCCGCTGAATTCAGTCGAGCACCTGGTGCTGCTGCTGAACCACTACCTGGGTCTCACCGCGCCACCACCGCCGGTATCCGGGGGACAAGGCGAGGCCAGTTTCTGACGCTGATGATACGTTTTATGATGCGAAGAGTGAAAACCTGTTCCGCTCTGCTCACTGCGGCCCTGCTCCTCTCCGGCTCCGTCCGGGCGGCTTCGCCCGCCCCGACCAACGCGGCGCCCGCATCCCCGGTTTCCGCCACCGCTACCAATAAAGTGGTAGCGCGCGGCAAGGGCTGGGAAATCACGCGCGGCGAACTGGGCAAGGGAGTCACTGCGGCGATGGCGCAGGTGGCGGCTCGAGGCCGCCAGGTCACAACCGCGCAGGTTCCCGAGGTGGAGCGGCAGGTATTGGCACAGCTCATCAATCTTCGTCTTGTGCTGGCCCGGGCGACCCGGGCCGACCGGGAAGCCGGCAAAGCCGCCGCAAATAAGCGTTATGCGACCGCCAGGGCAAACGCTGCCTCGGAGGAGGCGTTCAAGTTGCAGTTGAAATTCCTGGTGACGACCCCGGAGGAATTGCTGGCCAAATGGACTGATGCGCTAACCTCCGAGGCGGTGATGAAGCGGGAACTCAAGATCGCCATTTCAGACGCGGAGGCCAGGAAGTACTATAACGAGAATCCGAAGCAATTTGACCTTCCGGAGCAGGTCCGCGCCAGCCATATCCTGATTGCCACGAGCGATCCCCGGACGGGTGCCGGGCTGTCGGACGAGGAGAAAGCCGGGAAGCGCAAGAAAGCGGAGGCGGTGTTGCAGCAGGCCCGGGCCGGCGAGGATTTCGGCAAGCTCGCCTTGGCCTTTTCGAACGACGCCGGGTCCCGCGCCCGGGGCGGCGAGGTTCGGTTTGCCCGCGGCGAGATGCCGGCGGAGATAGAGGCCGTGGCATTTTCCCTGAAAACAAACCAGATTAGCGACCTCATCACCACCACCAACGGCTACCACATTATCAAGCTGATCCAAAAGATTCCCGCCCGCAAACTCAAGTATGCCGACGCAGCCGCCGACATTAAGAACGGCCTGACGCAGGCCGCAATCGAGGAGCAATTCCCGGCCTACATTGCCCGCCTGCGGGACGCAGCGAACGTGGAAATCCTGGAGGAACAGTTGCAGCCGCAGGACCCGGCGCGCACCGGGCTGTCGCTGCCCGGCCCCGGCGCGCCGCCGAAGCCTGCGGGCGTAAAGTAGGCGCTTTGCCGGCGATCATCCGCGCCCGGGCCCGGCGCGCGCCATGCCGGCGGGACGCAGGGCCAGCGGCCGGGTTCTTATCAGGGTTGATTTGCGCCGGTTGTTGGCGGTATTGATTTCCCATTCTTATGCCATTGAAAGTTGTTGTCATCGGCGGCGTGGCTGCCGGCCCTAAAGCCGCCGCGAAGATTATGCGGCTGGATCCCACCGCCGAAGTGACCTTGTTGGAGAAGGGACAGTTCATCTCCTTTGCCGGCTGCGGCCTGCCCTATTACGTCTCGGGAGTGGTGAAGGAACAGAAAGACCTGATGAGCACGCCGATCGGAGTCCGGCGCGACCCGGCGTTCTTTCAGAAGGTGAAGAACGTCAAAGTCCTGACGGAAACGGAGGCCCTGGAGATAGACCGCGCGCGCAAGCGCATCCGCGCCCGCCGCAATGGCGCGGCGGAGGATTTCTGGCTGGATTACGACAAGCTGGTGCTGGCCACCGGGGCCCGCCCCGTCATCCCCCCCGTCCCCAACGCAACGCTGGCCAACATCCTCACCCTGCACAGCGTGGCGGACGCGGATGCCATCAAGGCCCGGCTCGCCCGGAACCACGGGCGGGACGTGGTGATGATCGGCGGCGGCTTGATTGGCGTGGAAACCGTCGAGGCGCTGGTGCAATGCGGCTGCCGGGTGACGGTGGTGGAACGGCTGCCGCAGATTCTGCGCATGCTGGATTGGGAAATGGCGCGGCTGGTGGAGCAGCACATGGAAGCTCACGGCGTCCAGGTGATGACCCATACCGAGGTCCAGGCGTTTGAAGGGCCGGGGCAGGTGACGGGAGTCGTGACGAACCGCGGGCGGCTGCCCGCGGACCTGGTGGTCCTGGGCATCGGCGTGAAGCCGAATGTGGAATTGGCCCGGCAGGCCGGGCTGGAGATCGGCCCCACCGGCGCGCTGCGGGTGGATGCCGGACTGCGCACCTCGGACCCGGATATCTACGCGGCGGGCGATTGCGCGGAAAGCACCGACCTCATCACGCGCCAGCCCTGCTACGTGCCCATGGGCTCGACGGCCAACAAGCAAGGCCGCGTGGCCGCCATCAACGTCTGCGGCGGGGAGGACCGGTTCCCGGGCGTGCTGGGCAGCACGGTCTGCCAGGTCTTTGACTTCTGCGTGGCGCGGACGGGCTTGACCGAGGCCGCCGCCCGGCAGAGCGGCTATGCCCCCGTCACGGTGCTGGTGCCGGATGCGGACCGGGCCCACTACATGCCGACGGCCCGGCCGGTGATCCTCAAGCTGGTGGTGGACGAGCGCACGCGCAAGCTCCTGGGCGCCCAGGCGGTGGGGCCGGGCGCGGGCGACAAGCGCATGGACGTGGCGGCGATGGCGATCACGGCGGGAATGACGGTGGACCAGTTGTCGAAGGTGGACCTCTGCTACGCGCCGCCGTATTCGCCCGCCCTGGACAACCTTATCCTGGCGGCCAACGTCGCCCGCAACAAGCTGGATGGCCTGCTGCACGGCTTGACGGCCAGCGAAGTCCAGCATCGGCTCGAAGCCCGGGCGGATTTCGTCCTGCTGGATGTGCGCAGCCCGGCGGAGCATCAGCAGGAGCGGCTGCCCGGCTCGACGTTCATCCCCCTGGGGACGCTGCGGGCGCGGCTGGACGAATTGCCGCGCGACAAGGAAATCGTGACCTTCTGCAAAGCCTCGCTACGCGGTTATGAAGCCGCCCGAATCCTGCAAGGCGCGGGATTCCCGAATGTCCGGGTCATGGACGGCGGCCTCGCGGCCTGGCCTTTTGCAAAGCTGTCGGGCTAAGCCCCGCGCGCCCGGCGGCGGCGGGGCCGGGGCGGCCGGCTCCGGGCCCGCGGATTCAGACGCCCCCGCTTTTGTCCACCGCCTCCAGAATGGCTTGAATGGCCTCGCGCCGGATGGCGCCCAGTTGATGGTTGTCCCGCGTGGGATGGACGGCATTGGTCAGCAGCACCAGGTACATTTTTCGGCTGAGTTCGATCCGCAGGTAGGTGCCCGTGAACCCGTTGTGGCTCAGGACCCGTTTCGCGCCCCGCTCAATCCCCCACCCCAAGCCGCGCCCGGAATCCGGGGCCAGGTTATGCGGGCGGGCGAATTCCGCCAACACCGCGCGCGTGAGCCACTGGCTTTGGCCGGCGTCCGCGCGCAACAGTTCGGCCGCCAGTTTGCCCAGGTCTTCGGCGGTCGCGAACAGCCCCGCGTGCCCGGTGAGGCCCTCGCCGGCGCGCGCGTTCTCGTCGTGAACCACCCCATGCGCGAAGCGCTCCTGGTCCGGCAGTTTCTCCGTGGGGGCGATGCGCGGCCGGAGCCCCGGCGCGGGGTTGCGCAGGGTATTCGTCATTCCCAGCGGCCCGAAGACCAGTTCCCGCTCCAGCGCTGCCAGGGGTTTGCCGCCCGCGCGCGCGGCGGCTTCGCCCGCGAGGAACAGCCCCAAATCGCTGTAGCGGGTGCGCGCGCCCGGCTCGCTCTCCAGCGGCGTCGTCAGGATGGCGCGGAGCATGGCCGCGTAGTTGGTGTGCGAGCGGTAGTAAGGTTTCCAGGCCGTCAGCCCGGCGGTGTGGGTCAGCAGGTGTTCGAGGGTGACCCGCTGGCGCCGGGCTTTGTCCTCGGCGCTGGGTGCCAGCGCAAGGAACTCGGGGATGAACCGGCTGACGGGATCGGTGATGCGCACCTTGCCGCGCTGAACCAATTGCATGAAAACCGCGGTGGTGCCGGCAACCTTGGTGACCGACGCCAGATCGTAGAGCGTCTGCGTCGTGACCGGCGCGCCCCCGGCGTAATCCAGGCGCCCAAACGCCGCCGACCACAGAACCTTGTCCGCCGTGCCCACGACGACCGTGCAGCCCGGAAAGGCGCGCTCCTTGATTCCGCGCTGCAGTATGGCTGCGGCCGGGGAAAAGTCCGGCGTGCTGGCCGCCGGGCCATCCAGGGCGCCGAAGAGCAGGCCAAGGAGACACAGCATCCCCCCGGTTCGAAGCCCGCCGCGAACGGCGGCCCGGGGATGGTTCCCAGGTTTCCCGCGGGCCGGGGTACGGCGGGGCCAGGCCGGGAGGACGGAAGATTCAGGAGTTCGGCAGTTCATAAAGCACTTTGCGCCCGCAGTCTGGGCGGGTGCCCGCGGAAAAGCCAGCCGCATTTATCCGTCCCGGCGGAGGCTGGATTTTGGCGGCCCAACCCCACCGCCTGCCGCCCGCCGCCGGGCGCTATTCCGCCTGTTGCGCCTGTTTGGCGCGCTTGCTTTCCTCGATGATCTTCTGCTCCGCCTCGCGCGGCATCTCCTCGTAATGGCTGAACGACTCGGAATGCGCGCCGCGCCCGCCGGTCAGCGAGCGCAGGGTGCTGGAATAGCGATAAAGCTCCTTGGCCGGCACATGCGCCTTGATTAATTGGATGCCGCCCTCCATGTCCATGCCCTGGATTTTGCCGCGGCGGCTGGAGAGGTCGCCCATGACCTTGCCCATGCAATCATCCGGGATGCGGATTTCGACCAGGTGAATCGGCTCCAGCAGGCAGGGCCGCGCCTTTTCAAAGGATTCCTTGAACCCAAAATACCCGGCAATCTGGAACGCAATGTCCTTCGAGTCCACCGGGTGCATTTTGCCGTCGTAAAACTCAATCTTCACGTCCACCACCCGGTAGCCGGCCAGGATGCCCTCTTCGCACGCCTTCATGACGCCCTTCTCGACGGAAGGCACGAATACCCGGTCCACGTTCTGCCCGGTGAGCGTTTGCGTGAACTCGACGCCGGTATCGCGGGGCTTGGGCTCGATGCGCATCCAGACCTCGGCAAACTGGCCCGCCCCGCCGGTTTGCTTCTTGTGGCGGTATTTCGAGTCGCCCCGCCCCTTGATGGTCTCGCGGTAGCGCACGCGCGGCTCGATCAGCTCGACATGCACGTTGTAGCGCCGCCGCAGGCTCTCGGCGATGACCTCCAGGTGCAGCTCGCCCTGCGCGGACACGATGGTCTGGCGCAGCTCCGAATCCACCACGTATTGAAACGCCGGATCCTCATGGTGCAGCGCCGCCAGCCCGGACGCCACCTTGTCTTCCTCGCCCTTGGCGCTGCTCTTGAGCGCGGCATGGATGCTCGGCTTGGGATATTCCACCTTCGGCAGCGAATAGAGCTTCTTCCCGCCATAAAGGGTATTGCCCGTGTGGGTGTCCTTGAGCTTGACCACCGCCCCGATGTCCCCGGCCACGAGCGCGGGCACGCTGGTGCGCGTCTTGCCATTGAGCTGGTAAATCTGGCCGATCTTTTCCGTGCTGCGGCGGTCGGCGTTATAGACTTCGCTGCCGAACTTCACCGCGCCGGCATAGACGCGGAAAAAGGAAAGCTCGCCGAACTGCGCCTCGCTCATCGTCTTGAAGATATAGAGCACCGGCTCGGGATCCGTCAGCTTGACCGGCACCGGGTTGCCGTCCGCATCCGCCGCCTCCACCGCGGGCCGATCCGCCGGCGAAGCGCCATACTGGGCAAGAAAATCCATGAGCTGGGCGACGCCGACATTGTTTTCCGCCGCCGTGCAGAACAGGGGGGTGAACACCTGCTTCTGGAACGCCGCGTGCAAACCCGCCCGCATCTCGGCCTCCGACAGCCCGCCTTCGGCAAAGAACTTCTCCATCAGCGCGTCGTCGGACTCGGCCACGTATTCGACCAGTTGGTTGTGCAACTGGCTGGCCTTCTCCGCCAGGGCCCCGGCGGGGGGCGCCTCGGTGTATTTGCCGCTCTTGTCGCCCGCATAGGTCATCACCTTCTGGCGCAGCACGTCCAGCAACTGGTTGAAGCCCGGGCCGGCGTTGACCGGCAGCGTCAGCGGCAGCACGCGCTCCCCGAAATGCTCGCGCAGCTGCGCCAGCGTCGCGTCGAAATGGGTCTCTTCCTTGTCAAAAGCATTGACGACAATCACCTTCGGAATGCCGTTCGCCGTCGCGCTTTTCCACACCGTGTCCGTGCCGACCCCGGGGCCGTGGTTGGCATGCACCACCACCACCGCCTGGTCGCTGACCCGCAGCGCGCCCAGCGCCTCGCTGATGAAATCCGCGTAGCCCGGGCAATCCAGGACATTGAACTTCTTGCCCTGCCACTCCAGGTGCATGAGCGTGGTGGAGACGGAGATCAGCCGCTGCTGCTCGCTCTCATGGTAGTCCGAGACCGTGGTGCCGGCGGGGATGGTTCCCATGCGGTTAATCACGCCGGCACAGGCGAGCATCGCCTCGCTCAGCATGGTTTTGCCGCACGAGGCATGTCCCACTATCGCCAGGTTTCGAAGGTCAACAGCCTGATATTCTTTCATAAAGTGTCACGGTCCATTTCGCCAATCCCTTTTCAAGCCAATGCTCAAAGGGACCTACAATGTAGAGAACGACCCGCCGCCTGCAAGCCGAGAAATCAGCCGCCGCGAAAAATCTTCGCCGGCCCCGCGAAGAACGGTTGACAAATCCCGCCCCTTGTGGCTGAATACGCTCGCGCCCTATTCGGGCGGCCGTGGGTAGGATACTCAAGCGGTCAACGAGGGCAGACTGTAAATCTGCTGGCTAACGCCTACGAAGGTTCGAATCCTTCTCCTACCACCACCTCCCCAGCTCCCTCCCCCGCCCGGCGGCGCCCTTTTGCCCGAACGCGCGCCCGCCGCCCGCCGCCCCGCCCGGCGCACCGCGCGGCGGCGTTGACAAAGGCGCGCGGGCCAGCCAAAAGAGGAAGCACAATGCAAATTATCCGCTACGAAGATCCCCAGGGCGCCGTGCGCTATGCGGCCCGGCAGCCCGATGGCTCCGCCCGCCAAATCGCCGGCGACATCCTGGGCGCCTACGAAGTCACCCCCACCCCGGCGCGGGTGAAAAAACTGCTCGCGCCCGTGGCGCCGGTGGCCCTCTTCTGCATTGGCCTGAACTACCGGCGCCACGCCGAGGAAGGCAAGGCCGCCCTCCCGGCCTTCCCGGTGCTGTTCATGAAATCGCCCGCCGCCGTGCAGAACCCCGGCGATCCCATTGAACTGCCGCGGCACCTGCGCAGCGACAAGGTGGACTTCGAGTGCGAGCTGGCCGTCGTCATCGGCCGCCGCGCCAAAAACGTGTCCCGCGCGGACGCGCTGGACTACGTGCTGGGCTACACCTGCGCCAATGACGTCAGCGCCCGCGACTGGCAGGGCCCCTGGGGCGGCAGCCAGTGGTGCCGGGGCAAGACCTTCGACACCTTTGCCCCGCTGGGGCCATGCCTGGTGCTGAAGGACGAAATCCCCGACCCCGCCGCCTTGAAGCTCCGGACGCTCCTCAACGGCCAGGTGATGCAGGACTGGCGCTGCGACGACATGCTGTTCGACGTGCCCACGCTCATTTCCTTCCTGAGCGGCAGCACCACGCTGCTCCCGGGCACGGTCATCCTCACCGGAACGCCCCACGGCGTCGGCTTTGCGCGCAAGCCGCCGGTGTTTCTCCAGCCCGGCGATCGCGTCACCATCGAGATTGACCGCATCGGCGCGCTGACCAATCCCGTGGTCGAGGAAGGCGGAGAGTTCCCCCCGCCGCGCGCGCCGCGCCGCGACCCGGCGGGCTAGGGCCGGTACGTGAAGATGGCGCTGGCCCGCGCGGCGCGATCCGTCTTCAGCCGCACCCAGTGGGCGGAATAACCGGCGGGGAACCGGTGCTTGAGCGTCCGGCCGGGCGGGACCACCAGCTCGCAATACCGGCTCCACTCGCCGTTGGCGGCAAAGTCCACCTCGATCGTAAAGGCAACCGGCTGCGCGGCCCGGTGCGAAAGCGCCAGGGACTTGGTCCGATACCCCGCCATGAGATAGGGATCGCTGGGTTCGTTGGCCGCCACCGCCGTATCCTTCCACGGCCCGCCCACGCCGGCGGGCGCGCCCAGGCGCCAGAGATCGTCCACCTCCCCAAACCACACCGCCGCCGCGCCATCGGCGGAGGGATGGCAATGCCCGTCCGGCCGCGCGCCGGCCCGCACCCCCGTCAGCACCAGCAGGCCGCGCCAGGCCGCAAAGTCGCGGATGCGCTTGTGGTGCGTGGTGATGGGGCGCAAGCGCTGAAACCCGCCCGCGTCCGCGCGCGGCACTTCGTAGATCGTGCCGTGAACATTGAAGAGGTTCCGCTCGGTGACAACCTCGCGCAGAGCGCGCGGCCAGCCGGTGGGGAAAGGATCGTCATAGACGGCGGCCGTCCGCGGCAGCCGGTAGCGCTGGCCGCCGTGGGTGACCACCACCGAGGCGGCCTCGACGGCCAGGGCCGGCCCGGCGCCGGGCGGCGCGCGCAGCGCCGCTTCCTTGTCCGCGTCGTCCAGCGGCCGCCATTCCAGCCGGCCGTCCATGACCCAGCCCCGCCGCTCTTTCACCCGCGCGCCTTCGTAGAGGTTCGCCGCCAGAATCAGCCGGCGCGCATCGCCCGCGTCGGGCTTCACCAGCCCATCAATGACCGGGCCGCGGTAATCCGCGTCCGCCAGGGCGGCGAACCGGGCGGGGTCCGGCCGGCGCGGCGGGTTGCCCAGGTGAAAGTACGCGCTGGCCCGGCGGGCGGCCTGGCCGGCTCGCACCCGCACCCAGCCGGCCTTGAGCTCGCGGCCCAGCACGCGAAAGGCGTAGCCGTGGGCGGGCACGGACACGCCGGCCACCGGCCGCCACTGGCCGCGCCCGGCGGCGTCAGCCTCCACGGTAAAGTCCACCGCGCTGGCGCTGTGATGCTTCAGGTGCAGCGTTCCCTCGCGGAACCCGGCCACCAGGAACGGCGGAGAAACCGCGCCGGCGGCGAGGTCATCGTTGAGCCAGGGCCCGCCCCACCCGGCGGGCGCGCCGAGACCCTCCAGGTCCGCCCAGCTCCCGAACCAAAGCGCCGAGTGCGACTGGCCCGCCAGTTCATTCTGCATGATCGAGGCGTCGTCGCGCGCCATGACGATTTGCCCCCGCCAGGCGCAATAATCCACCGGCATGCGCGTGTAGGTGGAGAGCGCCCGCAGCCCGCCGTAATGGGCCGCCGCGAAGGTGGGCGGGAAGTCATAAAACAGCCCGTGCATGTGGGCGAGCCAGCGGCCTTCGGTGACCTCGCGGATGCGGGGCCATTCGGTGTACCAGCCGTGGAGGGCATCCTGGGTATAGCTGCCCTTGGGCAGGCGGAAGGTGTGCCATTGGCCGCCCTCCCGCAGCTTGAGGATGACCGAGCGCTTGTCCCAGCCCAGCGCCCACAGGCGGTCGTCGCCCGGCGCCACCCCGCGCAAACCGCCCGGGCCGGCAACCTCGGTGAACGGCGCGCGCTCGATGACCCGCCATGCCTGGCTCCAATCGCGGCCATCCGTCTCCGCCAGGCAGCCGGCGGGACCGTCGAAGCCCGGGTCGCCGTCGTAGCGCCAGCCGCGCTCGCCGTTGTTCGCCACCACGAGCCGGCCCGCGCTGGTGGCCGCCCCCTTGCCGTGGGCGCCGGGATAAGGCCCGCCGAGCAGGCCATAGATCCGGTTCGCCGCCAGCGTCTTGACCTCCACCTCATACAACTCACGCTCCATGCCGACGAAATACACCTTGTCGGCGGGCGCGACGAGGTGCCGGGCGTTGCCCGTAATACGCAGGGGCATGCGGGCCAGGTCCACCGTGCGCACCCGGCCGGCCTCGTCAATAAAGTGCGGTCCGAGGATAAGCTGCCGGGATTCGGGGTGGATCATGCGGTTGGCGTGGGTGCCGCCGACGCTTTCCGGCCGCATCTCCAGCTTCAGGCGCGAGTCCACCGTATAGAGTTTATCCTGGCTCCCCCCGGGGGCATGGGGCGGATAGGTGATAAACCAGAGCTTGTCCGCCCAGGGCGCCACCGCGCCAATGCCGCACTCGCCGTAGGGATTGAAAACCGCCAGGTGCGGGTAAATGCCACTGATGCAAACGACCTTGTTTTCGGGATCAGGCGGCCAGACCTGGCCAGCCGTTTTGGGCGCCGCCGCCGGGGCCGCAACCCGGCCACCCAACGCCAACACGCTTAAACCGACGAGCAGGTAAGAAAGAAGGCAGCGCACCCCCAAGTCTCTAGCACATCCTTATCCGCCGAGGCAATGAACAATACAATGCCGCCCCATGCTCCTGAAAACACCCTCCCACTCCCAGCCCAAGCATCTCCCCACTTCCGCCCACCCGCTAAAAAAGCCGAAACTAAGCCAAAACCCCACCGCTTCAGCCCCCAAACTCCAAACTTTTCAGCTTTCGCCTATCCCCATCATTTCCAGCTACTTCCACCCTGACATCGAGCTATGTACAAGGGGTGTACAAGGGATGCTCACCGGATGCACATGGTAAAATCTGATGAGCACCCGATGAGCATCCCTTGTACACCCCTTGTACACGGCTCGATGGGAGCTATAGAAGATGCTGAAAGGACGTTGGTTGAGCTAAGTTGGGAGGGGTGGTTGCCGGGGAGCGAAATTGGGAGACCAGGCGGAGGGAGAGAGGGTGTCCAATAATTGGACAGTTTGAGGATGGGAGCGGTTGGTGACGGGACGGTTATTGGGGAGGTGGCTTGAGGTTGGTTCGGATGCTTTTAGCGGTCTTGTGGGTGGCGGGCAGGGAGGGAGAGAATGAGGGGTCGCGCCTTTTTGTGCTTATGCCGGAGGAATGGAGCCGGGGGCAGGTTTGGCTATTGAAGTTCGGCTCCGGGTCGGTTAGCCTGCCGTAGTCGTATGACCTTAACAGAGAAAGTATTGGCCCGCGCGGCGGGCAAGGCCCGGGTGGCGGCCGGGGACAACATTTGGGTGCAGGCGGATGTGCTGATGACGCATGACGTTTGCGGGCCGGGGACGATTGGCGTGTTCCACCGTGAATTTGGCAAGGGAGCGAAGGTGTGGGATCGGCACCGGGTGGTGATCATTCCCGATCACTACATATTCACCGCGGATTCGAAGTCGAATCGGAACGTGGATATTCTGCGCGAGTTCGCCCGGGAGCAGGGGCTGGTTTATTTTTACGATGTGATTGACGACCCGAACGGGCATTGGGTGTTTGACGCGAGCAAGGGCATGCTCAAGCGGCAGTATGGGTCGCGTTATGCGGGGGTATGCCATACGGCGCTGCCGCAAAAGGGCCACACCCGGCCGGGGGAGGTGTTGTTCGGCACCGACTCGCATACCTGCATGGCGGGGGCGTTCAATGAGTTTGCCACGGGCATCGGCAACACGGATGCGGGGTTTGTCATGGGCACGGGCAAGCTGCTGGTCAAAGTGCCGGAGACCATGCATTTCCGGCTGGAGGGCAAGCTGCCGCCCGGGGTGATGGCCAAGGACATCATTCTGCATTGCATTGGCGAAATTGGTTTTGACGGGGCGACGTATCGCGCGATGCAGTTTGACGGGCCGGGGGCCGCCAGTTTGAGCATGGATGACCGGATGACGGTGGCCAACATGGCGATCGAGGCGGGGGGGAAGAATGGGATTTTCGAGTTCGACGCGCAGACGCAAGCCTACGTGGATTATCGCTGCAAACTCAACGGGACGAAGGCGGGTTATGAGCCGGTCGAGCGCGATCGGGAGGAGAAGTTTGTGTATGAGCTGGTGCTGGATCTTTCCCGGCTGGAGCCGACGGTGGCCTGTCATCCCAATCCGGGGCAGCGCAAGCTGGCGAAGGAGCTGGGGCATATCCGGCTGGATCGCGCCTACATTGGCTCCTGCACCGGCGGCAAGACGAGCGATTTTCTGGAATTCGCGCGGGTGGTGCAGGGGCGGCGGGTGGTGATTGACACTTTCGGCGTGCCGGCGACGCCGGAGATCGTGCACGATTTGCAGACGGCGCGCTGGGGCGAGCAGACGGTCTGGGAGATTCTTACGGCCGCCGGCGTGCTGATGACGGAAAACGCCGGCTGCGCGGCGTGCCTGGGCGGGCCGGTGGATACGTTTGGCCGCATGAACGCGCCGCTCAAGTGCATCAGCGCCACGAACCGCAATTTCCCCGGCCGCATGGGGCATAAAGATTCGCAGGTGTTCCTGGCGTCGCCGGCCACCGTGGCGGCCAGCGCCGTGACGGGCCGGATTACGGATCCGCGGGAGCTGCTGCCCCGGGCTTGATGCGGCGCGAAACGCTGGATACCTGGTGCGAGCGGGGCATCCTCGGCCTGGTGCTGGTGGTCCTGATCTGGGGGCCGCTGGCGATGGGAGCGGTGCGTCCGTCCGAGTTCCTCGTGATCCAGGGGGCGACGATGGGCGTGCTGCTGCTGTGGGGGGCGCGGTTGTGGCTGAGCCCGCGGCCGCAGGTGCTCTGGCCGCCGATTTGCTGGGTGGTGGCGGCTTTTGTGGGGTATGCCCTGATCCGCTATCATTACGCGGAGGTTGAGTACCTGGCGCGGCAGGAGCTGATCCGCCTGCTGATCTACGCCTTTCTGTTCTTTGCCCTCCTTAATAATTTGCACCGGCAGGAGTCGTTGCAGGTCATCAGCAGCACGCTGATCACGCTGGCGATGGTCATCGCGGCCTATGCCGTGTATCAGTTTCTGACGCGCTCGGACTGGGTGTGGCGGTACCGGGTCGGGTTTGATTATGGGGGGTCGGGGACGTATGTGTCGCGCAATCACCTGGGCGGTTTTCTGGAGATGCTCCTGCCGCTGGGGCTGGCGTACACGCTGGTGAGCCGGTTCAAGCCCGTGAGCAAGGTTCTGACGGGGTATGCCTCGCTGGTAATTCTCGCCGGCATTGTGGCCACCGTGTCGCGCGGGACTTATCTTTCGACGGCGGTGGCGCTGGGGTTGTTTTTTGGCGTGCTGCTGTTTCAGCGTTCGCACCGGCTGCCGGCGTTTCTGTTGCTGGTGGTCGTGCTGGCGGCCGGGGCGTATTTGCTGCCCCGGAACATTTCCGTGCGGCTGCGTTTCCAGCAGTATTTGACCGAGCCCGGCCCGGATCCGCGGGCGGAGGACGGCAAGCGGTCCGTTTTCTGGGATCCGGAGGATGCGCGCGTGATTCTCTGGCAATCGGCGTTGCGGGTGTGGGAGCAGAATATCTGGTGGGGCGTGGGGCCGGCGCATTATGACGTGCGGTTCCCGGCGTATCGGCCGTTGGCGATGCAGCTGCATCCGTATTTTGCGCATAATGATTATTTGCAGTTTCTGGCCGAGTGGGGGCTGGTTGGCACCGGGCTGGGGGCGGCGGCGTTGGTTTTGCTGGGCTGGGGGGTGGTCGGGAGCTGGCGCTACGTGCGCGGCGCGACGAGCGATCTGGGGCATCCCCGGAACAGCAGCAAGTTCGCGTTTGTGCTCGGGGCGGTGATGGGGCTGGTCGCGATTTTGGTGCATTCGGTCGTGGACTTTAATTTGCATATTCCGGCCAATGCCATCCTGGCGGTGACGCTGGCGGCGTTGCTGAGCAGTTGCCTCCGCTTCGCTTCGGAGCGGCATTGGCAGTCGCTGAAGTGGTGGGGCAAGGCGCTGGGCAGCGTTCTGGTGCTGGCGGGCACGGTTTACCTGGGGCAGCAGGGGTGGCGGAATGCGCGGGAGTACGCCTGGCTCCAGCGCGCGGATCGCGCGCCGCTGTTCACCATGGCCCAGGTGGATTGCCTGAAGCGGGCTTTCGCCGCCGAGCCGATGAATGCCGAGACGGCGTATGCCATCGGCGAGATTTACCGCGTGAAATCCGCGGAAGGCGGGGACGATTATCAGGAACTGGCGGTTCAGGCGCTGGAGTGGTTTAAGCGCAGCCTCGAGTTGAATCCGTGGAATGCCTACGGGCATCTGCGCTATGGCTGGTGCCTGGACTGGCTTGGGCGGTTCGCGGAGTCGCCGCCCTTCTTTGCGCGCGCGGCCCAGCTTGACCCCAATGGCTTCGAGGTGGCGGCCAATGCCGGGCTGCACTATGCCCAGGCGGGGAACTATGCCGCCGCCCGGACGTGGTTCGAGCGCTCGCTGCGGCTGGAAAGGAAGTCCAACCCGATTGCCAGCAGCTACTTGCCCATCGTGACCAGCCGGTTGCTGGAGGCGGCGACTAATGAGTTTAGCGCCGGCCTTCGGTCGGCGTCACCATGAGGGCGGCGCGGCCCGAAACCTGCTGGCAAATGCCGGTCGGGGCATATTTTTGGGGCGCCTGGCCGCGGTGAGAAAAATTGAAAATATTCCGTTGACAAAGCCGGGCCAACCGCTAATATTAGCCCGTGATTGATGCAGCCTAGTTTGCAGGAGCAAATATGAAAACGATACAAAGCTTGATCTATAAATTGCTGGCGGGCGGGGTGGTGACGGCGATGGCTTTCACATTGGCGGCCCAAACGGCTGACCAGGGGATGGCCAAGGTGGTTCGTCTCAAGGGTGCGGCCCGGTATGTCTCGGGGAGCAAGGAAGGGCAACTGCTGAAGGTGGGCGATTTGATTCCGCCGGGCACGGCCATTCAAACCGCGGAAAAATCCCGGGTGGATTTGGTTTTGGGCGAAGGGTCCGCCCCGGTGGGAGGTCCGCCGGCGGCGGGAGATATGCTCACCTACACCCCCACCGTTGAACAGAATGTGGTGCAGGTCTGGGAGAACACCCTGTTGGGCATAGACAAATTGAATATTACGCGGACCGCCGGGGACGAGGTGACGGAGACGCAGCTCGATCTGAAGGCGGGCCACATCTTTGGCATGGTGAAGAAGCTGTCGGCGGCCTCCAAGTACGAGGTCAAGATTCCCAATGGCGTGGCCGGCATCCGCGGCACGGTTTATGACATCAGCGCGGAGGGCGTCATCAAGGTGCTGTCGGGTTCGGTGGTGCTGGCCTATGTCGGCGCCGATGGCCAGGTGCAGACCCAGGTGGTCATGAGCTTGCAGGAGTATGACGCGCCCAGCAATACGCTGAAGCCGCTGGCGGACATCAACAAGAGCGGGATGGAGAAATGCATGCACGGCTGGCCGGGTCGGCCGCCGCCGCCGCGTCCGCCGCCGCCGCCGCCGCCACCGCCGCCGTCGCGCTGGAAGCCGGGGCACGGGCATCATCACGGGCACCACTAAGAGTGCCGGCGGCCCGGTTGCAACCGGGAGGGCTTTAATCAACCAGAGCAGCCTTGTGTTGCTCTGGTTTTTTTGTTTTTTTCTCCGAAGTGAAGCGGTTGCCGATCAAGCGTGTTCCAGCCCTGATTACCCTGGGCGTCATTGTTTTGATCAGCCTGGTGCGGGGGTGGCAGTTTAACTTTCTGGAAAGCCTGGAGCGGATGACCTATGACCTGCGGGTGCGGGCCGCGCTGCGGCACGCAGCGCCGCTGGCCACCAACCTGGGGTTTGTTTTCATTGATGACGCCAGCATTGCCTTTGTGCGCACGAACACGACGCTCGGCTATAATTATGGGCTGTACTGGCCCCGGCAGGTTTATGGGCGCCTGGTTCAGGAGTTGGCGGCGCAAGGCGCGCGCGCGGTGGCCCTCGATGTGATTTTCCACGAGTTGCGCCCGGATCATCCGCCGGTGCGAATGGCCGACGGCAGCTTTCCGGAGTCGGATGAATTCTTTGCGCTCCAGATGCGGCGGGCGGGCAATGTCATTCTCGCGCTGCCCGAGGATTTGACATTGCCGGCGCTGTTTCAGACCAATGCGCTGGCCCTGGGCGACATCTCGACGCATAAGGACCATCCCGAGGGCGTTTTGCGCCGCGCCCAGGCGTTTCGCGTCCGGCGGCATTGGCACTTTGCCTTTCAACAGGTGGCGGCGGACCCGGAGTTTGGGGTGGATTTGCGCCGGGCGCGGGTGGAAGGCCGCCAGGTGGTTTTGCCGCGGTCCGGCGTGGAGGATATCCGGGTGCCGCTGGACGCGGAGGGCTGTTTTGATTTGGCGGATTTTGCCGGCGATAAATTGCCGCCCGGGGTCGCCCGCAGGGCCAAGCCGTTCACGGAGGAGCGCATCTGGCACATGGGCATCGTGCTGGCCGCGGTGGAACTGGGGTTGGACCTGGCCGGGGCCGAGGTGCGTCTCGACCAGGGGCGGATAACTTTGCAGGGCGCGCACGGTGTTCGCCGGGACATTCCGGTGGATGCCGACGGGTATTTCTACATCAACTGGGCCTTGCCGCCCAACCATCCGCAACTGGCGCAGGAGTCCATTCAAGCGCTCCTGCAGCAGGACGGCCTGCGCTTGCAGCAGCGGACGAACGAGTTGCACAACCACTGGCGCGGCAAGCTGGTGGTGGTGGGGTCCAGTGCCACGGGCAACGATTTGACCGACCGCGGCGCCACGCCGCTCAAGGCGGACACCCTGCTGGCGAGCCAGCATTGGAATGTGGCCAACTCCCTTCTGACCGGGCGATTCGTCCGGCGGGCGCCGTTGGGGGTGGAGTGGGCGCTGGTGGCCTTGCTGGCCGTGGTGGCGGCGGTGGTGACCTGGAAAATGCGCGTGCTCGTGGCGTCGGCGCTGCTGGTTTTGCTGGGAGCGGCTTATGTTGGTTTGGGCTTTGTTCTGTACGCGCGGACCTGCTACTGGCTGCCCCTGGTCCTGCCGGTGGCGGGTTCTCTGCTGCTGACGCATCTGGGGCTGGTCACCTGGCGGGTCGTGTTCGAGCAGGCCGAGCGCCGCCGGGTGAGGTCCATCTTCGCGCGAATCGTATCGCCGAAGATCGTTAATGAGCTGCTGGCGGCCGAAAGCTTTTCGCTGGGCGGGGTGCGGCGTGAAATCACGGTGTTCTTTGCGGACGTGCGGGGGTTTACCGAGTTGACGGATTCGAGCCAGGAACGTGTGGCGGCCCTGGTGCGCCGCCATGCCTTGACCGGGCAGGCCGCCGAGGATTGCTTTGACGAGCAGGCCCGGGAAACGCTCAGCACCATTAATCTTTATCTGGGCCTGGTGGCCGATACCGTGATTCGGCATGATGGCACGCTGGATAAGTTCATCGGGGATTGTGTCATGGCGTTTTGGGGAGCGCCCACTCCCAATCCCCGGCACGCGCTGGCGTGTGTGCGGGCGGCCATCGAAATGCAGCGCGCGGTCGAGCAGTTGAACCAGCAGCGCGCCGCGGAGAACGCGCGGCGCGAGCGCGAGAATGTCGAACACGCTTCCGCGGGGCTGGCGGAGAAACCCCGGCTGCCTCGGCTGCTCCTGGGCACGGGAATTAACACTGGAATGGCGACCGTCGGGTTGATGGGATCCGCCGCCGAACTGCAGAATTACACTGTGTTTGGCCGGGAGGTTAACCTGGCCAGCCGCCTGGAAAATGCCTCGGGGCAGGGCCGCATTTTTATTGGACAATGCACGTACGAACATCTGCGGCGCGATGATCCCGCCCTGGCCGCCACCTGCACGGAATTGCCGCCGCAAGACCTCAAAGGATTTCGCTCGCCGGTTAAGGTTTATGAAGTTCCCTGGCGCTCCGCGGAGGCCGTTCCGTCTGCGGCGGGTCTTGCGCGCCAGGATTCCTCCGCCTAATCCCGCTTGCCGGGCTGTCGCCGCGCGGCGGCGGACGCGTCGCCGGCGGGGCGGGGCCGCGGCGGAAGTTGGATTTCCGGCTCGTCATTTGCGGCGCGCATGCTAGAGTAGGAGGGATGCGTACGGCGATTTATCCGGGAAGTTTTGACCCCGTCACCAATGGGCATCTGGATGTGCTGCAGCGGGCGACCAAGCTGTTCGACCAGGTGATTGTGGCGGTGGCCAGGAGTGAGAGCAAGCGCCCGCTCTTTTCGCTAGAAGAGCGCGTGCGGATGGTGGTGCGCGCGACGCAGCATCTGCCGAACGTGGAGGTGGATTCGTTTGAGAGCCTGCTGTTGACTTACGCGGAGCGCCGCTCCGCCCAGGCCGTGGTGCGCGGCTTGCGCGCGGTTTCGGATTTTGAGTTTGAATTTCAACTGGCCCTGATGAATCGCAAATTGAATGATCGGATCGAGACCATCTTCATGATGCCGAAGGATACTTATACCTTTCTCAGCTCGCGGCTGGTGAAGGAGATGGCGCAATTGGGCGGCGATGTCAGCGCGTTTGTGCCGGCGCATGTGCGGGAGGCCCTGGCCGCCCGATTCAGTTCCCGGCCGGCCTGACGAGGAGCTTATGCCGCTGGTTGTAAATCTGCGCCACCTGGAGGCGCATAACGTGCGCCTGCAAGGCCAATTATCGGTGGCCGAGCTGGATATTGACACGCGGGACGAGGTCATCCAGGTGGCCCATCCATTGGACTACGCGCTGGAAGTGCAAAAATTGGAGAATGGCGTGCTGGCGCAGGGCCGTTTATCCCTGAAACTGGAGTGCCAGTGCGTTCGCTGCCTCAAATCCTTTCAGTACCCGCTTGAATTGAAAGAATGGACCTGCCATTTGCCGTTGCAGGGGGAGGATTGCGTGGCGGTAGTTAACGATTGCGTGGACTTGACTTCATTCGTGCGAGAAGACATGCTGTTGGAGTTCCCGCGGCATCCCTTGTGTGACCCGGGGTGCCGCGGGTTGCCTGGAATATCCAGGGGCAAAGCAAAAAATACCCGCCGCCCAGGTGAAAGCGAAAGGGATCAGTCGGTCTGGGCCGAGTTAGATAAACTGAAATTTTAAAGAATTATGGGTGTACCCAAACGAAAGCCATCACGCAGCCGTCAACGCATGCGCCGCGCTTACAATAGCGCGATGACTCTGCCGCAACTCAGCACCTGTCCGCAATGCGCGGCTCCTTATGTGCCGCATCGGGTTTGTCCTGCTTGCGGATATTACAAGGGGCGCCAGGTCATCACGGTGACGGCCGGGGCCTGACCGGTTTTACGCCCCAACCGGGTTTTCGCTGCTTTCGGCTTCAGTATGCGAATTGCAGTGGATGTCATGGGTGGCGACCACGGTTGCGGGGTCGTCATCGCGGGCGTCAAACGGACTTTGCAGGCGGATTCGAGCATTTCCGCCATTTATTTGGTCGGCAATCGCAGCGAGATCCATGCGGCCTTGCCGCCGCGCGGTTTTCGGGACCATCGCGTGCGGGTGGTGCATGCCAGCGAGGTGCTTACGATGGCCGACAAGCCCGCCGCGGCATTGCGGCGGAAGAAGGACTGCTCGATCGCCCGAGCGATCGAATTGGCCCGCGAGGGCAAGGTTGACGCGATCGTTTCCCTCGGCAATACGGGCGGCATTTTCGCCGCCGCGACGTTTAAGCTGGGCCGGATTCCCGGGGTTGATCGGGGCGGCATTGCCACGGTTATTCCCACGCCGGAACATGCGTTTGTGTTGCTGGATTCCGGCGCCAATATCGAATGCAAGCCCCTGCACCTGGCCCATTACGCGGTGATGGGCAGCATCTACGCGCGCGAGATTCTCGGCTATAAGAATCCCCGGGTTGGCATCCTTAGCATTGGCACCGAAGACAGCAAAGGCAACGAATTGACGCGGGAGGCGTTTCGGCTGTGCAAACTGCTGGATTTGAATTTCATCGGCAACGTGGAGGGGCACGATTTATTCAATAACCGGGTGGATGTGGTTGTCTGTGATGGCTTTGTGGGCAACATTGTTTTGAAAACGTGCGAGAGCCTGGCCTCGGCCATGTTTGCCATGCTGAAACGCGAGTTGACGGCGAATCCGCGGCGTCAGTTGGGCGCTTTGCTGGCGCACAATGCCTTCCGCACTATCAAGCGTCGCATGGATCCCGAAGGCTCCGGCGGGGCGCCGCTGCTCGGCTTCAACGGCACGGTCATGAAGGCCCACGGTTCCGCCCGCGAGCGCGCCATCGCCAGCGCCATCCGCGTGACGGCTACGAACGTCCAGCATCATGTGAACCAGATCATTGCGCGCGAAATTGCGCGCGTGAATGAGCGCCTGGCCGCCGATGAGGCAACCGCCGCAGTCCTCCAGGCGCAAAACTAGCGCGATTATGCCAATTCAGCGATCAGGAAGCGAGTGGCGGGCGGCCGCCTTCACAACCCTCCAGCCGTTAATGGCGATTGCGCCGGATGCCGCCCGCCTGGGCCGCTCCTGGTCAAGGTTTATCATCGGCTGATCTATTTTTAAATGAACCCGTCAACTCCTCCCTCTTTCAAAAACCCAAGGGCCAAGTATAATTTTCAGGGCCGCACCTGCTCCATCACGGGCGTGGGCTCCTACGTTCCGTCCCGAGTTCTGACCAACGCCGAATTGGAGAAGATGGTGGATACTTCGGATGAGTGGATCACGACGCGCACGGGCATCAAGGAACGGCGCATTGCCGGCCCCAACGAGTTTACTTCCGACCTGGGCGCGCAAGCAGCGCTCCGCGCGTTGCAGCATGCCGGGGTCAGCCCGGAGGAGGTCGAGTTAATCATTGTGGCCACGATAACCCCGGACATGCCGTTTCCGGCGACGGCCTGCCTGGTGCAACAAAAAATCGGGGCCCATCGCGCTGCGGCGTTCGACCTGGAAGCCGCGTGTTCGGGGTTTATTTACGGCCTGGAAGTTGCGCAACAATTCATTACCTCGCGCACGTACGACACCGTTTTGGTCATTGGCGCGGAGAAACTTTCCACGATTGTGGATTGGAAGGATCGCAATACCTGTGTTTTATTCGGCGATGGCGCGGGCGCAGTGGTGCTGCAGAATCGTCCCAACTCGCATGGGCTGTTGACCGCGGTAATGGGGGCTGATGGCCGAAAAGCGGACCTGCTTTTCGTGGCGGGCGGCGGCAGCCGCTGCCCGGCCAGCGCAGAATCCATCGCCGCGGGCATGCATTACCTCCGGATGGAAGGCCGGGAAACCTACAAGAGCGCCGTGCAGGCGATGGAGACTGCCGCGGAAGAAGCGCTGCGCCGCTGTGAAATAGACATCTCTCGCATCAAGTGCATTATTCCCCACCAGGCGAATCGGCGCATTATTGACGCAGTCGTAGAGCGTCTCGGGGGCAAGCCGGAGCAGCTCTTTGTTAATTTGCATAAATACGGAAATACTTCCGCCGCGTCAGTGGTTATCGCCCTGGATGAGGCGGTTGCTTCCGGGCGCATCCAGCGCGGCGACTTGGTTTTGCTGGTGGCTTTCGGCGGAGGATTGACGTGGGGTGCGGCTGTTATTGAGTGGTAGCAGCCGGTCTCCGGACTATCGCTGGCTAATTTGACGATTCGTTTAGGTGTGCTATTCTAATACTGCAGTATGAGTGCTAGAAGAAGTGCCAACAACGGGTCGGCCACCGAAGTGAAAGTCGAGGCGGAGCAAACGTGTTTGACACTTTCCCCTGACGCGGTCATTGCCCACAAGAACGGTATTGAATTTCGCAGTTCCCGGCCGTTTGCGGTATGGCGGGAGATGACCATGTCGTTGCAGTCCGCCGGTGGCGACAAGGTCTGCTGCTCGGGCGTCGTTATTTCTTGCACCGGCAACAAACACACCGGGTATCACGTCTCAATGGTTTTGACCGGCCTATCGCGGCAGGCGCAAGCGCGCCTGAGCGCGATGGTCTATGCTCCCTTCAATAGTTTTTGATTTCGTTAAAGAAAAAATCACTCCGCCACCTCGAAAGAAGTCCCCAGGTCCTGATTGCGCAATCAGTGCGCTGGGAAGCTGTGAGGAAATAGCGTTTGGAGCCTGCGGCGTATAGGCGCCACCCAATCTGCAGCCATCGGCAGGGGCCTCCGGGATACACCCGATCAAACGCCGAAATACAATTCGGGAAAACCATCGAAAAGCGGGATTGCGAGAACATCTGGACGCCCGGAAGAAAATTGGCTGCTCTGCGCCCTGAAAACAACCGGCGTGAGGCGGCGTTGGTTTTGCCGGATCAAAACCTGGTCCCGGTTCTTTTCGTCCTTGGCTTTCCGAGCCTGTTCGTTATTTTAAAAGCGTGGAAATATTTCAGCGTATTTTGAAAACGGCGGTTGACGGCGGAGCTTCGGATGTTCATCTAAAGATTGGCACCCCGGTCATCTTTCGCATCAATCGCCAACTCATCGCTATCGAATGCCCGTTCCCGACTGAGGAATGGATGGGCAATGTGGTGCAGCAGATTACGCCGCCTCATTTGCGCAAGCGCGTAGAGGAAGAACGCGAGGCGGACTTTTCGTACTACGTGGCGGGCATAGGGCGGTTCCGCACCAATCTATTTCAGCAGCGCGGCCAATGGTGCCTGGCCATGCGCTACGTGAAGACCCGGGTTCCCAGTTTCGAGGAGTTGGGACTCCTGGAACAGGTGCGTCGGATCGCTGAATCTCCGCGGGGCATTGTTTTGTTGGCCGGGTCCACCGGTTGCGGAAAGTCCACGACGCTCGCCGCGATGATCGAGCACATCAACGCCAATTTCAAGAAGCACATCATCACCCTGGAAGACCCGATCGAATACGTGTTTGAAGATAATCAATGCGTGATTGAACAGCGCGAGGTGGGGTTGGACACGCTGTCCTTTCACCATGCCCTGAAGCATGTGCTGCGGCAGGATCCGGACATCATTATGGTTGGCGAAATGCGGGATTCGGTTAGTTTCACTTCCGCCATGAGCGCGGCGGATACCGGCCATCTGGTGCTCTCAACCCTGCACACCACCAATGCCTCGCAATCCATCAGCCGCATCCTTGACTTCTTCAAAGCTGATGAACGCGAGCAAATTCGCCGTCAGCTTGCCGGGACCATGCAGGCGGTTATTTGCCAACGGATGGTAGCCACTTTGGCTGGGGGCATGACCCCGGCGCTTGAAATCATGATCAACACGCCCACAGTTAAAAAGTTGATCGAGGAAAACCGGCTGGACAAGTTGGCGGCCGCCATCGAGACCGGCACCGAAGACGGCATGATCAACTTCAACCAGGCCCTGTTCAATCTGGTGAAGCAGGGAAAAATCAGCGAACAAGAAGCCTTGAACAAAGCCAGCAATCCGCAAGCCTTGGAAATGAATTTCAAGGGTATTTTCCTGGACGAAGGGCGCCGGATCCTGGCGTAAAGGGGCGGATAGGCGCGGGACGGGCGGAATCCCCGCCTCCTTTGCCGGCGCACCCGCTGTTTCGGATAAAACCAAAGAATAATGTTCTCTGGGCTATCCGCAGGTACCATAGGGGAGATGGAAGCCTGCGCGACAGGCAGGGAATGAAGGCTTCCCGGACGAGTCTTTAACGGGGGACAGCCGGTTCTGGTGGTGCGTTTGTCCCGGCAGGCACGGCATTGGTCTCGGGCGGTTCGCCCAACTTGGAGCGCAGCACTGCCCGCACTTCTGCCGGTTCGCCGCCCTGGGGATCGAGCATGAGTTTTCGGATTTCCTGGTCGGTTTCCGCAAAGGGCCGCAGCCCAATCGCGGCCAGTCGTTGCTTGGGCATCTGGCTTTGGTAAGCCTCCCAAACGCGTTGCGCCAGCAATCGAAAGCCAGCCGCCGGGCCGTCTTCACCCAGCGCCAGGCTGCGATAGGAACTCACCAGCAATCCTTCCACAATCCCCTGGGTACGATCGCGGCCGCCGCTGTCGCTCACATCCTCTTGCACGCGCGCCACGGCATACTGGTCAAGCGTCAGGGTGGCAGGCAAGGAATCGGGTTTGCCCTCGAGCAGCGGTTTATTCGGATACTGGGTGGACAGGTATTTGTACCAATGAGCCGCGTCGGCCAGCCGATTATAGGTATAAAGGAAGTAAACGGCATCGCGCAGGAAATTGCGGTGCGCCTTTTTAATATGCTCGCGGTTCTGCTGGTCCTCCTCGGCGGCTTGCTCGTAGGCAAAATTCACCTTGGGAATAATCGCCAGGTTGGGACCAAATTCGTAGGCCTGCGCAAAGGGATTCAAAATCAGCCGTCCGCGGTGAAAACTCAGCAGCATTGACTGGTAAATGACCCGGCGCAGGGTGATCAGGTCGTCTTCCTTGATTCGGGTCGGGTTCTCCCGGGCCTTTTGCAATCCCAGCGCCGCCCAATAAACCGCATGCGCCTCCGGTAAGCGCCATTCCAGCGGCCCGTATTGCTCGTCCACGGTCTTCATGAACTCCGGGTCCATTTTGTAGGTCTCGCGCAGGAGTTTGGCTTGGGCTTGCGCTTCTGCGGTTTGCGGATGGATCAACTCGTCGAGATTAGGCGTTTTCTTGTCGAAAACCCGGGCCATTTCATCGGCCCACTGCTGTTTGTAATACGAGCTCGCGTCATCGAGGTTGTGGCCGAGCTTATGCTGGAAGAACCATCCCAACTCGCGGTAGAGCAGCGTTTCGTTGGGGTTAAAGCGCAAACCATCGTCGCGCAGCAGTTCGATGCCGGCCTTGACCCAACGCCACCGATCGGGAAACTGCCCCGGGCTGGTTTCCTTGAACTTGACCGAGATGTTGTAGGCCATATTCCAGGCTTGCACGAGCCAGACGTGAACGAAATGCGGTTCGAGCTTGGTGATCCAGTCCGCCAGTTGCGCCATCTCAAAGAACTTGTCCTGGTCCTGCAAATCGGTGGCGCGCATCCACAATGCGTTGGAAATCAACCCTCGGAAGCCGCCCAGCGCAACCGTGGTGAAGGCGAGCACGGGCGGCGCGTTTTCGAGTGGCTGCACTTGAGTCAGCCCCAGCAGATCGCGGTCGTGGTTGATCAGCCGTTGCGTCCAGCCGGCGCCCGCCAACAGCGCGGCGGCAAGCAATAACAGGAGAATCCTTTTGAGCGGGAAGCTCATTGGGTTTGGGCGGCCGCCAGTTCGCGCCGGGTAAAGATCAGGATTCCAATCAAACCGATGCTTCCACTGAGCAACAGCACGATTTGCCCAAACGCCCGGCCAAGCTCGCCCCAGGCGACGCTCCGGCCTGTGCTGAGCGAGTCAATGGGGGAAAAATCCTTGGCCAGGTTGATTGCTGCCAGCACGGTCCGAAAGACCGGGATGGCCACCACATCAACGGAAGAGTGCCCCGCCTGGCCATGCTCCGAATCAAAACCTCCCAGGGTCCCCTCCTCTACCGTGCTGGCGATGGTTCCGCTGGATAGCGCCAGGGTCAGGATGGCCAGCGAAAAGAACGCCGCTACCGGGAAGGAAAGCAGGCTGGCTGAGGCCAATCCCAGGGTGGCCAGCAATGCCATCCAGCAAAAGATGATTCCCAGCCCGCGCGCGTAGTTCAGGCCAAATCCGCCCTGGCGATAGAGCACCTCCAGGCCATCCTCGAGCGGGAACAGCAGCGCCGTTTCGTTCAGGTTCACAAAACTTACCGTCAATATGCCCTGTTCGTCATAGTATGCGGGGACCTCGAACTCATGGAAAGTATCCGGCGCCAAACTCATGGCGTCACTGTGCCATAGTGAGGTCTTTCGCGGCACTCCCACCAACCATCGCCCCTCGAAAGTTCCGGAAGCGCTCTTGTTTGCGGCGTTGAATTTGATCCGCAAGTGAACCATCTGGCCGGGCGCTATGCGTCCGGCATTGCCGAGGTCCACCTCCCAAATGTGCATATACCCCGGCGGCACCACCTCATATCCGGCTTTGACTTGTTCCAGGATCTGTTTGCGCGCTTCGGAAATATTGGCCAGAATATCGGGGTACTTCTGCCGTCGTTCCCGGAGCAACCGATCCGCCTCCTGCGCAATTTGCCGGTCAAAGCTCGGGGGTTTGATCGAGCCGCGCGCCACCAGAACCTCGTGGCGAAGGATTTTCTGCTCGTCCACCGGCAGCCGGGTGGCGCGCCATTGCAGCAGGCCATAGACGCTGGCGCCGGACAGGGCCAGCAGGGCGGCGTTCAAGGACATGATTCCCAGCCACTTGCCCAGCCAGATTTGCCACCGCGCAACCGGTTTGGTGGCGACGACTTGCAGCGTGCATTCCTCAACATCCCGCGCCAGGGTGCCGCAGGCCAGCCAGAGCGTGGAAAGCCCGAGCAGCGCGGTAATCGAGCTGAGCGTGTAAGTCAGAAGGATTTGCGTGAATCCGCGCGCGGTGCCATCATCCTTGATCAACAAAGGCAGCCCCACCACCGAACCCAGCAGCAAGCCGGCCACGACCAGAAAAAGCCGGAACCGGAATGCGGCTTTCCAGGTCAATCGAGCAATGGCCAGCAGGGGCTGCATGAATCAAGAAAGCCGCGGCGGCGGCCCGCAATTATTCTTTCTGTTTTCGCACCAGGGACGCCAGTTTTTCATTGGCTTGACGCAGCTCTTCCGTGGTGGACGGCTTTTCCGCTGCCGGCGGAGGCGGCGGCGGAGCCGCGGGTTCCGACGGCTTGATCAGGGCTTCCAGTTTTTGCCGGTCCACGGTTTCGTCGGGTTTCGGCGCCGGAGTGGGCGCGGGCCGGGCCGGCGGCGGCGCGGCAAGCCGTTCCAGGATTTTGTCCGACGCAGGCGCGGCTTCAGCCTCGCCGCGCAGGTAAGCGGCCACCCGTGCGCCGGATACGGCGCCGGAAGTTTCGGCCTCCGCCAGCCGCGCGTTTTGCACCACTTCGAGGAAGTAGCGTTCGAGATTTTGCGTCGGCGTATCAATGCTGATCCGGGATTCCGCCACGTCCTGGCGGATGAAGGCGAGCACGCGCTCGAGGGTTTCGCGGGGCAGAGCGGGCAAGGTGAGGCGAATCGCATCCGGCGCGGCCAGCAACTCCTTCAGCGAGCCCATCGCCTGAATCCTGCCGCCATAATAAATGACCACCCGGTCGCAAACATCCTCCACGTCCGCCAGCAGATGGCTGCTGAGAAGGACGGTCTTGCCGCGGCGCGCCAGGGCCAGGATCAAATCTTTGACTTCGTGGCAACCGATGGGATCGAGCCCGGAAGTCGGCTCATCAAGGATCACCAGATCGGGGTCATTGATGAGCGCCTGCGCCAGGCCGATGCGCCGCTGCATGCCCTTGGAGAACTCGCCCACCGCCCGCAGCCGGGCCTGGCTCAAGCCCACCATTTCCAGCAACTGTTCCGTCCGGTCGTGGCGATCATGGCGGGGCAGGCAAAAGAGGTTGCCGAAGAAGTCCAGCGTCTCGCCGGAATTGAGGTAGCGATAAAGATACGATTCCTCCGGCAGGTAGCCGATGCGAGCCTTGGTCGCCACGTGGCTGGGGGAGTGTCCGAAGACTTCAAGGTGTCCTTTGGTGGGATGGAGCAAACCCAGAATCAGCTTTACGGTGGTGGACTTGCCGGAGCCGTTGGGTCCCAGCAAGCCAAAGACTTCTCCGCGCCGCACATCGAAATCAACATTGTCCACGGCGCGGGCCTTGGGCCGGCCCCAGAAATCTTTGAAGACCTTGGTCAGGCCGCGGATGGAAACCACCACCTCGCCGGTGGCTGGCCGCGGGCCAGGGTCTGCTATGGTCGTGCTCATGCCAATTACCTCGGGCTACGGCTCCCGAACCGCCAACTCCACCGCTTCACGCCATTTGAGGCGCCAGCCCCGGGCGGGTGCCGGGTGCGGCCGGTTGCTTTGGTCCCGGCGCGGCGGGTTCGGGCTGGTAATGCTCGAGCTCCTCGCCCTTGCGCACGAGGCGCGCGCTGTTGAAGACCACGATCAGGGAGCCAGCCGTATGCATTGCCGCGGCCAGCACGGGCGGCACGTAGTTCATCGCCGAGAGCGCCATGCCGCCAATAATGAACACCGCGCCGAACAGGAAGTTCTGATTGATGACGGCGCGGGTGCTGCGCGAGAGTTTCACCAGAAACGGCAGCCGGCGGAGGTCGTTGTTCATTAGCGCGATGGTGGCGCTATGAATGGCCACTTCGCTGCCCGCCGCGCCCATGGCGATACCGATATCGCCGGCGGCCAGCGCGGGGGCATCGTTGACGCCGTCGCCGACCACCGCCACCTGATAGCCCTTGGCCTTGATGCTGCGAACGAAATCCACCTTGTTCTGCGGCAGGCACTCGCCCCGAACCTCCTCGCAGCCAATTTCACGCCCCACGCGAAGGGCCACGGGCTGCCGGTCGCCGGAAATCATGGCAATGCGCCGCACGCCGCTGGCCTTCAGTTCCTGCAGCGACTCACGCGCCTCCGCGCGCGTCTGATCCTGCAATCCCACCCACCCGATGCACCGGCCATCGCGCGCCACGAAAATAAGGCTCCAGCCTTCGGTTTCATTGAGGTCCACCGATTGGAGAAAATCACCCTTCACGCCATTATCGTGCAGCCATTGCGCCCGCCCGACCAATACTTGCGCGTCGCCGACGCGGGCCTTGATGCCGCGCCCGGCGGTTTCCGCAAAATCTTTGGGCTCGGTCAGCGGCACGCTCGCCTCGGCGGCCAACTGCATCAGCGCCTTGGCGGTGGGGTGATTGCTGTAGCGTTCGGCGGACGCCGCCACGCGCAGCAACTCGGCCGGCGTGACCCCGTCCAACGGCGCCAGTCGGCTCACCGCCAGTTCGCCGGTTGTCAGCGTGCCGGTCTTATCGAAAACAAAGGCATTGAGTTTGGCCGCCAGCTCGATATCGGCCACGTTCTTGATCAGGATGCCCAGCCGCGCCGCCGCCGAGAGTGCGGCCACCATCGCGGTCGGCGTCGCCAGAATGAAAGCGCAGGGGCACCCGAAAATGATTACGGAGATGACGTTGTCCAGATTGCGCGTGAAGGCCCAGACCAGCGCCGCAATGACCAGCACCAGCGGGGTGTAAAACCCCATGTACTGGTCCACAATCTTCATAATCGGGAGCTTGGTTTTTTCCGCCGCCAGAATCAGCTCGCGCACGCGGCCCAGGGTTGTGTCGGTGCCCGCCCGGTTCACCTTGATCTCCAGAACGCCGGTCAGGTTCTGGGTGCCGGCAAAGACTTCGTCGCCCGGTTTCTTGTCGGCGGGCAGCGATTCGCCGGTGATGGTGGCCTGGTTGAACGAGCCCTGCCCCCGGAGGATGACGCCGTCGGCCGCCACGTTATCGCCGGGGCGGATGCGGATGACGTCGCCGATGGCCAGGTCTTTGGCGGCGACCTCCTCCTCGCCCTGCGGGGTGATGCGGCGGGCCTTGGTGGGCGTCAGCTTGATGAGATGCTCAATGGAGGCGCGGGCGCCTTCGGCGGTGCGGGTTTCAATGATCTCGCCCATCAACATGAAAAAGGCCACCACTCCCGCCGTCTTGTATTCGCCGGTGGCGAACGCGGCCAGCACGGCAATGGCGACCAGTTCGTTGATGCTCAGGATGCCGCCGCGGAGGTCCTTGATGGCGGTCAGGACGATGGGGTAGCCCAGAATGACGGCGCCAATCAAACCGCTGGCGCTGGCAACCGTATGCCCCTGCGCGAAGAACCAATCCACCAGAAACGCGTTGAATACGAAGACGAGCCCGACCAGCGTCTGCCAGAGCCGCACCGGGGTATGCTCATGGTGGTGGCCGCATGTCGCGCACGATTCATCGTGCTCGTGCCGGCTCAGGAGAGAAGTGATTTGCATGGCATTAACGAAAGCAACGCCGGAGGCGGCGGGCCGCGCCACTCATGGCTTGGCCTCCTCCGGTTTGGGTTTGGGAACCTCGCGGTTTAGCAGCAGCCGCAATTCTTTGGGTTTGCCCGCGGCCCCCTCGGCCAGGAAGATTTTATCCTGCACGTTGGTGAGCACCCGGCCAAGCGTTTCGGTCAGGCGCTGCTCCTCGAACAGGGCGGGGTGCCGGCGGTACTGGGCTAGAATCTCCTGGAAGCGTTCCGCCTGGGCTGAAGTATCGCTCACGAGGCGGGCGCGGTCGGATTGGGCCAGGTTGACCAGGGACTCGGCGTCGGCGCCGGCCTTGTTGGTGACCTGGTTTTCGTAGGTGCGCGCCTCGTTAAGCAGCTTGCTGCGCATGACTTCGGCCTTGAGCACATTGGCGAAGGCGTCTTTCAACTGGCGGGGCGGCACGCTTTGCACCACGCATTGCTCGACCACCACCCCCAACTCCTGGAGTTCCAGCAGTTGCGTGGTTCGCCGGCGCACCATTTCCTGGAAGCTGGCAATATCCCGGGTGAGGATATCGTCCACGTTGAACCGGGCCGCCGCATAGAGCAGGCCATTGTCCAACGCGCTCTGAACCGCGTTCGAGGCGGCGACGAAGCCAAAGACGTACTGAATCGGGTCCTTGATGCGATAAGTCAGCGTGGCGCGGCTGTGAATGATATTGGTGTCCGCGGTCAGCACGTAGCCATCCACGATGGGGTTGAGCGTGGCGCCCGCCGGCGGTTCGATGCCCGCCAGCAACTGCTCGGGGGTCACCGCGTACCAGCCCACGGTCGAGCTGACCTGCTGCAAACCGGAAATCGAGACCTTGATGCTTTCGTCTATGGGATAGGGGAACGACCAGTGCAGCCCCGGGCCGAGCAAGGCCTTTTCGCCTTCGCCCCGGGCCTTGCCAAAGCGCAGAATGATCGCCCGTTCCTGGGGACCCACCGTGAAGAAGCCGGACGCAAGGAAGAGCAGCACCAGCAGCACCATCACCACTTTGACGATGACAAAGCTGCTGCGCAGGGCTTCCGCCAGCGCCTGCGCTCCGGCATCCAGCGGCATTTCCGGCGGCGGGGCGGGCTCCGGCGGCCGGTCGTGGGAATGAGCGTGCGGATTCATGGCCGGGTCATGGTTGGAGCAGGTTGGTCGAGGCGCCCCGGAACAGGTCAAACGGCGGCGTATGCTGATCAAAGATAAGCACCGAGCGCTCCTTCAGCGAATCTTCCAGGGCCGACAGGCGGAAGATGAACCGGGCCAGGTTGGGGTTTTGCTGGAAGACCTTCAGGGACTTGGCGGCCTCCGCCTCGCCCTTGCCCTTGATTTCCGTCGCCTGCCCTTCCGCGTCGGCCAGCATCTCCGCCGCCCGCCGATCGGCATCCGAGCGGATGCGCTGGGCTTCGGCTTCGCCCTCGTATTGAAAGCGATCGGCAAGGACCTGCCGCTCCGAGGTCATGCGCTCGAAGACGGACTGGGTCACGCTCTCCGGCAGTTGCAGCCGTTTAAAGCCCAGGAAGACGATCTCCAGTCCCAGGTTATTGGTGCGGAGTTGGGATTGGATGGCCGCCAGGATCTCGTTTTCAATGGCGACAAAGCTGGCGCCGCCATCGCTGGTCGAAACAAAGTCCGCCAGCGGATGCCGGCCGACGACCGCGGTTTTGGCGTTGCCCAGCCACTGGTCCAGGAGCGTTTCGGCCGCCCCAATCGGGTTGGCGCTGTCGGCGAACCGGGGGAAGAAAGCCGCCGGGTCTGACACCTGCCAGCCCACATAAACCGAGGTCAGGAGGTTGAAATTGTCCTGGGTCAACCCCTCGGTGAGCCGATCCTCGAAGTTCTGGACGCGCTTGTCAAAAGACCAGACCTTTTGAATAGGCCAGGGCCACTTCAGATACAAGTTGGGCTCGGTCAGGGGGCGCGTGGGCTTGCCGAAGGTGGTCACGACGGCAACTTCGGTCGTGCGCACCTGAAAGGTGAACAGCAGCAGCCCGAAGATCAGGATCAACACCAGGCCGATAACGAGGGTCAAAGAATTGCGTTTCATGAAAATTACTGGGTTTTGGGCGCGGGCACGCTCAGGTTCAGCAAGCTCTGCGCGATGGATTCCTGCAAATCAAAGGTAATCACGTCCTGCGTGTTCGTGGTCAGCAAAAGGTATTTCCGCGCGGGGGCCGTGGCACGGACGAACGTCTGCAAGTAAGCCCGCTCGGTGTAAACCGACGGCGCCGCTTCAAACGCGGGAATCTGGTTGGTGAACAGCGCCGCCTGGGCCAGCGCGCGGATTTCGCGCGCCCAGCGCTCGGCGCTGGCCTGGTTGGTCAGGCTGACGGTTTGCCCCCGCGTCAGGGCGTTGGTCCGGATGTCGTCCGCGCGCGCGGCCAGAATCTTCGCCTGCTTCGTCTGGCTGGCGGCGACGACTTTCTCATACTCCGGCGCCACTTTGATGGGCGGATGCAAATCGCCCAGCGCCACCGCGATAATCCGGACGCCAAGCCCGCGTTCGTTGGCGGCGGCCTGGATGCGTTCGTTCAGGTCCTGGGCCGCCGGGCCGCGGCCCTGCGACATAATGTCGCCCATATCCACGCCCACCAGGTAGCGCAGCACCTCGCGCGTGCTCAGATGCTCCAGCAGCGCGGGGGCGTCTTCGTTGCGGTAGGCCCAATCCACCAGGTTGGTGATCTGGTAATAGATCGGCACGCTGACGGTTAGCAGGCTCACCGGCGGCGTGCGCTTGCCGACGGCCGGGGTGACGGCGGTATGCGAAAGCTGCTCCCGGTTGGCCACCAGAAAGTTCGTTTCCACCGAGTGCCCCTGGCCCCACAAGACAAACCGGGAATTTTCCTTCGCCGGGTCGGGCAGGGAACCGATGGTCAGGCTCTGAATGCGCTCGGTCTGAAAGCGGTAAACCCGGTCAATGGGCCACGGCCATTTAAAGTGCGCGCCGGGTTCCAGCGGGGAGCGGCTCTCCACCCGCCGGCCGAAGCGCTCGAGCAATCCCTGCTCCCCCGCCTCGATAAACACCACGCACGTGGACAGCAGCAGCGCCCCCACTTGCAGCAGAATGAGCCAGCCCAGCGCCCGCTCAAAGAAGCGGTAGAACCAGGTTTCGGAAACCTTGAACCCGAATTGGTAATCCATCGCCTGCGCGGCGGTGGTCACCAGCCCCTCCGGCTGCCCCAGCAACCCCACCAGCCGGCTTTCATAAAGCGGCTGCCCGACTTTGCCCCGGACCCGGGGACGGTAGATTTCCAGCACCAGTTGCACCAGGGTTTCCAGCGCGATCAGCCCCAGCAACCCGCACAGGGCGCGGGCGACATAGAAATCCGTCTGCGCAAACCCGGCCCAAACGCCGACAATGCCCAGCGCCACCACCAGGCACAGCACCGCGTTGCAAAGCAAATAACTGGCCCCTGGCCGCAACAGGCGGTGACGCTGCAGGCGGGCGACCGTGGCGGAAAACCGGCCCAGCAGGAACAGGATTAGCGCGAAGAGGCCAAACAAGGCCAGCCCGGCAATCGGCTCCTTGAGCTCGATTTTCGTGGTGCTGCGCGACAGCCAGCGCCACAGGAAATAAGCCCCGCCGGCCTGCGCCGCAAACAGGACCACCGTGAACGCCGGCACGAAGAACCGCTCGAACTGCTCGCGCGCGCGCTGCGCCGGAAACAGTTCCGCCGTCTTGGCCTCAAACATGGCCGACGCGCTGCGGGTCCGGGCCAGTTCGTCCAACTCGAGTTTCTCCAGCCGCTCCCGCTCCTCGAGCCGCATCTGGAACCAACTGACCAGCGCCACCAGCGCCCCCAGGCCCAGATACAGCGCGCCCACCTGCCCCGCCAGCGAGCCGGCATACCGCGCCGCCAGCACTCCCGCGGCCCCCGTCACGATCAAGGCCAGCAGGTTGATCAGCCCGTTCCTCTGTAGGGTCTTATCCATGAAGAATTAACTCAATTCGCGTTGCTCAAATAACAGGACCGCCAATACCAGCGCGGCGCCCACATAGGCGGCCATGTAAGCGAACGCCTTGCCGGCATAGCCCCAGTGAAAGGTGCTTTTGCCCTCGGTCAAGGCATCCGCCAGCCAGAAAAGCTGCCAGTTTGGCGTCGCCGTGTAAAGCACCGACGCCCACCATGCCCCCCCCAGCCCGGCCTGCCGCAGGCGCGCCCGGTCCGGCTGGCTGATTCGCTTCCGCTCCGCCAAATCGAGCTGGTCATTGTGATCCACGTCATACTTGGCCACGGTCTCCCGCAATAACACCTTTTGTTTCTCCGTCCAGCGGCCGCTGTGGAGCTCGGCCGCCAGGTCGCGCCGCCAGACCGGTTCCGCCCGCCGGCCAAACAGGTAATCCGACATGAGCCCCAGGAGAAAGGCCGCGGTGCAAATCGCCAGCGTGGGCACCATGTCCAGCCGCGTCGAGCAGGCCAGTGCCAGGCTCGCCAGAATCCAAAGCGCAAAGAGAATCAGCAGCCCCGCCGGCACCAGCCGCCAGTCCACCGAGCCCGGCTCGTTCACGGACCGCAGTTGGGTCGTGAACTGAAAGATCACAAACGCCGCCAGCGTGACCGTGATCAGCAGCGCAAAAACAGCATCGCTCACAAAAGGCCGGCGCAGGAAGAAATTGCTGAAGCCCCCCACCGCGTAGGCGGCCACCACCCCGGCGGCGAAGATGCCGACCGCCGACAGGTCGGTTTTGCCATAGCTGTCAAACGTCATCCGGCTGGCAATCAACGCCGCCACCAGGTTCACATACGTCAGCACCGCCAGCGCCGCCGCCAGACCCACATACTTCGCCAGCAAAAACTGCGCCCGCCGCACGGGCTTGGACAGCACCGCCAGCGCCGTGCCCGTGTGAATCTCCCGCGCCAGCGAAGCCGAGGCGCTCAACACCGCCCCCAGCAACCCCGCCAGCAGCATCACCGCCAGCGTGCTGTTCTTGACCAGCCGCGGTTCGTCCCCAAACGCAAAATAGTAGGGCGTCGCCAGGAAGATCTCAAAGGCCGCCGAACAGGTCATCAGCAGCAGAAAAATCGGCTGCCGGACCAGCTCCATAAACCCGTTGGACGCTATGGTGACGAACTGTCGCATCAGTCTTAATCAGTCGCCCATTCTAACCTTTTGGCATATTAACGCAAATGCTTCTTGAGCCCCGGTTTCATGCCTTCATCCCTGGGGGCGCCCCGGTTTCTTCCGGTTCCGCAAAACCGGGGAGGGCGAGCTTCCAATTTCGGGTTCATCCGGGAAGTTTGGGCTTGGCAGGACTTTTCGGGTTGCCGGGACGCACCGATGTCGGCCCGGGAGCGCCGCCCGAGCGCACTGTCCTCGGCGACTCGGAGCGTGGAATCGGCCACCCCAAGCCGCCGTGCGCCGCCTGAAACGACCCAAAGCCCGCCCCTGTTGCCCGGAAAGCCTGGGTTCGTCGCCCCGCCGCCACCAGGTGCCATTAACGTTAACGCTCTATATGCATATATCGGGCTTGCCACAGGCTATCCACTCGCGGGCGGCGAGGGCGGGTAGCGGCAACGGACTGGGGCAGAATGGCGGGTCCGAGATGGCCCAGGCTGGGGGCTGGCTCTCTGGAGCTTCTTTCTGCGCTCACCCTTCCAGGCAGCCCGGTCCCCCCAAAAGGACAAACTTCTCGGATGAGCCCGATTTCCTTGGCAGCCACGAAGCCGTGGAAACCGGTTGTAGGAACGTTTGGCTGAGGTTTGGCTTGCGTGATTTAAGGAATGCAAAATCTCCGATCGGGTCTCTGGATAACCACCGTCCCGTGCTCGCGTTGTAATACCGATAACCGTAATACAGCAGGTCCGTTTCGCCGTCTTGATACTTGGTGGAGAACCGGAAGAGATTGGCTTTGGCCATCGGCCCAGTCGCGCGGAGGACCTCCCCGAAGGGGCCGTATTCGTATTGCGCGGTCAGCCCAGAGCCATCTGCTTTCACCAAGGCGGTCACATTCCCATTCCCATCATACGCGCAAAAGTGCGAACCCTGGCAGGCGTCGGTGATGGCCAGCAACCCGCCCACGCCGCCCGGCACGGTGCGGCTGGTGGATTGGTTCAACAACTTCATGCGTGAGTGCTTCTTGCCCATTTCAACTCAAACCAGCGAAACATTCAACCTAAACTTCGCAGCACCTAAGATGCGCAGCAGGCGCGGGTGGTCGACCAACTCCGGCGCAGCCTGAGCGGTGCAAAATTCCTCACACCATTTGTGTGGGACAGCCGGTGTGGAATCAATTCACAGAAGACGCTGGCTTTTCTCCGAATGTCTTAATGAGAACACCGTTCGTGTCGTAGGTTTGTCGCCAGACCAAATTGCCGTTGACCCAAAAGTCTTCATACTTCGTCTTCCCATTCGGATAATATTCAATGCCGTCGCCATGCAGTTTATCGCTTTTGTAAGCCCACTCGCCCTGCAATGTTCCATCCGGATAGTATTTCTTGTGCTTCCCATCCGTGAACTGAATTTTCTCGGACAACCTGTCGAGCTTGGAGGATTCATTGAAACGCCATACTAAAATCGCACCGGCGAAGACGACGACGGCGACAACACAAAGCCACTTTCCTATCGGTTTCATCTAATTGAAGTTCATGTCACGCGTGGCCTTCGCGCACTTGTCTAGGCAGCTACACGGGTTGAAAGTCCACCCCAAACCAATGCTTATTCCTTTCTTGTTGGCTTCAACGTCTTCCGGATCGGAATCGTCTGTATAAAACCTCGTGATATTGCCATACCAAAACGACCCCACACAAAATGCATAGCAATGAGCGAGTTTGTCAGCCCCAGCAGGTCTGCCGTCGGCATTATGTCGCAGCCAGTTTGCCGCATCCAAAATCTTGCTGTAACTACAGCCGCAATACAGCTTTGGTTTTGGATCTCTTCCTAACGCTGAACATGACTTTGAAGTTCCGTGGATTTTGTTGGCCTCTTCACAAGCTTTCAATGGGCCATAGTTCTCTCTATCGCGCAGGCGTTCGTAGGTTTGATCCCACGTCTCGCCTTCCTCCAAACCCAACACATCAAAATGATTTAAGCCGTCGTTACGGACGAAATCGTAAAGGTTTAACTCCTCTCGTAGTCGCTTTCCGCGCTTGCCGTTCGTTAAGGTCTGGAAGCCCAGTTCCCCAATCGGATCTCTATTTGGCCACCTTCCCGTGCTGGAATTGTAATACCGATAGCCGTAGTAAACCAAGTCGGTTTCATCATCCTGGAACTTGGTCGAGAACCGGAATGGATTGGCTTTGGCCATGAGGCCGGTGGCACGGAGAAGTTCCCCGAAGGGACCGTATTCAGAAGACACAGACACGGTTTCGGAGAACATCGCTGTATCATTCATCAAACGGGCTCCTCGCTACTTTGGACGAGCTCTCCTCCTCGCTTCTGAACTAATTGAAGGCCAAGCTATGGCTAAGACCAAGAATGCATTGAAGCCGTTCGCAACTATTCCCCTAGCTGCCGGTTCCACCGCATACGTCGCGTGGAGGATCAGAAGTTCCCGACAGACCAGCGCTGCAGACCCAAGCAGAAAAGCAACAACGGCTAAGGCGATTTGGACTCCGTCACCCCCCAACGAGCGCAATCGGCCAAACGCACTCCAAAACACGAAAGGAGCGGCCCCAAATGCGAGCCACTTGACTGGAGACAACACCACGAGAAACGTGACCATCCCTGAAGGTGTCACCTTCTCAAACCCAACCGGACCCCTGACAATATCAGGGATGAGCGACAAGCAGAGGATTAGGGCGAAAAACCCGTAGGCGACACTCAAGGCTATAAGGCAACGCGCCAAGAGTTCAGCGGTTGTGCGCATACGCCCTATTTCTTGACCTTGCAAGGGCAAGGAACAGTTATCGTTTCACCGCACCACTTCGAGCCGGAGGTGAAAATGCTAGGCTTGCGAAAAGGCGGGAAGCAGCTCACCGTTATCGTGACCTTGTCACAGGCGCAGTTCTCGCAGACGGATTTCGCGAAGGCCTGAGCACTGCCAACAGCCCCGTCAATCTGTCCAATACCCTGGAGAACGCTTATCTCGTCGTCATTAAGGGAAACGCTAGGAATCGGATTTTGGATGCTTGCGAACTTTGCCGCGTTACAGGCTATGATAGCTCCCCCCGAACACTTGGGTGGCCCCTTGAGCAGGTGCGGATACTTTAGTCGGTCCGTTGCCTTTGGGCTCTTTAGCTTCCCGTCGTCATCAAACGCCGAGTTCAGGAATCCGTGACCGGCATAGATCGCAATAGTGCAATCACCGATTGTTGCCGTTCCGGCACTGCCGGCGAGCAAGCCGATGTAATCGACAAAGCTTAGCGGATCATTTCTGACGAACACGTAAGCCGTGGCTGTGGCGGTGTAGTAGACCTCGTCATCGTGAAATTCCGAGTTTCCATCGCTGAACCGCTTGAAGAAGGCCGCCTCTGCGAGCGGGTCACGACTCAACCACCTTCCGTCCTTCTCGTAGCGATACCCGTAGTAAACCAGGTCCGTCTCGCCATCTTGGTATTTGCTCGAGAAGCGGAACGGGTTGGCTTTGGCCATGGGGCCGGTGGCGCGGAGTAGTTCGCCGAAGGGACCGTATTCGTAAGTGGCGCAGTTGGTGCCGCCGGACAGGCTGACCAGGGCCATGACGTTGCCGTTGCCATCGAATGCGGGGGCCGAATAGCCGATAGCAGAACCGGCGTCTCGCAGAAACAGCAAGCCTCCTACACCGCCAGCACCGTGGATGGTGCCGGAAAGGTCGCGGCCCCAGACGTAGGAGCGAAGGAGGGCGTTGTTGGTGGCATTGAACTCCGTCAAGAGGTTCCAGCCGTCGTAGAGGAACTTTACGTCGTTGGTCGGGGTTCCGCTCCAGTTGGGGTTATTCCAGACCTGCCGGCGGATGCGGCGGCTTTGCCAGTCGTATTCGAACTTAAGCGAGATTTGCGGGCCGACGCCGGTATTGGGCGTCATCTTCACCAACCGGTTCTCGGCATCCCAGGTGTATGTCCACCGGCCGTCATTGGTTAAATTGCCGTCGGCATCGTGGTAGAAGAGTTCCTGCGTCTTTGGCACGAAGGCGTTGTCCGTGACCGCTTCCAGACCGGCGGCGTATGTCAGAATTTGGCCGAGGTGCGTGTGGCCGGTTTGACCAAACTGATTCTCAATCAGAACCAGCTCGCCCTCAGGAATAGTCTTGCACACGATGTCGGCGCGGAAGTCTCCGACCGCTTCTTCGGGGGACTGAAGTTCAAGGCGCAGCCCAATAGCCGCGCCAAGGAGCGGAAGGTTCTCCGGCGATGCGAGCCAAGGGGTAAAACCTTGCGGTTCAGCGGGCCAGATCTCGCGGATCGGGACTTGCTGCAAACGAGAGCGTGCGGGTATTGGCATATAGGTTCCCGTCTATGGCAACTTTACTTGCCGGCGGCTTCAAGTCCATGAAATTCTCCGCGCCTTTGTCCCGAGGCCGCCGCGAGCACCCCCGCCTGGCGTCGCGATCTTGCATCGGCTGGCTTTGCGCTGACACCTTATTGCCCTGAGAAGAAAAGATCGCCAGGTCAGTGGGATCAACGAGAGGGAGAAAATCATCTCGCGGTGTCAGGGGTGTCATCTCGTCCTCTCTGACCCCCATGACAATCCTTACGCCTCGGCCCTTAATTTCGGCTGCCAGACCGGCTCACCACCAGTGCTTTTCTAATTCATCCGGGAAGTTCGGCCGCCGCCCAAGCGAACGGGGCCGCGGAACCTGGTTTAGGCCATAACGATTCAGTTGGGGAGTTCAGCCGCCCGCCCGTGTTTCAGTGGAGTCCGGGCGGGCCTTACCATCCAAGCCGCAGCCTCGGCGAACTCCTGGTTTCGCCAATTCAGGGGCATGATTGCTGAATCCCAGGTCTTTCGCCGGTAAAATCAAGGATTTAGGCAAGGAGAGGGATAAAATAGGCCCAAAACCGGGATTCTGTCAGTTTCGACACACCCTGAACGTCCCTTGGATTCACCCTGCCCCCAGGCCGTGTACAAGGGGTGTACAAGGGATGCTCACCGGGAGTTCATAGGATTTTATACCATTTCCTGTTAGTAGTTGCATTGTATTGAGAGGCATGGCAAGAACAGTCATGCCGAAACGATTTCATCTGAACCGGCCCGACCTTGCGCAAGCCGTGGCGGCGGCGCTGCCGGGTTGCAAGG
>Ga0208458_1000268_pt1 | contig 62041 bp, 43 predicted proteins | sample AD_UKC085_MetaG_FD_184432 | JGI IMG/M metagenome (GOLD analysis project Ga0208458, IMG submission 184432) | Active sludge microbial communities of municipal wastewater-treating anaerobic digesters from USA - AD_UKC085_MetaG (SPAdes) (version 2) | ecosystem: Engineered > Bioreactor > Anaerobic >... | reverse complement strand
CCCGACGCCCGAGCATGTCGTCAACGCCAATTTCGGCGACAAGGTCGAGCTGATCGGCGTCGATATGAAGCCGGCCAATCCGGCTCCCGGTCAGGAAGTCACGGTTACCTGGTACTGGCATTGCACACGCAAGGTTCAGGACGGCTGGAAGGTCTTCGTCCATCTCGAGCTTCCGAAGGGCAAGCGCATGGGCCTGGATCACGTCCCGGTGGGCGAACTGTTCCCGATGGACAGGTGGGAGCCCGGCCAGTACGTGAAGTACCAGATGAACTTCAAGATCGACGCCAAGCAGGAAGTGGGCAGGGCGGTCATGTGGGCCGGGCTGTTCAGCGTGGATCTTTACAATTCACGCGGCACCGGCGAGCGCATGATTGTCGTCAATCGCGATCAAGTGAAGCACGACGGCGAAAATCGGGTCAATGTCGTCGAATTTCAGATGAACCGTTCGGCGACGCCCCCGGCCCCGGACACCAGACTTACGGTCAATCCCGTGATTGGTTCGGCGCCCGTTATCGATGGTGCGCTTGACGAGGAAGCCTGGAAGGGTGCGGCAAGGATCGTTCGGCTTGGCGACGCCTTCGGAAAGCCGATTTCCGGCGAGGAAGGTACTTCGGTCATGGTCATGAACGACAATGATTTCATTTACTTCGGGATCTCTGCAACGGATTTGTCGATCGAGGCCACGCTGAAGAATCGCGACGATCAGCTTTGGACCGAGGACGTTTTCGAAATCTATCTGGACGCCCTTCTTGATGGCAAGAATTACCTGGAGATTCAGGTTTCGCCGGCCAACGTTGTTTTCGACGCGCTTTTCGAGTCGCACCGCTCGCCGAAGTGGGAAGACGCCGCGAAGCATACGGTTGAAGGACTGGTTTCGGCGGTCAAGCTCGACGGCACCATCAACAAGGTCGATGACATCGATCGCGGCTGGACGATGGAAGTGAAGATTCCCGTCAAGTCGATCCCCGGTCTGGCGTCGATATCTCCCGGCACCACGCTGCGCGCCAATTTCTTCCGCATGAACATGCATCAGGGCCGACTGGGCCGCGCACATGCGTGGGGTCCAGGCGGAAGGGATTTCCACGACCTGGAAAAGATGGGCGTGCTTGAGTTTTCGACCGTGGTCGCGGTGGCGGGCGACAAGCCGCTGACGGAACCCGCGAAGGCCGCCCCGGCCGCCCCAACTTCTGAAGCCCCGGCCCCTGCGGCTCCGGCGGCGCCGACAGCCCCGGCCGCACCCACGGCGCCGTAGATCCGCCGCTTCATTTTTCGGAACAAGGATTATTCACAATGAACGATAAAGACACTCGCACGGGACAGGCGTTCATCGATGCCGTCGGGATCATGCGGCGCCTGCGCGCGCCGGACGGTTGCCCGTGGGATCGCGAACAGTCGTTGAAGACGCTGAAGGCGTATGTGATCGAGGAGGCCTTCGAGGTCGTCGAGGCCATTGACGACGGGCGCCCCGAACTTCTGCGGGAGGAACTTGGGGATCTGCTTCTTCAGGTGCTTTTCCAGGCCCAGATCATGGACGAGCAGGGGGTGTTTGATGCCGCCGACGTCTGCCGGGCGCTTGTCGACAAGCTGGTGGCACGCCATCCCCACGTTTTCGGGGATGTCGATAACAACGGCAGTACCGGCGATGTCCTGCGTCGATGGGAAAGCTTCAAGAAGAAGGCCGGACGCGGCTTGCTTGACGGCGTGCCAAGGAATCTTCCGGCGCTGCTGATGGCCATGAGGATTTCCGACAAGGCTGGCAACGTCGGGTTCGAATGGCCCGACCCGTCTGGCGCCCTGGACAAGCTTGAAGAGGAGATCGGCGAACTTCGGCGGGCATTCCTGGACGGCGATTCACAGGCTGTCGAGGATGAGTTGGGCGACGTGCTTTTTGCCGCCGCGAATTTCGCGCGGATGAAGAAGATTAATCCGGAAGACAGCCTGCGTCAGGCCCTGGCCAGGTTCCGTTCGCGATTCTCGTCGATGGAAGCCGCCCTTGCCGCCCAGGGACGCGGGCTGGCCGACGCCGACATGAAGCAGCTTGACCTTCTTTGGGAACAGGCCAAGGCCGCCGAGCGCTGCAAGGCGGAGTAATCTGGCGCGTCCGCATCATCCGGCGGATAATCGGCAGGTCAGTTGAATGGTTCCCGGCGTGGCTGAAGAAACCGCAAATCAGGGCATCCCCAAGCCGTCCGGCGGCAACTCCAGGGCTTCAATACTCAAATCAAGCCTGCTGATGTCCGTGATGACGGCCCTTTCCAGGCTTTTCGGGCTGCTGCGCGAGCAGGTCCAGGGCTACTTCCTTGGAACCGGAATGGGTGCCGATGCCTTCGCGATCGGTTCAACCATCCCGAATCTTCTTCGCCGCCTTTTTGCGGAAGGCCAGATGACGGCAGCTTTCGTCCCGGTGCTGAAGGACGAGATGGTTTTCGGCGACAGGGAACGCCTGACCCGGTTCTATTCCGGCTTCATGACCCTTTTCATCCTGTTGATGCTTGCCATCACGTTGCTTGGGATTGCCTTCGCCGAGCCGATTGTCAGGTACATCTTCGCCTCGAAATTCGCTGATGTCCCCGGAAAGATGGAGCTTACAATCGGCCTGACCAGGTTGATGTTTCCGTACCTGATGATCATTTCAGTGGCCGCGATTGTCCAGGCGACCTTGAACGCGTTCAAGATTTTCGGGCCGTCCGCCTTCACGCCGGTTCTTCTTTCAATCGCCATAATCGCGGCCGTCGCGCTTTTCCACGATTCCTTCCCGAATCCGGCCTGGGCGCTGGCCATCGGATTTGTCGTCGGCGGGATTTTTCAGCTCCTGTTCCAGATTCCCTTTCTGCGGAAGGCTGGCGTGCGGTTCAGGCCGACTCTGGCCGGTTTGAAGGACAGTTCGGTAAGGCTTGTCGGGCGCCAGTTTCTTCCCGGCATACTGGGGGCCGGCGTATATCAGATCAACATCGCGGTTTCCCAGATAATCGCGACCACGCTGGCGCCGGGCACGGTTGCAAGTCTTCATTATTCCCTGCGGTTGCAGGAAGTGGTGCTCGGGATTTTCGCGGTGTCGGTTTCCCAGGTGATCCTGCCCACCATGTCCGAGCAATCGACGCTGGGCGACCGCAAGGGACTTGGGGACACGCTGGAGTTTTCGGTAAGGCTGATGGCGCTCGTAACGATTCCGGCAACGGCCGGCTTGATAATCCTGGGCGATCCGATTATCCGCCTGCTCTTCCAGTATGGCCGGTTCGGCGAGGAATCGGTTCGGATGACGGTCTGGGCGCTGAATTTTCATGCCGCCGGAATCTTCTTCATTGCCCTTCATCGGAACGCGACCCAGGTCTTTTATGCCATGAAGGATATGAAGACACCGGTCATCGTCGCGGTGGTTTCGATGATCGTCAACGTCGGCTTGTGCCTCGCGCTGGCCGGCCCGATGCAGAACGGTGGAATCGCCCTTGCGGGATCCGTGGCGTCGCTTGCGAGTGCCGCCTTGACGCTGGTCATACTGCATGTTCGGGGCGGTTTCTTCAATCCTGGCCGCATGTTCGGTTCACTTCCAAAGGTACTGGCCGCCACCGGCGCGATGGCGGCATTGCTGCTTGTGCTTCGTTTCTACTTTGGTTTCTTCGATATCCAGGGGTACGGCGGGCTGGGGATGTTCGAAAGGGTGCGACAGATGGGCCCCCGGGTAGCGATCTCAATTCCGGCGGCGATGCTTGTCTTTGTCGTGGCTGCCCGTTTTCTGCATGTTCGCGAAGTCGGCGAAATCTCGGCGATGGTGAAGCGACGCATCAATCGGCGCAAGGCCGGGCGGGACAGGATCTAGCGGGCGCACCTGAACCCGATTTCACCGTCAAGTCCCGAATCGATTACGATCAATTCGCGGTTAACCGAGCGCAGATCAACCGACGCGGCGCCGCCCAGTGGATCGTGCGAGTATCCGCCCCCGCGCACCAGGTGGTTCGTTCCGAACGAGGGTCCCTTCGGATCTTCCAACGGGCTGGATTTGTAGTAGTCGGCCTGATAATAATCGGCAACCCATTCCTTGACGTTGCCGGCCATGTCGCACAGACCGAACGGCGAGTCACCCTTTGGCGACCGGCTGCAGACATTTGCCGTCTTGCCGGTTCCGCATCCGTCCTTGTTGCCGTCATACATGATGGCGTATTCGCACGAAGGCTCGGCCGTTCCCCATGGGTAAAGGGCGCCGGCAACCTTGCCGCGTGCCGCGAATTCCCATTCCGCCTCGGTTGGAAGCCTCTTCGACATCCATTCGCAGAATTTGGACGCATCACGCCACGAAACGCAGACGACCGGCTTGTTCGCGTTCGTGCCGGATTCGAAGCCGCACGTCGGCTTGTCGCATTCGCCAGCGTCGATGCATTTCTGGAACTGCATCTGGGTGACTTCGGTTTTGTCGATGTAGAAGGCTGAAAGCGTAACGGAATGTTCCGGCTTTTCGTCCACCTGGCAATTCGCGTTGCTGATCGATATGCCGCATCCCATCGTGAATGTGCCGCCGTCAATTTTGACCATTGCGTCCGAAGCCTGATCGATGCACTTACCGGCCACGCAGACCTGGCCGTCGTTCGGGCAAGCCCCGAAAGACCCGCCACAACCGTTGTCGCCACAGACGCGATCCGGATAGGGTTCACATTCGCATTTTGTGCCAACGCATTTGTCCCTTCCCTCGCATTCCCCGCAACTGACGCCGCAAAGCGGGTCAAGGCCGCATTCCTGGTCGCCGCATTTCGGTATGCAGCCGGAGTCGGCTGCCGTATCCGTCGTGACGTTGTCGGTTTCCGTTGAATCGGTCGATGTCACATCGGCAGATGCATCCTGACCGGCGTCGGATGTCCCGGGATCCTCGTTCGTATCGGTTTGATCCCCGGTATCCCTTTCGCCGGAATCGGGAACGCTGCCGTCGAAATAGACATTGGCGTCCGTTCCGGGCGGGATGCATTTGAAGCCGATACATGACCAGTCGTCATCGCACGTTCCGCAACTGTAATCGGAATTGTAGGCTGAAGATCCGCACTCGCGGTCTTCGCAGATAATCATGCACGTTTCGTCGATGCACGAATTGACCGACGGACCGTCATTGGCGCAGCCCACAAAGATAACGGCGAAAATCGCGGCGGAAATTGACCTGCTCATGGGATACCTCGGTTTGGACAGGCCGATTATAGTGGTTTTTGGGGGCTTTCGGTGAAGAAGGCGTTGAAGGCTGCTATTCCTGGTCCCATGGGAACGAATACCCGGAACCCCAGTGAACCTTGTCCCAGTTCAGCATGCGCCACGTGCCGAGCTCGTTGTCGAGCTCGATGATCATCATGCAGTCGGCGTCCCACTGGGACGTTCCGACGACCATGGACGGCACGCCGAAGTTGTCGGAAAGATTCATCCACGCGTGGGAATGCCCGGCCAGCATCAGCCGGACCTGATCCCTGTGGGCGCGCATGAACTGGGGCAGATCCTTGATGATATATGGGGGGAAGTGGCTCATGAGCACGGTCGGGCGGCCGCCCTGAAGCTGCTCTTCCATCCATTCAAGCTGTTCGGTGCCAAGCGATCCACTGTCGTAATCGTATCCAGGGTCGCCAACGACATGGGTTGGTCCCTTGAAGTTGTTCAGAGCCATGAAGCGCCAGCGTCCAATATCCACTGAGTAGTACGGATCAACCCCGAAGTGGTGCTTGAAAAGCTGGTCGCCGAGTTCCACAAGTGGGATCGGCCCGTTGTCGATGTCATGGTTACCGATAAGCGGATAAACCGGAACAGGGTAGTTCTCAAAGATTTCCTGGGCGATGTCGAAGCGGTCGTTCGGGTCGTCCATGAACTCCTGGAAGGTCGTGTACGGCAGCAGGTAACAGACGTCGCCAAGAACGAAAACGGCCTCGATCGGCCAGGGCATTTTCTCGATTTCCTGACCAATCTTTGTGGCGTTGGCAACGGGAAGGCCGTCCGGCGTCTTGATATGCGTGTCCGCGATGACCACAACGTAAGAATAGCGGGGCAGAACCGAGACGTCCGCAATCGCGTCCGTGACGGTGATTTCGCCAACAGAATCGGGAATTATGTCGGCTGGCCCCAAGACGTCCGAAGGCATGGAAATGTCTTCGATGATGATGACGTCCTCAAGTGGCGGAATAAGCGAAAGCGAGGACGAAAACTCGCCCGAAGGGTTGCACGCGGCAAGTCCGGTGGCGATTGCAAGAATGAATACCAGTGTCAGCTTTTTCATCAGAAATCCTCCAGTGCCTTAAGGACGCCGGCGAAAATCCGGGCAAATGAAGCCTGGTCGGCGGCCGCAATCTGATCGCCGTCCTTCAGCCACAGAAGGCCGTTGAATGATGGCGATTTGAAGGCCATGAAGCCGGTTCGCGACGTTTCGCCGTCGGCAGCGACCTCGCCAAGCGGTGTCGTCGTGCCGGGGGCCGTCACTTCGACTGCCGCCGCGAATTCGGTCTGCCAGAAGTGGGGCGCATCCCAGGCCGGATCGTCGTTGCCACATGCGGCGCCGTAATCCCACGGGGTGAAGCCGTCCGCCATGTTGCCTGTAACCGAAACCTTGTGCGCGGCGTCTGTCGGTGAAACGAATGTCGCGACAAGCTGGCCGCCGTCGGGAAGGACGATTCTGCCGTCGTCGGCCGGCCCAGCCTCGGCGCCGCCCATGATAACAATGGTTCCGGAAAAGAGCCCGTCGAATCCCGGAACCTTTTCAATGGTGATCGTTTCGGTTTCGAATGCCGCCGCGCTTGTGTCGGCAGTCGGGAAAGTCGAAACAGCGAGCTCGACCGTGTCGGCCTGGATCGTGGAGTCCATGAACCAGAACTGCATGGCGTCGCCTGAATCAATTCCGGTGACGGTGCAGCCGGCCTTCATGCACTCGAAGGATCTTGTGAAAGTCTTCCATTCAGTGCCCGGGTCATCGCCGTAATTCGGGAACAGATCCCGCAGGTTGAACGGATGGTCCAGGAAGCCGGCCACGTCCATATAGACGGTTCCAGCCGGGATGCCAAGCAGTGAAGTCAATGACGGAAGCAGCCCGGCAAGCTGTTCCGGGTCGTTCGGGTCAAGGCTGCCGATCAGGCCGGTGACGATATCGGGAAGCTCGAAGCCGAGCCCCGCCGCCAGGGTTTCGATCCCGACCGTGCGATGGACGATATCGACGAACACGGCAATCGCGACCAGTACGTCGGCGTCCAGGCTCAGTTGGGCCTGCCCGGTGCCGGCCAGGTGGGCTTCGGCCCTTGTCACGACATCCTTCATGCTGACGTTGATTCCGTCCCACAGGAATTCAACCTGGTCGCGGTCGCCCGGGAAGGAACCGTGCAGCACCAGGTATGGATGTTCGTCGTCGGACAGTGTCGCGACGTTCCTTGTCATGCCGTTGTCGATTGCCATCAGGCGGGCGGCCTCGAGGGCGTCGCGGCAGGCGGCCAGCAGGTAATCGCCGGTCTGCTGCCAGATCGTCGCGCCGTCTTCGGGAAGCAGGGCGAACAGATCCGGATAGTTGTCCATCACATGAACCAGGACGTTGCTGATTCCGGGCGCCAGATCCGCCGTTTCCTCGAAAACGGCCAGGCTGACGTCGGTCTCCTGGGAACCAAGGAAACTTACGAATGCCAGCATCAGGTTGTTGAACGACGAAATGCCGTAAAGGTCGCTGATATCCCAGTCGCAGCACAGGTTCATCATCAGGTCGTCGCGGAAGTTCAGCGGCAGGCCGGTTTCAAGCGTGAAAGGTGCGCCACCGGCAGCAACCAGCTCGGCGATGCGCTGCTGCTGGTCGATGGCGGCGTGATACAGCGCGTCGATGGACGTGCCGATCGTGCCTTCGTGAACAGGCCACCCGGTGTCGTCGGTCCTTAACGATCTTGGGGCCAGCTCCGGTTCGGCGTCCGGGTCATCCCTGAAGCTGACAAGGCCGGTCAGGCCCGAGAACATGGCCACGCTGGACTGGAAACGTGCCAGGACCATGCCCCAAAGGGCAGGCTGGTGTCCGGGCTGAAGCCGGAGGGCACCGGAAAACGCATCCATGGCCGACAGCGATTCGCCGGCGGACAGACGTTCCATGCCGAGGGCAACAAGCTCGGTGGCCGATGGATTCACCACATCGTCCATGTTCGCGTCGTGATTGGCGTCAGGCTGGACGGTATCGCTGGCGCCATTGTCCGGCGGAATGATCAGATCCACCTGGACATCCTGGGCGATGTCATCGCCGGCGTCGCCGATAACATCCTGAACATTTTCGCTGCCGCCTCCGCACGCGACCAGCATCCCGATTCCAAGCGCGAACATGCCCGCGGCGGCAATGCGCGCGATTCGATGAACCCGTTTCATTGATTTCCTCCAAAGCAGGGTTGGGCAAAGTTTCGGGTGGATCTTACTCATTAATGATATGTGAGCCAGCCTTTGAAAGGCATTTTACAGGGCCGCGGCCGGCGGACGTAATCCGCCCGTACAAGGGCGAGGAAGCCGCTGTCGTCCGAGGTCGAGCCTGAGATCGGTGTAATCCGCCCGTATAATCTCATTAATCTTGACCGAGATACTTGACATTAATTTCAGGGGTCGCTATAACTGCTTCTGTCGGGATGATAAATTCAAAACGAGGTGTATCGTGACAGCAATCTTCGAAGACAATTCAAGGTCGATTGGAAATACTCCACTTGTTCGCCTGAACCGGATTACACAGGGCGCCGCCGCCACGGTGGTCGCCAAGATCGAGGGGCGGAATCCAGGATACTCCGTCAAATGCAGGGTCGGCACGGCCATGATTGACGCCGCCGAGCGTGACGGGATCCTGAAGCGTGGCGATCGCTCCGTGACCATTGTCGAGCCGACCAGCGGCAACACCGGGATCGCCCTTGCTTTTGTCTCGGCGGCCCGCGGATACCGCCTGATCCTTACCATGCCGGAAACGATGTCGATTGAACGACGCAAGATGCTGCAGGCCTTCGGGGCCGAACTGGTTCTGACCGAGGGCGCGAAGGGCATGAAGGGCGCGATATCGAAGGCGGAAGAAATCGTCGCTTCCGACCCCGACTCATTTTTTATGCCACAGCAGTTCCGGAATCCCGCGAACCCCGAGATTCACTTCAACACCACCGGCCCCGAAATCTGGCAGCAGACCGGCGGGGCCATCGACATATTCGTTGCCGGGGTCGGCACCGGGGGCACCATTACCGGCGTAAGCCGTTATATCAAGGGTGTCGCGGGCAAGAAGATTGCCTCGGTCGCGGTCGAACCTGCCGCGTCGCCGGTACTGACCGCCCTTATGGCCGGACAGCAGCCTGTTCCGGGGCCGCATAAAATCCAGGGAATCGGTGCGGGGTTCAAGCCGGACATCATGGATCTGGGCATTGTGGATTCCGTCCAGGCCGTGACGAATGAAGAGGCCATCGAATATGGCCGACGCCTTCACCTGGAAGAGGGCATCACGGCCGGGATTTCAAGCGGCGCCGCCGTCGCCGCCGCGCACAGGATAGCCATGGATCCCGCAAATGCGGGAAAGTTGATCGTGGTCATCCTGCCGGATTCCGGCGAGCGTTACCTGAGTACGGCATTGTTTGATTTCGGCTCATAATCGGGGGGTTACTGATGGAAGGCCTTTCGACAAGGGGGCGTTACGCCACGCGGGTCATGCTTTACCTGGTCGGTCGCGGCCGGGGTGACCCGGTTCGGATATCCGAAATCTCGACCGCCGAGGCGATTCCCCAGAACTATCTCGAGCAGCTTCTTGTCAGACTGAAGGTCAACGGATTCGTGCGCAGCGTGCGTGGCGCCCGTGGCGGATATGTCATTTCGTGCGATCCGGCGTCGGTGACGGTCATGGACATCCTGGAAGCTGTGGAAGGCCCGATTCAGCTTGCACCATGCATCAGGGAAACCTGCACGCGTGGCGTCACCTGCGTGACCAGGGGCCTGTGGCGGGAAGCATCGGACGCGATGAACGACGTGTTTCGTTCATATTCCTTGCAGTCACTGGCCGATAGAGTGAAGGAAATCGAGACCCAGTCCCGGGAACCGGACTACTCGATATGACGTCGGCGTCGGACGGCCGCCAGGCACGCCAGTCCAATCGACAGAATCAGCGCCAGGGGTGAAGCGGAACCGTGACCCTGGCTGCAACCTCCACCGGACGAATGCTCCGTGTCGCCGGGGGTGACCGTGTCGGCGGGCGTGTCCCGGCCGGGGCTCGAATCCACGATGACGTCCGGCGCCAGGGTGTCGGCGAATGTGTCGCCGATCGATTCCGGCTGGATTACGTCATCAAGCATCGCGTCGGGAACCGGCCCGCCGGTGTCGTCGGTATCAGGCGTTTCGACCGTGTCGGGAATTTCCGGGGCTTCCGGATCGGTGTATCGATCGGGATAAAGCGTGAAAAGCAGCTTCTTGATGATGAGTACACGAACTGTCTGCATTTTGTAATATTCAAGCGTCCACGGTTCGCCCTTGCGTGGGCAGTAATGATGTTCCTTGGTGCAGTCTTCCACGAAAAAGTCCCCGAAGCGCCTGTAAACCTTTCTCATTGTCGACCGCGTCCAGTCGCCCAGACCGGCCTTTTCGGCCATGATGAAAAGTTCCCAGTCCTCCAGGCCGTCCCGGATCTGCTTAATGCGATAGCTCATCACCGGCCCGTCGATCTTAAGGTAGGCGGGGATTCCGGTCGGCAGCGGGTTGCCTTCCGTGTCGAAGTGGATCCCGTCGTCGTTGCCGGGGTACATCAGCATGCCGTCGCCGTTGCGCGCGAACATGGCGCCGAACACGTCGCGTGACTGCCACTGGAGCCATGGTTCAACGTAGTACCAGATGTTCAGGCTCCAGTGCAGGAATCCAGTGGCCTTTTCGTACCAGGATCCCCATTTCAGGATTCTGGGTTCGTACCCGATTGTCGTGTCGATATCGTACCCGGGGTAAGGCGGGAAGTTCCCGTTGCAGTTGTAAAACCACAGTTCGCCGTTGTTGGCGATGTGTTCGTCGTAGTCGCCGCGGCCGGCGTAGTCCATGTCGAACCAGAACCATTTGTCGTACATCGGGTTGACCGGACACCAGATATCGACGACTTCCTCGGCGCCCGGATACATCGGCCCGGTGACCAGGACATGGCCATCCCACAGCGGGGACGCCTCGTGCAGAAGGCCGGCCTCGCGAATAACGCGGTTCCAGGTTTCCTCGCCGCCGTTCAGCCACGGCTCGTCGGTCGAATACGTCCACATCATGTCCAGCCAGCCCTTGTCATCAAGGTGTTCGACGTACGCCCTGGCCGCCTGCTTGTACTGTTCGTCGGTCCATCCGTTGGTGCCATGGCCGGGGGCGAACATTCCCGCGTCGAACCTGGCGATGCCGACCGAGTCATCGAAATATGTCCCATCGATGCGTGGCTGCATGAACTCGTCGTACGCAGTCCAATCGACCGGAAGCAGGTTGCCGTCCTCGCCGAACTGGAACTGCACCGGTCCGCGCGTCGTTGTGACGTCCATGCGGTGTTCGTGCAGCACTTTGTAGTAATTGCGAACGATTTCGTCGTATTCCGGGCCGGTCGATTCCTGGCGCCCGCCATGATACCGGCGGATGCAGCCTTCACAGATGCCGTACGATGTGCCGATGTTTCGCTTTTTCGGCATGTCCAGTTCCCAGACGGTCAGTTTGATCTCGACCATTCCGAGATAGGGAACTTCGTTGCTTACGAGCTTCATGTATCCCGTGTAATTTCCGGGCACGGCGTCGGCCGGAACCTGGATATCGACCCAGACGACCGCGAAATCCGGTTCCGTCCCGCCCAGGCCAAACGGAGCCGCGACAGGGACATCCCCGGGCTTGAAGGGATCCTTGAAGGGTATGAGCGGATCCGGGTACAGTCCCGGCTTGCGTTCGTGGTTCGTTACCGCCCATCCGTCGCCGGACGGTTCAACAACATTAAGGAACCATTCCCGGTAAAGCGTCAGGGCCTCGGCCGGAATTTCGACCCGTGGCTCGTGGTCATCCAGAACCAGGTTTTCCGGCAACAGGTTCACGCCCGTGACTTCGTCATTTGTCTGAAGAAGAACCTGAAACGAAACCCATTCACCCCGCATGCCTTCGACCTTGATACCGGGGATTTCCCCGAGGTGAACGACATTGGTCGGAACGTGCTTAACGTACGACGCCAGCGCGATGATATCGACGGACGCCTTTGGCTCATATAGATCGTTAAGTGGCAGTTCGGCCAGCGCGGGAAGGGCGATGGCGGTCAGGATGCCGAGCATCGCAAGTTGGATGGGAACAAGGGATCTTGTCATGATGACCTCAAAAACGCGTCTGCGGGCGAATTTTCATTCGCCCTTACGCCGGGCGGAATGTCGTTCCCGCGGGCGAATTTTCATTCGCCCATACGGATCGAGTGCCCTGCCTTGTACGGGCGGACTACATCCGCCCGCTGCGGATCTGCAAGATGGCCCGGGCGAATTTTCATTCGCCCTTACGTCGGGCGGAATGTCGTTCCCGCGGGCGGAATTCCTGTCCCTACCACGGTGGGCAGACGCCGGGGGTGGGGGTCGCCCTGATTGTCCAGACACCATCGTCCGTCATGGCAATCGAGCTGTTGGACGGTGCATCGCCGACATTGACTGGCGCGACGTTGCCGTCGGGTCCGACAAGTCCGTTAAGGTTGTCGTAACCATAAATGACCACGTCAACGGGGATCGACGCGGCGGTAATCGCGTCGGCCGTCACGTTGAACAGGGCCACGCCGTCGGCCGCCTCGCCGGACGGGCCGGAATTCTGCAGATCCGGGTTGAAGTCCAGCAAAAGGTCGTAACTCGGGTTGCCGTTCCCATCGTTTGCAAGCGGACCGCCGATAATCATGCAACCGCCCGCGGGGATGACACCGGACAGGGACCACTTCGCGACGGTCCATGAAGTGCCGCCGTTGGCAAGACTCCATCCCGTCAGATCCTGGTCGGCAGCGCCTGCGTTGTACAGCTTGACCCATTCATAACCGCTGTCGGTTCCCGACGGGTCGTAAAAGACTTCCGCGATCATGACGTTGCTTGTCTGCGGCTGGTCGGTGACCTGGATAACGATGCTGGCGGTCGATTCGCCATACGCCAGGTTGATCGTGGTCTCGCCTTCGGCAAGGCCCTCGATCGTGAACGTGGTGAACAATTCCCCGACAACGACTTCGGCAAGGGCGGGGGCCGAAACGACTGCCGGATCCACGACATCAATCGTAACCGTCGTTCCCTCGGCCATAACCGGAACGTCCAGGTTGACCTGAACTGTCATGGTTGATCCAACCGTCAGGCCGGCCGGACTTACAGGCTCGGTCGAAGTAATCGATGAAGTGAACGACGGCGGAACCAGTGTTACGACGTTGCAGACCTCCTGCGAGCCCATTTCCGCACAGACATCCACATCCAGCAGTCCGGTTCGCGGCGTGCTGCTGCTGAAAATGACCTCGGCGCTCTTCTGGCCGACGGGAATCGTGACCGGCGATGCAAAGGCCCACAGATCATCCGGGATGCTGGTCGTGATCTCGATTTGCGGGGTCTCGCCTTCCAGAACCTTCCGGTTCAGTTGAACGTTGAACGCCGGGAATGTCGCCTGTTCCGGGTCACCCCAGGGAATCCATGCCTGAAGCGGGGAAACGCCTGTCAGCATCAGATCCGGGGTAACCGCGTTGATGTCGTCGCCGCTTCGCGGCTCGATCTTGAAGTTGTCGTTTGCAAGGCGCAGCACGCCAACGATTGACGTGAACTGATCATCAACGGCGGGGAAGGGCTGGATCAGGTGAATGAAGTCGTTGACCCGGACGCCGTTATCAACGACGAATTCATTGGTCGGGGCCTTGTCGCCACCGCCAACAGGCGGGGTGATGCTGGTAACCGTCACGTCCTGGACTTCCACAAGGACGCCTTCCAGTTGCTCGGCGCGCGCACCGCCGGTCATCACCTGATCCGGTTCGACCAGTTCAGGCTCAGGAAGCATGGTCGTTGCGCCAATCACCATGCCGCTTATCGAAGTCATCTGAATCTGGCCGAAATAAACGGTCACGGTTCCAGTGAAGGAAACGACGGCCCCGACCGCCGGAATCGGGGTCAGGGACGGCGCATAAACGTAAATACCAGACTGGTCGATTCCCTGGTATCCCGGCGATGCCGGGTCTTCCTGGGCGAAGAAGCCGGTCAGTTTCGTGCCGTTCATGGCGACGGCGGTAACAATCAGGTTCGACAGAGCGACCTTGCTTCCGGTCTGAACCACGCCGGACTTGACATCCCACACGGTGGCGGGACATGCGGCCGTGCCGAAATTGGCGTCGTCCGGACATTCGTCGCAGATGTCGCCCTTGTCGTCAAAGTCCCTGTTTTCCTGGTTCTCGTTCGAATCCCTGGGGCAGTTGTCGATATCGTTCGGAATGCCGTCGCCATCGACGTCATCGGCGTTGAATCCGGTGCATTCCGTTGTGTCGGCATCGAACGGGCAGGGGTCGCAGACATCGCCGACACCGTCGTCGTCCACGTCGGGCTGCCTGCCGCCATCCATCGGCCTTATGGGGTTGAATACCAACGGGCAGTTGTCCACCCCGTCCGCGACCCCGTCGCCGTCGTCGTCGTCCGAAGTCACCCCGTTGTATTCACCGGGTCGGCTCGGCAGGCAACTGGGTTCGTTGTCCGGCACCCCGCAGAAGAACAGGGCGTATCCGCCGGCGGCCTGGAGCGTGGCGAAGGCGGTTCCTGTCTCGCGCTTGGCGCAGACCTTTTTCGAAATGCCGCACACCGAAAGAGCCTCGCAACCGGCGTCACCCGGCAGCAGCCCGTCAACAAGGTTGGCATCCCCGTAAAGCGGAATGCCGCTGCGCATCGTCATGATTACATCGCCCGGATTCCCGTCGATGATGGCACGCTCGGCAGGGTGGCTGGCGGTCGAAAATATCGCGATGTCCGCCAGCAGGCCGGGCTTCAACTGTCCAATCTTGTCCAGCAGGTTGAAGACGCGCGCGTTCCCGGCGGTCGCCATCTCGACGATGCGCCAGTCGCTGAAGTGACCATTGAAGTGGTTCCGGTTCAGGTAATCGACGCAGTTCAGTTCGCGCATCATGTTCATGGAACCGGAAGCGGTCCAGTCCGGCCCGATGCCGATATCGACGCCGAGCTTGTCAAACAGCGTAATCGACGCCGTGTTTCCGTAAAGGTCGATGTTGGTGCGCACCGACCATATAAGGCCGGTTCCATCGATCGCCATCTGCGCGATGTCGCCGGCGGTCAGGCCGATTCCGTGGATGATGCCGCTGTTTTCGCGAACCAGGTCCTGGCCGCCGCCGGAACCATCTGACAGGCACTTAAATTCGTTGTTCGCCGCAAGGTTGATGCCTTCGGAAATGTGCGGAACGTAGGACTTAAACGATGAAACCGAACTCCAGGTCGTGATGCCGGGGTACTGGCATCCCGAAGTAAGCATTGTTCCATCGGTATCGTCCAGCGGGAACGTGTCGTACTTTGCCTGGTACGTGCTTGGGATATCCATCAGTTCCCTGTCCAGGTTCCGCAGCAGTCCCTGGGCCGAGCCGGAACCGAACATGGATGTCGCGCCGCCGACTATGTGCCGCAATTCGGTCCACGGTTCCGCGCCGCTGGTGCTTGGAACAGAAATCTTCGGCTTGCCCGGTACCTTTCCGGTCCGCCATTCGTGACGGTGGTCGTATTTGACGGTATGCGGCTTGGGCGCGTTGCCGCCAAAGGTCACGTGGTCGTGGCCGTTGATGAGCCCGGGGGTTATCAGGGCATCCGGGCAGGCGATGACCGTCGCGCCGGCATAACCGGTGGCGCCGGTGCAGTCGCAGGCGGCGCAGGTAATGAAACCGGTCGGGTCAATCAGCACCATCGCGTTCTTCAGGATGTTTTCCCGACCAAAGACGTCGCCGCGAAGAAGCAGGTAGTTCGAACCCTCGGTGAACGAACAGTTGCCGGACGCGACGTCCGGAATCGGCGGGTTTCCGCATTCGGTCGGCTCGACGGTCGTGTCCCCGCCGGTGTCGCCACCGCCGTTATCGGGATTGACCACGTCCGGATGGTTGGCGTCGGGATCAACGGCATCCGGGTCGGTCGCGTCGGGATCATTAACATCCGGATTCTGGCCGTCGGGGTCGATGGCGTCCGGATCGACTCCGTCAGGTTCCGTGCCATCGGGATCCCCGATATCGGTGCCATCCTGGTCAACATTCGTATCCTTGTCGGGAAGCTCGAAATCCCCAAGGTCAACCCCGTTAAGGTCATACCCCGCAAGGTCGATGCCGTTCAGATCGGCCCCGTTAAGATCCGGCCTGTTCGCATCGAATGGCTGGTCAATATCGGGATCAACGGTGTCCGGGTACTGAACATCCGCCGTACTCGAGTCAAGTACGTCAAACACCCCTTCGTCCGAACCGCATCCCGGGATTGCGGCAATCATCGCCGCCGCCGCAAGAATAGCCAGCCACTTGCTCTTTCTCATGTCATGCCCCCAATAATCATGGCGTCCTTCAAAACCCGGCGTCCGGAAGGACGCGGATTACCGACAAGGTTATCCCTTTTTCCACGCAACCGGAACACATCCCGCCCAAATCCTTGATTTTATGGTCGGGAACCACGCATGCCGCCAGAAATATGAAGAAAATTGCGATTCTTTCTTGATCCTGAATTTTCATCCCGTAGAATTGCATTCGCGAAGTCCAAGGCGGATCAGTTGTCCGTTCTTTTCCCGCGAATTCCGGTGACGCCTTTGAAGACCATCTTCCTTTTTCTGTTTGTCCTGCTTGTCTTGCTGCCGACGACCGCGCTTGCCTTCGGGCCGGTCGCGCACGTCGATATGGCGCTTGAAATCCTGTCGTGGGCGGGTATGGTCGGCGGGTCGCTTGGCGGCCTGATTGCCCGCTACCGTCGCCATTTCATCCTTGGCACGCTGGATCCGGATCGCACTCTTGCAAAGAATCTTGCGACCTATGAAGACCATTCCCACAACTGGGACACCGCCATCGACCAGTTCCGGTCCGCCCAGTCGGATCAAGAACGGGCCCGCTCGCTTGGGCGCATCTGTCACCTGGCGGCCGATGTCGTGGCGCACAATTACTTCGTTCCCAAGAAGATTGTCGATTCCGTCGAGTCAAGGGGTGCCGGCCACTTCTTCTGGGAAGTTCGCTTTGATGCCAGGCTTCGCGAAATCCGCGGGCAGGATGAACTGGAAAGTCTTTCCTTCAATGACAGGGAGGAAATCCGTTACCTTTCGACGATGATTCGCCCAACGGTCGCGACGAAGAATCTTAACGCCCGTCTTACCGGCGTCGCCATGAAGCTTCAGAAGGCCGGCCCTTACATGGCAGCGACGCGCACGCTTGACCGCCGTTCGAACCTGGATTTCACCGACGCCGAAGTAATGGATATCCGTGAGATGGCGATGCAGGCCCAGGTTGTCGCGATCGGTTCCCTTACCGAATCGGACGCGATCCCCAGCCCGATTTTTGAACTGGATCCGCGTGGAATTTCCTGTATCCGTCAGTCGCAGAAGGTGCGCGCCGAATTGCGCAGATCCGTTGGCGTCGGGGACTTAATCGTCGGGCGGCAGCTTCGTCAGCACGAGTTCTTCCGAAATCTGGTCACCTCGAAGCTTCAGTCGTAACATCTTGCCGGGTATTTCAACTGGTTCCGATTTGAAGAAGGTTGTCTTTTCCGCAGTCGATTCAAGGATGGCGTATTCATCGCTGGGTTACGGCGCGGTTTTTTCCGGCATGCAGCCGTGCGACCACGCGTGGCTTGACGGCAGCGGGGCCGACGCCAGGCCGTTCGTGGTCGAGTCCGGGGCGTCATTGTGGTCGTATGACGTCATCTTCGTCAGCATCGCGTGGGAACTGGAGCTTCCGTCGCTGGTCAAGGCCCTGCGGTCTTCCGGAATCGAGCCTTTTGCGGCGCGCCGTCCCGCCAGCCAGCCTCTTCTGGTCGGTGGCGGCCCGCTTACCCTGTCAAATCCCAACCTGCCCGGCGCCGTGTGCGATGCCGTTTTCATCGGCGAGGCCGATGGCGCCTTTGCCGATCTGAATCGTGCGCTTCATGTGGCAACCGGTCGTGAAGATCTTCTTTCGCGTCTTGCCGCGATTCCAGGAATGTGGGTTCCGTCGTCCGGTGCCGCTTGTCCCGATCCCGTGGTGGCTAAGCTTCCGGAAATACCCCTGTTTTCGGCCTTCCCGGGCAGGGACAATATGTTTTCCGGATCCTTCATCGTGGAAGTCGGCCGTGGCTGTCCCCGCGGATGCGCCTTCTGTGTCGCCTTCGGTGGCCGTCGCGCAAGGTTCTATCCGTCTGAAGCCATTACCGCCCAGGTGCCCGATGGAACTTCCCGTGTCGGCCTGCTGGGCGCGGCGGTTTCCGATCATCCCGATTTGAAGGGGATTGTTTCCACCCTTCGGGATCGCGGCATCGGGGTCACGCTTGGATCCCTTCGGGCGGATCGCGTCGAGCCGGACCTGGTTTCAATGCTGGCGGCCGGTGGCCTTCGCACGTTGACCGTTGCCGCCGACGGGGCATCCGAATCGCTTCGAAAGTCGATCCACAAGGGCGTCACCGCCGACCACCTTATTCAGGCCGCCCGTGTTGCCCGGGAAACCGGGATCGAAAAAGTGCGCGTCTATGTCATGCTCGGGCTGCCCGGGGAACAGTCGGGCGACGTCGCGGAATTCGCCGGATTGGTCAATGCCATGGCCGCAATCACAAATGTCGTTGTTTCGGTTTCGCCGTTCGTTCCGAAGCGCTTCACACCACTTTCGGATGCCGGCTTTGCCGGTGTTGGCACCATCCGCCGGCGGATTTCCGAACTGAAGCGCATGGTGCGGCCCGCGGTTCAAATCAGGGCAGGTTCGGTCAAGGAAGCCGAGTTCGAACACCGGCTTTCGCACGCGGAAATGCGCGAAATTCCAGACTTGACTCTTTCCTGACACCGGATAAACTTCAACCAGCTTGAAAAACCGCACTGTATCTGGAGGTTGTGTATCAATCATGCGCCAGTTTTGTACCGTATTTGCTGTATGTCTGGTTTCCTGCCTGATTTCGGCGTCTTCCGCCGGTCAGACGCTTACGGATACATGGAACAGCCAGGTTGTTTATAAGCCGGTCGAGCAGGCAAACAAGGCTGCCCCGGCCCCGGCCCCCGCACCCACGCCGGCTGCCCAGCAGACCAGGCCGGCCGAGCCGCCGAAGCCGGCCCCCAAGCCCGCCCAGGTCGATGCCACCGGCCCGATGCGCTTTGGTATCGCGCTGGTTCAGGGCTTGAAGGCATTTGCCGAGCCCGGCGTCGAGATGAAAGGTACCGGATGGGTTTTCCCGATTCTTCATCCGATGAAGATTGTTGAAAGCGTTTGCGTTGCCAGGGATGGCAGCAGGCTGGAACCGAACCGCGAAAAGGTCGATGGAACCGTCAAGGAAAAGTGTCCCAATCCGACGTCGTATTCCCTGTGGTACAAGCTTGAACGTGATCAGGGGCGTTTCGGCTGGGCACGCGCCAGCCACGTCGCCGTCTGGAACAGCCGCCATGCGCTGCGTCCATCCACCCAGGCAGGCGCCGAACTCGTCCCCGGATACTGCGACGAGCGCGAGGCCGAAAATTCGGCCCGCGGCAAGAGCGACCCCTGCATGACCTTCAATCGCACCATTCTGCAGGCCCAGGGCGAAAGGGCCCCGTTCCCGGTCATCGACGTGAAGGAATTCGGCGACGGCGTTGAATTCGACATGCGCAAGTATTTCAAGGTTCTGGTTCCCACGCTTTACAGCATGCTTCCCCCTGTCAGGGGAAATGCGGCAATGGATAAGGTTTTCAAGGCCGAATTCATCATCCTGGTCGATGCGACCAAATCGATGGAACAGGAAATCGAAGGCACCAAGAACGCCCTGGTTCAACTTGTGCGCGATCTGAAAACCAAGTACCGGGTCGATGCGAAGTTCGTTGTCCTGGGCTTCCGCGACACCGACGGCTCTTCGGCCGAATGCCCCCCGATGGAAGGCACCACCAACGCCCAAGGGCGGCTGGACTTCGTTTCCGGAGAGGAAGCGATTGAATTCCTGTCCAGCCTGTCGGCCGACTGTGGCGGCGATCCGCGCGAGGCAATCTGGGACGCGTTTTACCTGTTGCGCGACCTGGTGGTCGAGCCCGGTGCCCAGCGAATCCTTTTCCTGATTGGCGACACACCCAGTGTTGAAGTGACCCGCGGCATGACCTTCGGCGGCGTCACTGTGCCGCGCGGCCTGCGTTCGGAACAGGTTCTTTCAAAGCTGGCGGACGTGTTCGGCGAATCGACCAGGTTTAACGCCCTGCTTGTCAAGAGCGGGCTTATGAAGAAGACGGTTAACGAAATCATGAAGGGAAGCCGCTTCTTTGCCAACAACATGCAGCGCGTTGATCAGGTAAGCGCCAAGATCATCCAGGCAAAGGTCAGTGATCTTTTCAACGTGGCTGCCGGCTCGTCCGGCGCCGACGTCCAGGCGGTCAGCGACTGCAACAACAAGTTCCTTTCCGACGACACTTCCGGTGCGTTCGGCTTCTTCTGTTCAAGGAAGGGAAACAATCTCGACAGCCGAATCAAGGACCTTCTGTCTGAGGAAGGCCGGACCGGCGATGTCGTCGTCATCCGTGAACTGTGGGTTCCCGCGACACAGGCATAGCAGGACGTGGCCCTTCTGACAATCGACGAGGCCAGGACGATGGGCCAGAACCTTGCCCAGCTTTCCGTCCAGATCGGCGAGGACGGCTCCGGCTGCCGCAAGCACGGCGTATCGATCTGGACCGAGACCGTCAAGGCGCTTGTGCCTGTCGAGGACAGCAAGGGCAGCACCACTTCCGCGGTCGTTGGCAAAAGGCTTCATGACTACTGGCGTCTGAGCGTTGGCGGTGGAAGCGAAGGGTCAATCATTAATTACAGCCCGGATCAGATTGCGTCGCTCGACTCCGACCGTTGCTTTGCCGTCAGGAACCGTCTTTACAAGGCAAGCCAGCGCATCGAGCAGACGCTTCAGATGCAGAAGAAGAATCAGTATATCTGGTTGAATTTCCAGAATATTCCGTGACCGGTTTGACAATTTCCGCTTGAAGGTGATTGCTTTGAGTGAATCAAACAGGCTGTTCGCGCGCTGGTCGGCTTTGAAAAAGGAAGTAACCGTCAAGGACGGTTGCGGAATGCGTGTCCTTGATCTGGGGCCGGGGGCGATTCCCCGTGGTCGTCTTGTGTGCGTCCTGGGACCAAGCGGATGCGGCAAGACGAGTCTTCTTTCGATTCTTGGGCTTGTTGACCACGAGTTTGAAGGCGACCTTGGCGTCGAACTTGGCGGCAGGTTCCAGCCGATCGGCCAGTGGCGCGGCAGAAAGCGTCAGCGCGAGTCAGCCCGTCTTCGTCGTCATATCGGGTTCGTATTCCAGGAGATGCGGCTTCGCGCCGGTGCGTCGGCCGTTGAAAACGTCATGGATCCGATGCTTTACCTGGGATTCGGAACGCCCCGGACCAGGTATTCGCACGCGAAGTCGATGCTGGGGCTGTTTGGCCTTCAGGATCGCGATATCGAACGTCCAATCTCGTGTTTTTCCGGCGGCATGCAGCAGCGCACCGGCCTGGCCCGCGCGCTGTCGATCGGACCCGACCTGATTATCGCCGACGAGCCGACCGCGCACGTCGATGACAAGATGGCCAATGCCATTTACGAAGATTTGAAGCGGCGTTCGGCGGAAAGGGGAATCACCGTCGTTGTGGCGACCCACAACGAGGAAATGGCCGACAAGCATGCCGACCATATCATCCGCTTCAAGCCGAAGTTCCAGGACGAGGAAGAAGTCCGTCGTGCCAAGGATCTGGGCGAGTGGCCGTATGACCTTATCGTCGAGCGCGAGGCCGAGGGCATCGAGCCCGCCGATGCAAAGGGCGAGACCCCGAAGCGCGCCTCGACTCTTGGAAGTTTCAAGGATATGGCCGTAGTCGCGCTTGGCGAGGGCTATCCCCTTGTAAGGGTTACCGGTCGCGGGATTCGCGCCCTTGGCTGGGGGTGGGCGGCCGCCCTGGTGAACAGGCTGCGCAAGAAACCGTCGGTCAGACGCGAAAGAATCGCGCCGCACCGGTATCTTCCGTTACTGGTGTCAATCGTGACCTTCGGTCTGCTGGCCGGAATGGGATTTTCACTTTACGGCATCAAGTCGGCGATCCTTGCGTACCAGCAGTCCAAGTTGGAGTCGCTCGAATCCCTGCGTCGCGTAAGGGTGTTCGATCCAGGCGACCTTGAAGGCGGCGCGATACGCCTTGATGTGGCCGACGTTGAAAAATTCGCGGCCGAACACGGCGTTAAGATTACCGAAAGCGTGCCGGTGCACGATCTGGGCGGCGAGGCCCTGATCCCGTCCGAAATGGCGCACCTGGCAAGCGAGGGTCAGTGGGCGCCGGTTCAGTCGTCGGCGTTGCTGGATCCAAGCTCGATTGACGATCGCGAACGGAATGCCAACCGGATCTTCTTCACGATTCTTGGCACTTTCCCGAACGAGCCACAGGCCAGGGACCAGGGCTTGCCGGCCGAGCCGAGCGGGTTCGCTCCAAAGGACGATACTGCACCGGCCGTCTGGATTCCGCGGAACGAGTGGGAATGGCTTTACGGCAATTTCGAGGCGCTTCCCGAGCCGGGAGATTCGGTCGGCGTCATGTTCATGGGCATCGCCCGCATGGAACGCACCCCGGAAGCCCAGGGTGATGTCATCCCTCCCGCGGTGTGCGTGCGTTTCAATATCGGCGGCTACCTGAATCCGCCGCGCCTGCCGTCCGGATTCGTGTCCGAGGTTCAGGCCAAGTATTACAAGGCCGTTGTATCAAAGGATGTCGTGAAGCGCATTCTTGAATGGCAGAACGATCCCCTGAATCCTGCGAAGGCTCTGCCGGATGCCTGGCGGTGCGAAGGCTCGCCGTCGATTTATCCCGACTGGCAATACACAGTCAAGGACGAGGTCAGGGCCCCGGCGGCGACCCAGTTCGATTTCTTCGCCCCGACGCCGTCGGACGCGCTGAAACTGGAAAGGATCCTGGAAGACTACTCTTCCGATCGCGGCCTGACGTTCGGCAGGGTTTCTTCCGAACGCGGGTTCATCCAGCAGGTTTCACGCCTGATCAAGCTGGCAGAATATGTCGGGCTTGTGCTTCACGTCCTGCCGATCGCCGTCGGCGGCGTCATTCTGTGGCTGGTCGTTCACGAGATCCTGTTCCGCCGGCGCGAGGATCTTCTTCTTTTCCACGTGATGGGCGCTCCGACCATCAACCTTCATGTCCAGTCGCTGGTTCTTTCAATGCTGGTCGTGCTGCCAGGCATCCTTATTGGTTACATCATCGGCAGCGCGGGGCCGGGTCTTATGGTCGGCGTGATGTCCAACGAAACCCTTCCGCCCGACCTGCTTGAGCACCTGGCCAAGGTCGGAATCGGCTGGGTCGGGCTTCTGCAAACGACCGTCGCGGCGGTCATTTGCGCGGTTTTTGCTTCGTTCACGGTCGTGAAGTCGATCCTTTCGTCGAATCCGGCTTCTGCTTTCAGGGGTATGCAATGAAGTCATCAAACAACAAGGTTGTAAAAACGATGAAGTGTGCAGTGAATGTGGGGACCCTGACGGTTTTCCTGTTACTGGGCCTGCTGCTGGCGCCGGTTGTGGCTTCCGCGGACGGCGCGGCCGAGTTCCGACTGGTTTCGGGCTTCAAGCCGACGCTGCAGAAGTGTCCGGCCAGCGATGCTTGCGAAGTCACGCTGGTGAAGGAATACGGCGCATGGATGTGGCAGGCAAGTTGCACCGCCAAGCTGGGCGAGGACGTTTTCCGCAGGCTGGACCTGTTGAAGCGCCGTGAAGCCGACGTGGTGGCCATTGTCGTTTCCAAGGCAAAGCGTGCCGTCGCCGCCGACATCCTTGACTACATCGATGAAAGGCGCCAGGGGCACCTGCTGGATTCGGGGCGGCTTCGCCTGGTTCGTCTGGAGGAAGTCCAGAGGCACAAGGTTGATGAAAAGCTGCTTGAACTGTGCGCCCCCGCGGTGGCTTTGCCGGATGGGATGTCCTTCCCGCCGAACACCGCGATCGTCTTCGTCGGTGACAAGGGCGAGGCACCGAAGAGCAATCCATGCAAGGACGAGCGCTGGCGCGATGGCGTGACAGTTCTTTCGAATATGGATGATATCGACCAGATCGTCGGACGCAAGCTGGACGACTTGATCAGTACGAAAAGCCAGATCGAGGACATCAAGCGGCACGAGCGCAAGGCGTGCGAGGAAACCGGTGACGCCAGCGCTTTCATCGAGCTTGTTTTCGACCCGGTCGTGAAGGACTCCGCCGGTGACAGCCCGAACCTGTCGGCGTCCGACCTGGGCCTGGACAACGCCGAGATCGTTACGCAGTTGCGCAAGATGGGCGTCGAGATTTCGTCACAGCTTTCAAGCCTTTTCCCGGCCGATGTTGAAAGATCCGCGATGAAGCGTGAAGACGGCAAGTGGGCCTTGAACGCACAGAAGCTGCGATCGTTGATGGCACTGGCCGACAGCAGGGCCGGCGAAAAGATGCTGAAGCAGGCCAGCGCCAAGTTGATTGCCCAGATTCAATCGGCGATGACGCGCGTCGAGCGTTTCACTTCAACTTACAGTGGCGGCAAGGGACCGGATCTGACGATCGATGCGATGAAGGCCCGGAACGAACTGGTCACGCGCAAGTACGGCCAGGTTTGCGGGGGTTCGGGCATCACCGCCGAGTGCTCGTCGGCGCGTGCCAGGATTGATGAACTGGAGGCCAGGCTGGAATCCTTTGAAAAGGAGCCGGCACCCATCGCGGCATCCCCGGTTGCCCAGGCCGCCCCGGCAAAGCCAATCGACGAGTGGAGTCGTGAAGCCACGGCGTCCCTGCAGACGCTGCAGGGCAACGTGGTTTTGTGCAAGACCAGGGAATGCCTGGATGGCCAGGCGATTGAATACGCCCGTCTTAACGGCTCGATCGAAAGGTACCAAAGGGAATACGGCGCCAGCGTCGCCGCGGGGAAGGGGGTTGACCCCAGGATTGTGGAGCTTGAGAACCTGATGGCTTCGGCCGAGGCCGACCTTGGCGCAGCCCGCGGCACGCCGGCCAGTTGGTCGAAGATGAAGATTGGTGGCGTTGCCGCGCTTTCCGCCGGCGGCCTGATAATGATCGCCGCCATCGTTCCGCTGCTGATGGCGAATTCCGAAATGAAGAAGATTGAAGACGCGACCAACGGCGGGATTGTGCCAAGAGCATGGTTAAGTATTGATGGTTTTGGGGATCAGTGGTGGTACAGGATCAACAAATTTGATGTCGACGACATTGGAGCAATGGTGACCCGCCAGCGCATGAAGGCCATTATCGGATGGTCCGTTCTTGGCGCCGGCGCACTGGCCGCGATTGCCGGCGGCGTGCTGCTTGGCGTCGATGCGATGAAGGAAGGCAGGAACAAGCCCACCGTAACGGTCGCCCCGGTTGAATCCGGCGCCGTCGTCGGTGTCAACATGTCATTCTAGGAGGCTGTCAGATGAAACATACAGATTCAATGTTTGACAAGGTTGCCGCCGCCGCATGTATCGTCGTTCTTGGCGCCGTCGGTTGCGTGGCCGAGCAGTTCGAATGTGATGACAATAAACCGTGCAGCGAATCCGGTGAGGTGTGCGTTTATTATCTTGACTCGTCAGATAAGATTGCGGCAACAGCCTGTGTCAAGCAGTTCGAGGTGTTCGGGGTTAAGGACACGGCATTCAACTTCCAGGACAAGGTTCCTATCAAGTTTGCCAATAGCTTCGCATTTGGTTTGAACCCCGTTTCGATTGTGGAATACGAGTACTGCGTTGATAAGAAAGAATGTAAAGCCATCCCGCAGGAAGGGATTGACCCAGAATGCAACGCTTACAACGCCAACGCGGATCCTGAACAGGCGATTAACTGCATCACCTGGGCCGAGGCCAACAAATACTGTGAATTCGCCCAGGGCCGCCTGTGTTCGGAAGTGGAATGGGAATACGCGATGGGCCAGTTGCAGGAACCGGCCGGGACGGTGCTGGAGTGGGTTGAGGATGACTGGGATGAAGACATTTCATCCATGCCCAAGGACGGAACGGCCAGGACGGATGGATCAGCTTCGAATGGCGTGGTTCGTGGTGTGATTAACATGGCCAATGGCGCAGCCGGCGATCCGTGGATGCAAAGGAACAGCAAGGCCCGTCATGCCAGGGACACTGTTGTCGGATTCCGTTGCTGCAGTGATGTACCGATTACCAAGTAAGGTTGAGTGATGACGATGCATCCAAGGGGCATTAACAGATGAAGGCAATCTGCCCGCATTGCAGGACCCCGCACGCGGTCGTCGGCGTAAGGTGCACGACCGAAAGCTGCCAGGCTGCCGGTTATCATTCGATTCCGGCCGGCTGGATGAAGACGGCCGAGGAACACTTTGCAAGGAAGGGTGTCACGACAGATCCCCTTCTTGGCCGCATGCTTTCGAATGAGTACCTTCTTGCCGGTTACCTTGGCGAAGGCGGAATGGGGTCGGTTTATCTGGCGCTTCAGTATCCGCTTGAACGCGAAGTCGCAATCAAGACGGTCCTGAACCAGGCTTTCGGGGACGTCGCGCTGAAGCGTTTCATGCGTGAAGCGAAGTCGCTGGGCGATCTGGATCACCCGGGTATCGTGAAGCTGTTCCATTTTGGCATTGAAAAGCTTGAATTTTCAATGCCTTTCATGGTTATGGAGTACGTCCGTGGCGGGAAGTGGCTTGACCGGTTTTTCCAGTCCGAGCGCCAGGAAGGCCGTCCGGTTTCCCCGGAACTGGTCTGCCGGATGTTCGAGCAGGTTCTTGAAGCCCTGGATGCCGCGCATTCCATCAATATCGTTCACCGCGACATCAAGCCGGCCAATATCCTGGTGACCGGAAGCGGGATGGACGCCAGGGCCAAAATCCTGGACTTCGGGCTTGCCAAGCCGATTCACGAGGAAGCCAATTCCGACAACCTGACGAAGTCGCTGGAAACGATCGGGACACCGATGTACATGGCGCCGGAACAGGCGAAGTCGTCGTTGATGTCCCGCGTTGACGGAAGGACCGACCTGTACTCGGTCGGCGTGATGATGTTCCATGTCCTGACCGGCGTTCTGCCGTTCCGTGGCGGCACCCCGATTGAAATCCTGATGCAGAAGGCGGATCCGACCTATGACCCGCTTTCGTTGCCCCAGGCCGCGGATTTGTCGCCAGGTTTCCGCGATTTCTTCCGTCGAGTTCTTGCTTCGTCACCGACCAGGCGTCCCGAAACCGCAAAGAAGATGGCGGCCGAATTCAAGTACCTGATGACTTCGGATCAGACGGTCACGACCATCCTGAACACGGGACCCCACGAGGCGGCAAGGCAGCGATTCGATTCGCCGCTTTATTACAACCGGCCCGACAGTTCGTCGTATTCGGATTCATCCCATCCTTCCGACCGGAACGATCCGTCGATCGATCAGGGAACAAGGCGGCGGCGGGGTGGGGGCGGCACTGGCGACGGTTTGTGGAAGTGGCTCCTGTTTTCGGGGGTCGTCCTTTGCGCCGCCGCGATGGGGCTGCTGGTATATCTGCTGTTTGCGGGCGAGTCGGGAAGCGTCCCGACAGGTCCGGCCCCGGGCGTGATTGCCGGTGCCGTGACAGAGCAGGGCCAGCCGCCCGGTCAGGGCGCGTATCCGGCCGCCGGTCAGCAGGTTCAGAATCCCGTGGTGCCGCAGGGGCAGCCCGTCCAGAATCAGCAGGCCGGCGTGGTTCCCGCCCAGCCTGGCGGGGTGCCAGGGCAGCCGGCAACTTTGCAGGGTGCGCCTTTGCAGGGGGCGCCTTTGCAGCCGGTTCCGGGACAGGCGGTCGCCGTCGGGCAGCAGGCACCACAGGGGCAGGTGGCTGGCCAGCCCGGCATGATTGCCGATACGGCGGGCGCAGCCCCGGTGGATCCGCAGCCGACGCAGCCGACGGAAACCGCGGATCAGGCGGCCCAGGCCGATAGTCCGGCCCAGGCCGATAAGCCGGCCGAAACCGCCGAAAAGGTCGAACCGGTAAACGAATCGGAACTGGAACCGTTCGAGGTGGAGTTCAAGATTTTTCCCCCTCGGGCCGGCGTGTTCATGAACGGCAAGAAGATTGGGACCGGCAGCTTCAAGAAGGTGCTGCGGGGGCTGGAGCCGGAATCAAAGGTTCGGGTCAGTGTCGATGGCGGGGAGGACTGCGAGCCGTCCTCCCGTTCGTATCAGGCGATTGACCTGTATAGTGCCGGGTTTGTCTCGATCAGGCTCGAGTGTCTTCGCGACAACTAGCTGTGACGGTTTCGTGGTCTTGCCGAATTCGTCGGCTTCCCGAATGAACTGAGTTTCAGGCTTTTAACTTTATGAATCCGATGGTTGCAAAACTGATCGTTCTCGCGCTGCTTCTGGCGGGATTGATACTTGTGCTGGCGGCCATCCTGCGAAGGCGGCAGAGGGTGCTTTCCGTCGGCGGTTGCCAGGGGCAGGCAGGACGGTATCAACGCCAGTCCGATGTGTGGCGCCTTATTCCAACGTCAAAAAATCATTGGACCCGGCATGAAATCGTCCTGTCACGCGGCAACTACCGGGTCGGAAGGGCCCAGGGCAACGACATCGTTCTGGATTGCAGGTTCGTTTCCCGCGAGCACGCGGTCTTCCGGGTCGCATCCGGCTGGCTTGTGTTGCTTGGCAGCGAACTTCATTCACCGATTTTCGTGCGGTGTTCCGGGGCGTCGAAGTTCAGGAAGCTTGGCGCCAGCGAGGAGTTCCGCTTTGATACGGGGGACCTTCTTTCGTTCAATTCGCCCGACGGCGGCATGGTTTTCCAGGTTGTTCCCGGCGGTCGTGAAGAAGGTCGATGGTAATGTGTATAATGGCGCATCCAATTTCGCCATTTCGTTTTCCGGAGGTTTGCGATGATTGACAACGGATGCAGGCTGGCTCGCATATTCGGTTCAGTGCTGATATTTGTGGCATCCGTCCTGACCATGGCGGCCGTTTCCGCATCGGCCGCGGAATCATCGGTCGGGTGGCCCGACCTGACCAAGCCGGCAAGGACCGTGGGCGGCGGTCGTGACGACGTCGCACTGCTTATCGGAATCGAGGACTACGTCCTGGTCCCACGCGTCGAGGGCGCGCGCGAAAACGTCGAGTCCTGGTACCGCTGGATGCTTCAGTCCCGCGGAGTCCCGATCGGCAATATCCGCCTGGTGCTGGATCAGGACGCGTCCGTCGAAGGCATGCGCAACGCCTTGCAGGAAGTCGTCGCCAAGGCGAATCCGGCCGGAACCCTGTGGATTGTGTTCGTCGGGCACGGTGCACCCAGTTCCGACGGACATGACGGCCTTCTTATCGGCATGGACGCCCGCCAGACGGTCGCAAGCCTTCAGGATCGATCGTTTTCCCGCAATGAACTGATGCGGATTGCCCAGTCATCGTCCGCCGGTCAGGTTCGCATTATCATCGACGCATGCTTTTCCGGCCTGGGCACGTCCGGAAAGCCAATCGTCCAGGGCTTGCAGCCAATCGTCCTTGCCGCCGATTCCGCTGTGGCCGATCCCCGGTTCGTCGTAATGACCGCCGCCAAGGAAGATCAGTACGCCGGCCCGCTTCCCGGGGCGACGCGTCCGGCCTTCAGTTACCTGGTTCTTGGCGCCTTGCGCGGCTGGGCCGATTCGAATCTTGACGGCATGGTCACGGCCGCGGAAGCGCATGGTTATGTCGAACAGGTCTTTTCGTCCATAATTCGTGACCGCAAACAGCAACCGACACTTGTGGGCGAAAAGGACTCGATGCTTTCACCGGCAACCGGCGAGCCGGCGCCCGATCTTGGCGAACTGATCCTGAAGCTGAACAAGGGCTTTGCCGTTGAGACCCAGCTTCCAACGGTTCCCAAGGTCAGTACCGTCCGCGCGCTGGACGCCGACGCCCTTAAGTTCGACCTGAACGACGTTGAGAATCTTCAGGAATACGACCGCGTCATTCGCGCCGACAGAAGTGGCCTGACCCCGATGGAAAAGGCCCGCGCGTGGCGCGATCTGGCGATCAAGGCCCCGAAGTACGAAAAGCTTGCGATTTCCCGCGCCCAGGAATGGGAAAAGTACCAGGCGGAAATGGATCAGGCCGAGCAGATTCGCCGCCAGCGCGCGGAAAGCCGTGATCGCGACTGGGAAAAGCTGCGCAAGGCGCTTCCGCTTGAAGTCGTACCTGAAGATGACAAGCGTCAGTGGGCCAAAATGTTCGTGGATGCCTATGGGACATCGCTTTCCGACAACCCGTACGCTTCGCTGCTTGCCCCGTACCTGCCGCGGGGAACCGTTCCTGTCCTGGTGGAATTCGCGATGCTCGGCGGCGGCGCCTTCTCGATGGGTTCCGTCAGCGGGATGCCGAACGAACGTCCGGTCAGGCGGATGAGTGTCGCGGATTTTGAATTGAGCGTCACGGAAGTCACCGTCGCCCAGTACAGGCGATGCGTGGAAATCGGCGTTTGTACTGAACCGGGGCCTGGTCGCGACTGCAACTGGAACCGTGAGGGCGTCGATGACCATCCGATTAACTGCGTCGATTACGAACAGGCCACCGCTTTCGCGAAGTGGGCGGGTGGCCGCCTTCCGACCGAAGTCGAGTGGGAATACGCAGCCAAGAGCGGCGGCCAGGATTCCGCGTACCCGTGGGGCAACGATTCGGCGACCTGTCAGCGCGCCATCATGGACGATCCGGCAAGCGGTTCCGGCTGCGGAAAGGGGTCGACCCTTCCCGTGTGTTCCAAGCCGGCCGGTAATTCCGTCCAGGGCCTTTGCGACATGGCCGGCAACGTCCGCGAGTGGACCAGTTCCGAATACGTCCCGCCGGCGACCGAATCCACCCCCGGTTTCGACAGTTATGGCGATGCGACGGTGAAGATGGTCGTACGCGGCGGGTCGTGGTTCAACGGACCGAAGTTCGTGCGCGCGTCAAGTCGCGGTGGGGTGCTTCCCACCGAGCGATCGGTATATACCGGCTTCAGGGTTGCCAGGGACGCGCCGTAGTCGCGCGGGTTTTGTGAAAAGGGGTATGAATGAACCGTAACTTCACGACAGTTATTGCGGTCGTCTGTTCCGTGGCAACGATATCCGCGGTTGTCGGGTGTGCGTCCGGCCGCCCCGCGACGACGGTGACGAAGCCAGTTTCCCAGGCCCCCGAACTGCCCGCCCCGGTCGTCACCAAACTGCCGGATCGCGGCTGGGTGGATGTGCGGGTCAGCGTCATCGGAACCGACGCCGAATCCAAGGCGACCGTCGTTAACCGGGCCCTTGCCGCGGCCAGGCGCGAGGCGATTGAAAGCGTGGGCGGCGTTGCCGTGACTTCGGGCCTTATGTCGTTTAACAGTACCGGTGGCGCCGGCGACCAGGGGTTGGTCCAGTCAATCGATGTTAACCGCACGACCGCGCTGATCGTCGAGGAAAGGCGGGGGCCCGACAAGGTCGTACCTTTCCAGGGTGGTTTCAGGCTGGACGTGCAGTTGCAGGCCCGTGTCATCGATTTGCGGGAAGTCGCCGGGACCGGGTTCAAGCTGGATGTCGATCTGGGCGACCGCCGCTTTATCGACGGCGAGGACATCGCCATTTCAATCGCTTCGTCACGCGATGCCTGGATTTCGATTTTCAGCGTTTCCGACGAGGGCGTAAGCATGCTGGCGCCGAATTCGATCACCCCCAGGGTGGGCGTCGAGGCCGGCGTCAGGACCGTGTTTCCCGGACCGGAACTGACGTCGCGTGGCGTTCACATCCGCGCAAAGGTTCCGTCCGGCATGACCCAGGTGACTGAATCCATCCTGGTCATCGCGGTCAGTTCACTGCGTCCGTCGCCGATGTGGCTTGATGATTCGAAGCTGACCAATCCGTATTCGGCCGGCAGCCAGGTCGGGCCCCTTGAAATCCTGTCCGCCGCATTGCTGCCGCTGGCCGAGTTGCCCCCGACCGACTGGACCATCACCCAGATTCCGTACCAGGTCATTGCCCACTGAATTCAGTGAAGATCTTCCGTGTCGTGCTGATTCGCCGCGCTTGGCGCGCTGGGAGCATATCCGTCGGCGTATTCGAAATCACCGCCCAGGACCGCATCGATCTCAATCTCGATGTCGTCAATGTTGCGGGAAACGCGTTCGATGTTCCTTCGGAAGAACAGATATGGCGGGTTGGGGTTCTTTTCGTCGGGCTCGGCCCGGTAGAACGTTATCAAGGGCGAAAGGCCGGTTTCGGCGCAGAAGACGACCGACGGCAGTTCGTGCACGCTGAATTTGATTGCACGGCCCTTACCGGCCGGCACTTTCAGCTTCCCAATCACCTTCAGGACAAGCCTTTCGAAATCAACGGCCGTCGCGGTTCTGAACGGGATGATGAAGTGCTCGCCGTCGATCATGGCGGCCTGGGCGAATTCGTGCCTGGCCTGGACTTCATCGTTATCGAATTCAGCCAGGATGCCAATGCAGTAATGGGCTTCCGGGTTGGCCGGATCAAGCGCGATGGCGTGTTCCAGGTCGGCCCTGGCGGTCTCGAATTCGCACATCTCCAGCCGGCAGCGCGCCCTGGCGGACCACGCCTCGGACCAAACCGGCTCCAGCTCGATCACACGGTCAAACATTTCGTATGCGAATTCGAAGTCCCCGACCTTCAGCGCCGCATCGCCCATCGTGGCGATGATTTCGGGTGAATCGGGATACGCCGAGTCCAGGCGGTTCAGTACGATCCACGCGTCCTCCAGAAGGTTCGCGTTCAGCATTTCCTGGGCCGCGTCAAGCTGGGCCTGCAACGAGTCGTTGTATCGTGCCATTCGTGAATATCCATTGGATCAGCCCAGGCGGGCCAGATCCCTTATAACCGTTTCAACCTGGGTGATAAGTCCGGTGTCCCCGAAAATCCGGATGCTGCGCCGCGGCCTGGCCTGGCGTTCGTACATGTCGCTGTACTGCTCGACCGGAAGTATCCTGGAAAGCCCGCCGGGCGTCACCTGGCGCACCCGAAGGGTCGGGGCGTCGCTTGTCCGCTGGCCACGGCTGAAGTACCTGGAAAAGGCCAGGTTGCTGTCCTGCACCATCACGCCTTCCGGCAATGCGGCCTCGATGCGCCCCTGCATCGACGCAAGGCGGTCGGCCTCGTCCCCCCACGCCTCGAAAATCAGCCTTGGCACGTCGTGATGGCAGATGCGTATCGCGTCCGGGTGATTCGATTTCCGCAGCTCCCCCATCAGCCACGCATCGTCGAAAGCGGCCAGGCCCTGAAGGGATGACGGCAGCCGCAGGCCGGTTGCGTCCAGGAATCGCGAAAGCAGCCGGTGGTACGTCTGGGTCCGTGGGTGGCTGTAAACCATCAGGAACATGTGGTGCCTGGAAAGCAGGAAATCTTCCAGGGTGAAGACCGCGTTGGCTTCAAGCGTCATGAAGGCGCGGCCGTCCTCGACCGTTGCCCCGATGTGGGAAAGCAGCCAGTCCTTGTCGAACCGGCCGTACGCGACGCCGGTGAAGTAACTGTCGCGCAGCAGGTAGTCCATCCGGTCAACGTCCAGTTCGCCGGAAATCAGTTGCCGCAGCGCCGTCAGAACATTGACGCCGCCGAAGCAGAAGGGCGCGGCATCGACGTCCTCATCAACGGGACTCAGGACGGCCTCGACGTGTTCGGCAAGGACGCCGTTGTCCGCAAACCAATCCCGGACAAGCCCGCGGATGTCTGAATTAAGCAGCAGGTACCGGGTCAGGGTTTCATGGTCGGTGTGCCCGCAGCAGCATGCGTTTCCAATCTGGCGACCCGACAGATCCGGCAGCAGCCTTTCACCGGTATGCGACATCGGCGGGTGGCCAAGGTCGTGAAGCAGCCCGGCCAGGCGCACCGTCTGGCGCAGGCGCGGCATCTCGACCGCCGGGACGAACTGGCCAAGATCCCGGGCCATCATGTCGAATGCAAGGCCCGCAAGGTGCATTGTCCCAAGCGAATGGATGTACCTGGTGTGCGTCGCCCCGGGGAACGTGTATTCGGAAAAGTCGAGTTGCCTGATGCCGCGCAGCCTTTCGAAAAGCGGGTGTGCGATCAGATCCATTTCCGCCTGGGACGTCGTTATCGGGCCATGAATGGGATCACGGATTTCCATGGGCCAGATACCTCCGGGGCAGGGGGGCCGAGCCGGGTCAAGCCGCAAAAGTCATGCGTCCGCGGCGGAAGGTCATGACGGGGCAACCCGCAAGGTCGGTTCCGTCAAACGGCGTGTTGACGCCCTGGGACACCAGTTCGGCGCCGCAGACCTTGCGCACGGCCTTGCGATCCAGAAGGACAAGGTCGGCCGGCATGCCGGCGGAAATCACGCCGCCGTCCAGGTGCATTATCTTCCTGGGGGCCGTCGCCAGTGCCCGGATAACCGTCGCGAACTTAAGCTCGCCGCGTTCGACCAGCGTGTTCAGCACGCCGAAGGTCAGCTCGATGCTGCTGGCGCCGACGGTGGCCAGGTCGAATTCGACTTCCTTGCCCTCGATGACGTGCGGGTCGTGGTCGGACACGACGATGTCGATCGTGCCGTCTTCCAGCGCGGCCAGCAGCGCCAGGCGGTCTTCCTCGGCGCGCAGTGGCGGCCATACCTTGGTCATCGCGTCGTAACCGGCGTTGGCGTCTTCGTTCAGGGCCAGGTTGTGTATCGACACGGACGCGGTGATGTTTATGCCGCGGGCGCGTGCATCGCGGATCAGGCGGACGCCGGCGGCGCTGCTGATTTTAACCAGGTGGGTCGGCGTGCCGGTCAGTTCCGCCAGGGCGATGTGGCGGGCGACCGCGATTTCCTCGGCCTGGACCGGGGTGCACTTCAGGCCGCGGGACGTGGACATGAAGCCTTCGTGACAGGGGCCTTCGGCAAGTGAAGGGTCCTCGTTCGTCAACATCACGACCAGCCCGAAGTTCCCGGCGTATTCCATGCAGCGGCGCAGGAATCCGGTCCGCTTCACGAACGTGTTGCCTTCGCCGACCAGGCGTGCGCCGGCCGCGGCCATTTCGCCGATTTCGGCCATGGTCTGGCCTTCCATGTTCATGGAAAGGGCGCCGATGGGGAATATATCGACCATGTTCGCGAATACGCCGCGTTCAAGCAGGAACCGGACGACGTCGCTACGCTGGATGATCGGGTCGGTGTCCGGGCGCAGGCAGACTGCGGTGTAACCGCCCGATGCCGCGGCGCGTGAACCGGAAGCAACCGTTTCACGGTATTCGTAACCGGGCTCACAGAAATTGGCATACATATCGACGAACGACGGGGCCAGGGTAAATCCCTGACCGTCGATGTCGGTGATTTCGGCTCCGGCGGACGGGGCAGGGGCCTGGCCCTTGCCGACGGCCGTGATGACGCCGTTTTCGAACTCGACCCAGCCGGGGAAGGCGTCGCCGCCGGTCGCTGGATCGAAAATCTGACAATTCACAATACGCGTACGCATAACCGTCACCATCATTCTTCCGACACGCCAAGGTGTCTGGCAACCATGAAAAGGACCGCCATGCGGACGGCCACGCCGTTTTCGACCTGTTCCAGGATCACGGATTGGGTCGAATCGGCCACTTCGGGCGTAATTTCGACGCCGCGGTTCATCGGGCCCGGGTGCATCACCAGGCAGTCCGGCTTCGCCAGCTTCAGCTTCTGGGAATCCAGGCCGAAGACGCGGGCGTATTCGCGGTCGGACGGGAACAGGTCCTTGCCCATGCGTTCTTTCTGGATGCGCAGCATCATGACGACGTCGGCGCCCTCGATGGCGGGCTCGATGCGGTCATGGACGCTGACCGGGAAGCGGTCGATCATCGTGGGCAGCATGGTGCGCGGGCCGGCCAGGCGGACCTTGGCGCCCATCGTCAGCAGTCCGTGGATGTTGGAACGGGCCACGCGGCTGTGGGCGATGTCGCCGACGATGGCGACTTCCAGGCCTTCCAGGCGACCCTTCCTTTCACGCATCGTGTACATGTCCAGCAGGGCCTGGGTCGGGTGCGCGTGGGGTCCGTCACCGGCGTTGACGATGCCGGCCGGGATGCGTTCCGACAGGAACTTGGCCGCGCCGGGGGCGAAGTGCCGCATGACGATGATGTCGGGCTGCATCGCCATCAGGTTTTTGGCGGTATCCAGCAGGGTTTCGCCCTTGGACAGCGACGACGTCGATGCGCTGAAGTTCAGCGTGTCGGCCGACAGGCGCTTGGCCGCGACTTCAAAGCTGATGCGGGTGCGCGTCGAGTTTTCGATGAAGAAAAGCACGACGGTAACGCCACGCAGCGGCGGGACCTTCTTGATCCGGCGCTTGCTGACTTCCTTGAAGCCGACGGCATGGTCCAGGATCGAGGTCACGGTTTCCTTTGACAGGCCCTCGAGGGCCAGCAGGTGATTCAGCGTGTTGGGATTTTCCATCAGGACTGTCTCTCATAGACGACCACGCGGTCGCGTTCAAAGCCCATTTCCACAAGTTCGACCTGGACGGTTTCGTTGGCGTCCGTGTTGACGGTCCTGCCGGCGAAGTCCGCCTGAATCGGGTATTCCCGCAGTCCGCGGTCAACCAGGACGGCCAGGCGCACCCGCCGCGGGCGACCGAAATCGACCAGTGCGTCCAGCGCCGCGCGGATCGTCCGGCCGGTGTAAAGCACGTCATCGACCAGGATGACGTTCTTGCCCGTCAGGTCGAACCTGATGTCGGTACTGCGGACGACCGGCTGCTGCAGCGCGGTGAAGATGTCGTCGCGGTAAAGTGTGATGTCCAGCCTGCCGAAGCAGATGTCCTTGAAGCCGACCGCCTCCATCGCCTTGTGCAGGCGCTGCGCGACATACACGCCGCCGGTCTGGATGCCAATCAGGCACACCTGGTCCTCGTCGCTTGCGGCCCGAATCCGGCCCGCCAGGTCCGACACGGCCAGTTCCACGGCCCGCGCATCCATGATCACGCGCTTTTCGATCTTGTTGGTTTCGCCCATCCCGGACTCCCCGATTCAGTTCGCGCGTATCTTAATTGGAATCGGGGTTGGTCACAATAGGAACAGGAGCGCGCCGCTTTGCCCCTCGCTCCGTAAGGGCGAATGAAAATTCGCCCGTGGGGCCATCCGCTTCGCTTCGGGGGGCGAGGAGCTGACGTCCGCCCGTCGTTGTGTGCTAAGGGGCCTGCGGGGGTAACCCGTCCCGGACACGAAGTCGCCCGCGGGGCCCGCCCCACGGGCGCTTCTCGTGCTCTCGGCGCGCGACGGTCATTAAGGCCCCGCAAGGTGTCGCGCGCCTCCGAGGCGTTCCGTTACGGGTACCCCCGCGGCCCCTCCGGGCACTACGCCCCTGGCTTCTGTCGTGTCTGGCGTTCTTTCCAAGGCTGCCTCCGCTCTGGTATATCAAACACAACTGATGCCGGCGTCCGATTCCTTGCGGCCGCCTCGATATCTTGGGGGGCCTGATCGCTGCGGTGTCAAAATCACCCTTAGTTTTAACATAAGTCTTATTAAATCACCCTTGATTTTAGCGTCAAGTCTGTCAAAATTACCCTTGATTTTAGCAGAATGGTGTCTGCGATGCATCGAAACGCCCTGAACGACCTGATTGAATGGAAGGATAAACCCCTGCGAAAACCTTTGGTTATCCGCGGCGCGCGGCAGGTCGGCAAGTCCCATCTTGTCAGGATGTTCGCGGCGGCCCATTTCGACAACCTGGTCGAAGTCAACCTGGAAACCGCTTCAAACCTGGCCGATCTGTTCACGTCAAACGATCCCCGGTTGATTGTTGACCGCCTGGAATTACAGTTCAACACCACTATTACCCCTGGCAGGACGCTTGTCTTCCTGGACGAAATCCGGGCTGCTCCGGCTGTTTTTGCGTCACTCCGATATTTTTATGAACAGATGCCGAGCCTGCACATCATCGCCGCCGGTTCATTGCTTGAATTCGCGCCTGGCTCCCAGGGGTTTGCCGTACCGGTCGGCAGGATTGAGTATCTTCACCTGGGACCGATGCAGTTCGATGAGTTCCTGCTGGCCGTCGGCGAGCAACGCCTGGCCGCTTTCCTTGATGAATGGATTCCAGGCCGTGACCTTCCCGATTCGATTCATCAACGTCTGACGGATCTGTTCCGACGGTTCATCGCCGTCGGGGGCATGCCAGGTGTGGTGGCCGCCCATGTCCAGGCCCCGACGCATCGTCAGGTGGAAGAGGTCAAGCACTCGATACTTGCCACATACCAGGACGATTTTGGAAAGTACGGCGCCAGGGTCAATCATCGCAATGTCCGGACGGTCTTTGGCGCGATTCCGGCCCAGGTTGGAAACCGGCTGAAGTATGCCAATATCGACCGGGATACCAGGTCCGCCGAGCTGTCTGCCGCCCTGGACCTGCTGTGCCGCGCACGTGTCTGCACAAAGGTGCGGCGGACGCCGGCAAACGGGGTGCCACTGGCTTACCAGGCCGACGATACGAACTTCAAGGCGCTTTTTCTGGACGTCGGGTTGATGAATACCAGGCTGGGCCTGTCAATGCTTGACTTCATGCGCTCGCCTGACCTGATGGCCGTGAACCAGGGGGCGGTCTGCGAGCAGGTCGTCGGCCAGCACCTGCTGTACTCGGCCCCGTCCTGTCAGGAACCCGAGTTGTATTTCTGGTCCCGGGACAAGGCCAGTTCGGCCGCCGAGGTCGATTACGTAATTGCAGTCGGTCCCAGGGTCGTTCCGGTCGAGGTCAAGGCCGGCGCCACGGGCCGCCTGAAATCGCTGCACATGTTCCTGCGTGAAAAGAAGGCCAGTTTTGCGGTCCGCCTGAACAGCGATCTTCCGTCCCTGCTTGAAGCCCGCACCTCGATCGCCGACGGCGACAACACCACATTCCGCCTTTTGTCCCTTCCACTGTACATGGTCACGCAGGTACGCCGGTTGATCGGGCAGGCACAGGGCTCTTGATTCCGCCCGTGAATCTGAAACAATGCGGTATCACTGGTCGATAGAAGCCTTCGAATCAACGCCGAATTCGTTCGGCTGGAGGTAGATATGTCGACAAAAATGTCCAGCGTCAGCCACTCGTTCGGGGGTGACTGGACACTGACCAAGTTGCAGATTCTTTCAAAGTACTTGAAGGCATACAACGTCGCGCTTGACGGCAAGCCTTCCCTGGACAGGCCGTTCCGCAGGGCCTTCATCGATGCGTTCGCGGGAACCGGGTATCGTTCTGTCGGCGCAGATTTGCCGGAAGACACGTTTCGTCCATCAATCCCTGAACTGGAAATCGTTGATACCGTGCGGTTACTGGACGGTTCCGCTCGAATGGCACTAATGGTTGAGCCCAGATTCGACAAGTACATATTTATCGAGAAGAATCGCGACCGTTGTAACGAACTGTCAGCCCTTCGAACGGAATTTCCCGACCGCGCCGCAAGCATTCAGATTTATGAAGGCGACGCAAACGAAGAAATTCAGAAGCTGTGCCGGGCGAATTGGGCCCACCATCGGGCTGTCATGTTCCTTGACCCCTACGGTCTGCAGGTTGATTGGAAAACAATTGAGGCTATTGCGGCAACCAAGGCGATCGATCTGTGGATTCTGTTTCCCCTTGGTATTGGAGTCAACAGGTTGCTGGTGCGCGATGGCAATATCCCACTCGCATGGCGTCGTCGCCTTGATTCTCTTCTGGGAACCACCGAGTGGTTCGACGAGTTCTACAAGTTGGAAACGCGGAACGATCTGCTTGGCACCGACATAACGCAGATTACAAAGCAGGGTATCGATTGCATCGGTCAGTTCTTTATCAATCGCCTAAGCCAGATTTTTCCAGGGGTTTCCAGAAATCCGGCAATCCTGCGCAACTCAACAAATTGTCCGATGTACATGTTTTGCTTTGCAGTCGCGAATCCAAACGGGGTAAAACCAGCGATGAAGATTGCTGGCGACCTTCTTAAAAAGGTGGAAAGGAATGGCACTCGGAAGTGATATCGAGTGGACCGAATCGACCTGGAACCCGGTTACGGGGTGTACCAAGGTCAGTCCCGGGTGCGCGCACTGTTACGCCGAGCGGATGGCCCGTCGGCTGTGCGCCATGGGCCAGCCGAATTATCGTAACGGTTTCGCTGTCACCACCCATCCGCACGCCCTGGCTTTGCCACTTGGCTGGAGGGCGCCGCAGGTCATTTTCGTAAATTCCATGAGTGACCTTTTCCATCCCGAGGTTCCCGACGAATTCATCCATCAGGTCTTCAATATTATGCGGCGCGCCGACTGGCACACGTTCCAGGTGCTGACAAAACGCGCCGACCGTCTTGCCGCGATGGCGCCGCAGCTTCCCTGGCCACCCAACGTCTGGGTCGGTGTCAGCGTCGAGAACGAGGCCTTCTGTGGTCGAATCGACCATCTTCGCCAAGTGCCGGCTGCCGTGCGCTTCGTATCGTTCGAGCCGCTGCTTGGTTCGGTCGGTATCCTGAACCTGGTCGGCATCAACTGGGCCATCGTCGGCGGCGAGTCGGGCCCCGGCGCTCGTCCGATGTCCCCCGAGTGGGCGATCGCAATCCGCGACCAGTGCGTCGATGCTGGTATCCCGTTCTTTTTCAAGCAGTGGGGCGGGGTGCGCAAGCGCCAGGCAGGTCGTCACCTTGACGGCCGTCTGTGGAACCAGTGGCCGGTTATCCCCTGTGCTTCATCGTCTTCTTCTTTGTAATTTCTTGCTGATGCGTGCGGCGATAGCAGCTATTTGCTATTCGGGCTGGAAAATGTCGAGGTCGGGCCGTTGGGGGTTTCGGTGACGACCGGTTCCTGGTGCTGGCGGGTTCGGCCTGGCGGCGCGCGACGGTGATTACGCCCCGGCATTATTCGCAGTGTAAGGTTCTGGGTCGGGATTTTCACTTTACCGCTGTTATTCTGAAAGTTGATTTTAAGTTTAACGCGGGTAAAATGAAAAAGTCAGTTACCCTGGTGACAAGATGTTTACACGATGGATGACCCTGAATCCCGAAAGGTCTGTGCTGCTCATCGGTCCCAGGCGCAGCGGAAAGACAACTTTCCTGCGGGCCGCATTTCCCAATTACCGCTATGCAACCCTGGACGATCTGGACCTTCTGGAATGGGCAAGGCGCGATCCAAAAGGTTTCATTACCAGCCTTGGCGACCGCGGAATCGTGGATGAAATCCAGCGCGAGCCGCTGCTGACCGTGGCTGTCAAATACGCCATCGACAACCAGGGCGCCCGGATCCTGATGACGGGGTCCAGTTCCATTGGTCTTCTGGACGCGTCGGCCGACACGCTGGCCGGCCGGGTCGATATGTTGTCGATGCCGACGGCCTGCTGGGGCGAGGAATTTGGCGATCCGACCCATTCGATATTCAATGGAGAACCACCTTTTCCTGTTCTGCAGGCCGGCCAGCGCAGCCTGAACGCGGCTCTGTCGTTCGGCGGTTTTCCCGAAGTTGTCGCAGTTTCCGACCCCGACCAGAAGTTGCAGATTCTGCGCAATTATCGGGACACCTATTTCGTGCGGGATCTGATGCAAATGGCCAACCTTGGAAGCATGTCGGGGTTGCAGGGGATACTGGCAAACGTCGGCCGTTCAATCGGATCGCATCTGGAAACCAGTTCGTTCGCGCGTGAGTCCGGCCTTTCGGTTCCCACGACGAAGAAGTACCTGGACACATTGTTCCAGTCGCACCTTGCCTTTCAGTTGCACGGATATCAGTACGGCCCCGCCAAGCGATTCGTCAAGGCGGCCAAGGCGTACTTCGCCGACAACGGCATCATTTCGGGCCTGGGACTGCAACTCAGCCAGGGCCAGATCCTGGAAAACTTCGTGATTTCCGAATTGGAAAAGCGCCGCAAGCTGGGGCTGTTCCGGGCTGACGGCCTCTTTTACTACAAAAGTCAGACAGGGCGCGAAGTCGATATTGTTTTCGAATCAGGTGGCGTCGTCCATGCGATTGAAATCAAGGCGACCAGGCGTCCGACGCCCCACGACGCCACAGCGTTAAGGGCGTTCATGACCGGGCTGCAGACCCCGTCCAGGGGCTTCGTTTTTCACATGGGCGATGACGTCTTTGACGACGCCGGCGTCCGATTCCTTCCGGTCGCCTCGATCTTCCGGGGTGCGTAATCAACCTGGCGAGGTTCAGCATTCTTATTCCGACCTGATGAAATCCCAGGACGCCATCTTTACTCGACTTCACGAACGTCCAAAAACGTCGCCGCCCGGTCCCGTACCGCGATTCGACACTGCTGATAGAAAATTACCCATTCCAATCAATTTTTTGAAACGTTCATTCGCCAGCGTTCGAAACACGCCTTCGTGTACGGGAAGCTTAGTGGCGTCCAGCACGTTCACGCGGGCGGTTGATTTGTCGGCGGCCGATGTAATAAAATTCGGCCACCCGGAGGTTCCCTGATGAACGATGACATCCGAACCGACTATCTGACCGCGCGTTCAAGTTTTCTGACGGGGTTTGGTTCTGCCATCAATCTGGCTGGAAATTATTACCTTTACAACACCAGTCCAACCCCTGCAGAAGCTGACGAACTGGCCATCCGCGCCGACTGGGCCCGCGTCGGTCAGGACATCCGCGACGCCATGTCCGATCTGTTCCCGTCCAAGTAGCAAATCAACCTTTCAGAGGTGCTCAGATGGGAAAAGCTCGAGATCCCCAGGGGCCGGTTTATCCCGGCTCGTCGAGACCCGTTCAGTCGAGAGCCGCTGATTCGCCTGCTGTTTCTGGCCAGATCAGCGTTTTATCCCACCAGGGCCCGCTGCCGGTGCCCGATCAGCTTGAGGCGTATGACAGACTGATTCCAAATGGCGCCGACAGAATCATGGCGATGGCAGAGAAGCAGATACAACATCGTATCGACATGGAACGCATGATCATCGCCAGTCAACAGAAGCAGAGTGCCCGCGGACAAGCTTTCGGTCTGGCCATAGGTGTTCTGGGGATCGCGTCCGGCACCTTGCTGGGCATGTTCGGTCGGGAATTGGTAGGGGGCCTTGTGGCCGGCTCGACCGTTGTCACGCTGGTTTCCGTGTTCGTTCTTGGTCGCCGTATCCAGCGTCGTCAGTTGGATTCAAATCGTTATGCCATCGCAAAGGATGCTGATGCCGGGCGGTGTTCTTAGGTCGAAATGGTCTTTTTTCCCCGAACCCGGCCACAGCACCAGAACGTCCCACCTTTTCCATGACATCACCAGTTGTTCAACCGTGCCCGTGTATCGGTGGGGATCGGCGCGTGTTTCATGGGTGCGAAAGATGTGACTTGGTTACAATATGCCGCCAGCGGAGGGTCTGAAGATGAAGACAGGACGGAATGATCCCTGCCCATGCGGCAGCGGCAGGAAATTCAAGCATTGTTGCCTTGCAGGGTCATCCAGGCCTGAAACGGACTCCCCACCGCAGGCAGATGATGTCCTGTCGATAGAGAGCCAGCAGTATTGCGGGCTGGTCGAAAAGCTGGTGGACTTCATGGATCGCCCGGGCAACAGGCAGGACCTTAAAAAGGCCCTGATGGACTTTCTGCCGGATCCACCATACAGCGAACTCGAGCTGGACTGGGCCGGGCAGGTGTTTCATCTCTGGTATATGCACTTCCGGCCGGATAAGAATTTTGAAACCCTGAACGAGCGTTTCCTGCGCACCCACCGACACTCGCTGTCGCCCGCAGAGCGCGCCTTCCTGGACGAGATGGGCCGGGAGCGGTTCCGGCTGATGGAGGTTCGGGAAGTGCGTCCATCGGTCGGTCTGACGCTGACGGATCTGCACTCCGGGGAAGCATTTGAAGTCCGCGAGCGCAGCGCATCGCAAAGCCTGGTTCCGTGGGACATCATTCTGACCAGGTTGCGCCGATTTTCGACACACAACGAGTTGGACATGGCGGTTCCGCTGGTAAGAGGGGCCAAGATGCCGATGTTGAATCTTCTTGCCGAAATCCTTCAGACGGCCCCACCGGATGTCCCCGATGCGGCGATTCAGTATCTGATGACATTCGGGATGGCGTATGTCTTTTCGTATGTCGTCATGCTCAATCGGCAGGCATCCATGCCCCCTGAAATGCGCAACTCGGATGGCGACGAACTTGTGATTTGTACCGCCCGTTACTCGGTTATGGATATCGATGCGGTCAGGGATGTCTTTTGCAGGCACAGAAGCTTCAGGGGGAACGACAGCGGCGATGGATTTGTCTGGATTTCCGGTTCGCGCAAGATGCCGGGAGGGCGCACAGACAGGGTCAGCCTGGGAACTGTCCAATTTGATGGTCGGGATCTGATTCTGGAAACCAATTCGGAACCGCGGCTGAAAAAAGGCAAAGCTTTGCTTGAAAAGGTTGCCGGCGAGTGGATCACGCACAGGGGCGATTCGTTCGAGGACTTTGATCAGATTATGGCTTCCGCCCAAATGGCCAAGAGTCAGAACACGGAACCAGAGATCCCGCCGGAAGTGGAAACGCAGATTCTGGCGCAGTTCTTCGAGCAGTACTATCTGGAACAATGGCCCAACGCCCCGGTACCGGCATTGAATGGGCTGACACCAATTCAGGCCGCCGCCGACCCCCGCTGGAAGAATCAGGTGGTGGAACTGGTCAAGGGCATCGAAAACGGCATGGCCCGCGACCCGAAGGCAAACTTCGACATCAATCGGCTTTGGAATCTGCTTCGACTGGAACGAAGCTGACGAACGTGCGCCCCGACGATATCAACTTCTGGCAGCCCAGTGGCCGCCCGCCAGTCCAGTATCAGGTCGATATCTTCGGAAAATCGTTCAATCAGCTTGTACGCCTTTGAAAGCGATGTACCGCCCTTGAACAGAAGTCGCTTCGACAGGCCTGCATTTCCAAATATCCTTCCAAGGATCCAGCACACCCAAAAGTCTTTTTCAATGGTCGCTGGAGACATCTGTTTCAGTCTGGAAGCTTCGATGAATATGTCAGCCCGCTGGTGGTCCGGAAGCAACGCGATCCTGTCCATTGTTGTCACCGCTGCAGATGGATGCGATTGCGATCCGGACCCAGCCAGTGACCGATATGGTATCGGTGGCGACCTTGTGACGGAGTTCCGGTGCAAGCCACCGCTTTATCGCAGCCAGCGCGACCGGTGTTGCATGAGTTTCGCCAAGGGCCTTCAGCGCCTGCACGATCAGCGCGCTTTCGCGAAGCCTGAATCCAGCATCCTTCATGGCAACATGCCTGAATTGAATCGTTTGCCCGTCGATGATAAAGGCGCGCGATGGTCCGCTTGACAGGTAGATCAGCCGCCCAGGAACCTGTGTTGTCAGTCCAAGCATGTTAAGTGCAGTTTCGCCGTCCGTCATGATTCGCCACGCGAACTTGCGGGCGATGGCGGCCGCGACAACTTCCGGATCCGGTGAAACCGCCCGTCCAAGGAGGCTGCTGAACCGGGGCAGGGTGTAAAGCCCGCAGCCAATTCGTTTGATGGTCCCGGCTGCTGCCATGCGGTGCAGAGTCGTGTCGATGGCCGACCTGGTCCCAAGCAAACAGAAGTCCTTTGCAAAGAACACACAACCGGCGCCCTTCGCCCGAACCCTTCTTACTATCTGATGTTCAAGGCTTTCCATCGTGAGGGCAATTGTAGTGCTTGTAAGAAAAAATGACACATTTTTCTTACAACGTCTTATTGGCGTTTCGGTCGGATTGGCAACAATTTCTGTGTGTGTTGAAATCGTCGCACATTGGGTGACCTTTTGGGGTTAGATGCCCCCGGCGCTGAGCCTGGCTGGATTTCCACCTCACGTATGCCACAGGAGTTGTGGTTGCATGCGTGTATCCACCACTGCAGTAAATATTACCCCGTGTGCGCCCCATCAATTCTGGTCTATATTTACGCGGTGCAATCAGCTTCGTTCTTAAGGGGTCTTGCCGTTATGAAGTACTGGGTTGGCGTCACCGATCGCGACTGGTTCGACCAGCTTTCCAGCCTGCGCCCCGACGAGGTCAACTTCTGGCAGCCCAGCGGCCGCCCGCCCTTCACCAGCGCCCCGGTCGGCATGCCCTTCCTGTTCAAGCTGAAATACCCGGTCAACGCCATCGTGGGCGGCGGCTTCTTCGTGGCCTTTTCCCGCCTGGAGCCCCGCATGGTCTGGGACACCTTCGGCGACCGCAACGGCTGCCGGTCCTTCCCGGAAATGGTCGCCCGCATCGGGGGCCTGCGTCGTGCCGCCAGGCCCGACGACCAGATCGGCTGCACGGTCCTGGCCAATCCGTTCTTCCTGTCGCCCGCCAACTGGATCCCCGACCCGCAGGGCTTTTCCCGCAACATCGTGGTCGGCAAGGGCTATGACACCGAATCCGGTGACGGCCGCGTCCTGTGGGACCGGGTCGTTGCCGCCATGGCTCTGCAGGACTCGCTGACCCCGGCCGCCCAGGATGGCCTGATCCTGCCGCCCGGCACCCTGCGCACCCCGGTCACCCCGGAATCCCGCTATGGCGCCCCGACCCTGGTCCAGCCGCGCCTGGGGCAGGGCGCGTTCAAGGTGCTCGTCACCGACGCATACCAGCGCCGCTGCGCGATTACCGGTGAAAACACGCTCGAGGTCCTGCAGGCCGCCCACATCTATCCGTTCGCCCAGGGCGGCCCCCACGAAATCACAAACGGCATGCTGTTGCGGATGGACTTCCACAAGCTGTTCGACGAGGGCCTGGTCACCGTCGATCCCGACTACCGCGTCCACGTCAGCGACCGCATCCGCCAGAAGTACTACAACGGCAAGGCATATTACCGCCTGGACAACCAGCCGCTTGCGGTCCTGCCCGACAATCCGTCGCTGCGCCCCGCCCGCGACCGCCTGGACTGGCATTACAACAACGTCTTTTTGCGCTGAGGCCGAACATGCTTTCACCCGAACTGCTGGTCCGCCTGCTTGAATTCCGCCGCGAGCGCGACTGGGAACAGTTGAGTGCCAGATCTGCGGTACTTTCAATGGAGAAGCTCAGGTGCAATTCATGATGAGATCGTCTGTAGGTGCGGCTTCATTAGCGTTCCTATGTGCTCTCTTGGTTTTGATGACCCCAGTGTGGTCTAGGGCGGACCGTCTTACCATTTTGGTTATATTTCCTGTGCGTTCCTCCGGTATCGATCTGCCTGAGTTAAAGAACGCAGAACTGCGTCAGTATCTTGCGACGCGCCTCACAATTGAAGGCGCCTACGGAGTAATGCCCGAGTCCCAGGTGAAGCGTGATTTGGGTTCCGCGAAGTTAGAATCCTACAAAGACTGTTACGATGACGCTTGCAGGATTGATCTGACGAAAACAGTGATGGCCGACAAGTTTCTGTCGGTCGATGTTACCGTTGAAAGCACTGGTTGCCGCATTACTGCGGTCTTGTATGACATAGCCCAGGAGGTCACCGAGACTGCGGCAGATCTAAAGACCGGATGCACATTTGACGACTTGAAGAATTCTATGGTTGGCGTTGCCCGCCTACTTTCCTCGAGACCGTCCGAGTTGATTGTTACCGCCCAGCCGGTCCCAGCGGTCGGGGCTGAAATTCGTACCGGGGTGCATTCGGCTTCGAATGAGACGGTGGTAAATCAAGAGTTGGACCGTACGGGAATCCTTTTTGTCGATACCGTGCCCCCCAGGGCTGAACTAGTTATCAACGGTACCGCTTGCGGAAACGCGCCTTACCAAGGCACTTTGGCGCCAGGTCTTTACCGAATCGTTGCTTCTTCAAAGCCCTACTATCATGATTCGGTGAAGGAAGTGGTTCTGTCGGCCGAGGGTGTCCACGTTAAGTTACCGCTTGCGCCAGCGTTCGGGTCTCTCAGAATCGAAAGCTTTCCAGAAGGTGCAGATGTGTATTTGGGTAAGATTCCGGTTGGGAAAACCCCATACTCGATCTCCCGCTTGGCTTCAGGAGAGTACGAGGTCACAGTCAGCAAAGATCTCTACAAATCGGATAGGTTTGCCGTCACCGTGAATGATGGCATCGATGTGGTAAGAAAAGTTGTTCTCGTCGAGGACTTTGGATCTATCAAGGTTGATTCATCTCCATCTGGCGCGAAGGTTTTCCTGGACGGTGTCGATACCGGAAAAACCACGCCGATTGAATTTGTTAGGCTGGCAACAGGGTTACACTCTCTGTCTCTCGAACTTGATGGATATGGGCAGGTTGGGCGGTCGGTTAATGTGGTGGCTCGAAGTACCTCAGCAGTTTCAGAGACGCTTACACCAAAGTTGGGCCAGTTAGTCGTCATGAGCGAGGGCCCCGACGGAATCCCATTGGAGTGTGAGTTGAGTTTGGACGGGCTTGTCGTTGGTAGCACCCCTTGGAAGGGAGAAGTGACCGCCAGGTCTCACGACCTGTATCTCTCATGCGTGGGGTTTTCCGCGGCGGACCAAGTGGATGTTGTTCATAATCAACAGAAGGTTCATAAGGTCGTTATGAAGGCCTCGATGATTAAGGACTCCCTTTACTGGTTCCAGAAGCAATATATGTTCGGTGAAGGCGATTCCATGCCCGGTGGTGTTTGGGTGAATGTGGGTGGCGATCAGTCGGACCAAACTGAGAAGCCTTTCCTTGTTGGCAAATCATTTTCAGTGGTAACCCGCAAAGGAGTTTTGAGTTCCCGGGTAGTCAGCACGGAAGTAACAGAAGGCGCGGGGGACACTTTCTTCAGGGCAGAGCTGCAGTGGCCGAGTGACTATCCTGAGTCATTTGGTTTGGCTGTCTACGAAAAATCGGTTTCTTTAAGTGCAAAACTTACGGCCGCAAAGGAAGTAACGGATAAATCACTTTTTTATAAGTCGTGCAGGAATATCCGACGTTATCTAAAACATTGGTCTACGCTGAGTATGTCCACTTCGGCAGACAAGGCAGTCTTCGACAGACACGCCGTCGAACTAATACACGGCATGACTTGTTCCAAGGAACACTTGACCTTAGTGAAAGGGGGTTTCGCGGGTAATGTTCTACTGCTTGCGTTTGTGCACATTTCTAATGATGAGCCAAATGATATGGGGCCCTTCGGTCTTCTTCTAACTTTGGATAGAAGTGGCGACGTGTTGTGGTCCCAGAAGATAGGGGCTCTTGGAAAGGCCTATACGGTCGATCTTGAGCGGGATAATGTTGATGAACTTGTTTTGTTTACTTCAGGTTATGAAAATCAGGACGTTTGGTTTCTGTCTTGGAAGGACGGCCTGCCGTCGTTGAAGTGCCTTTGGTCTGATGGTTTTTAGGGCCGAGAAGTAGTAGTTCCGAACTTAATCTGGGAGTCTTTTGATGCTTTCACCCGAACTGCTGGCCCGCCTGCTTGAGTTTCGCCGCGAGCGCGACTGGGAACAGTTCCACACCCCCAAAAACCTCGCCGCCGCCCTGTCCGTCGAGGCCGGCGAACTCCTGGACATCTTCAGGTGGACCAGGGAATCCGAGATGGCCGAAACCGTCGAGGCGCAGCGCGAGGCCATCCAGGCCGAAATCGCCGACGTCACCATCATCCTGTCCTACCTCTACCACGACCTGGGAATCGATCCGGACCAGGCCGTCGCAGATAAGCTGGAGAGGAACAGGGCGAAGTATCCGGTCGAGAAGGCGAGGGGGACGGCGAGGAAGTACGGGGATTTCTAGATCATTCATGCTTCGATCAGTCGGTTTTTTTTACGATTTTGTGGATTCTGGCAAGAAACTTGCCGTCGAGTTGTGTATGCAGTTGAAAATGGCGGTCCGGGGCCGGCCCATCGTGTTACGAAGGGTAGCGACGCGGTTTGCCGTGATTGCCTGGTTTGGCTATAGTAGCCAGCAATGTTCAGTCGTCGCAAACGAGGTTACATCAATGAGCACCGATCTGACTTTCTTCACAAATGAACCGGGATCAACCCTTCTGGCAAGGTTCAAGAAAACCCTAAAGGATGTTCAGTTCTTTGACATTCTGGTGGGTTACTTCCGATCCAGCGGATTCGCCAGCCTTCAGGAATGTTTTGAATCAATTGACAAGGTTCGAATTCTTGTTGGTCTTAACCTGGATTCCAGGGCCTTTGAAATCGTTGAGTCATACCGGACGCAGACCGAGGTCGTCACCCAGTCACACAAACTCACCCGTGAAATATTCGCGGACAACGTCGTGGCAGAAATGGATGCGGCCCCGGATGATATGAATACCGAAACCGGCGTCAACAAATTTCTGGAGTATCTGCAGTCCGGCAAGATTGAAATCCGTGCGATTCCTGACAGGAATGTTCACGCCAAGGTTTACATCAGCCGCTTCAAACCTGGCGACCGCGATGTTGGCATGGTGATAACCGGTTCCAGTAATTTTTCCCTTCCGGGCCTGGACACCAACCGCGAATTCAATGTCGAATTGAAGAACAGCGCTGATGTAAACTTTGCGCTGAACCAGTTCAATCAGTTATGGGAGAAATCGGTCGAGGTTTCTCAGGAATATGTTGCAACGATCAACAACCGAACGTGGATGAACGACAAGGTTACTCCTTATCAGATCTACTTGAAGTTCCTGTACGAGTATTTCAGCGAAGATATAAACAACGATCAGTTGTCCGGTTGGGCCATGCCGGACGGCGTCCTGGATCTTGAATATCAGAAACAGGCCGTGGTCGCGGCAAAGAAGATTATCGATCAGCACGGTGGTGTCTTTATCGCCGATGTGGTCGGTCTTGGTAAGACATTCATTTCAGCCATGCTGGCAAAACGACTTGGTGGCAGGGTTCTGGTCATCTGTCCGCCCGCGATTATCCCCGATTGGCGCGAGGCAATGCTTGCATTCGAAATTTCATGCCGAGTGGAATCGATTGGAAAACTCGATAGCCTTGTTGAAGATGGGACCAATCAGTTTAAGCACGTATTCATTGATGAAGCACATCGATTCCGGAATGAGATGAACATTGGATACGAGCAGATTCATCGAATTTGTCGCAACAAGAACGTAGTTCTGGTTTCGGCGACACCGCTGAACAACGGCATTGACGACATCTACAACCAGTTGAAGCTCTTTCAGGTCCCTAAAAAGAGCACGATTCCCGGCGTTCCTGACATTGATAAGTTTTTCACGTCGTTGCGGGCTCGACTTCAAATAGATCGAGCCAGTCCGGAGTACGGCCCTGCCGCGCAGTCAGTGCATGATGATTTGCGGGAGAAACTTCTCAAGTACGTGATGGTGCGGCGAACCAGAAAAGAGGTTGTTAAATACTTCAGTGATGACCTGAATAAACAGCATGTGTCATTCCCGGAGATGGCGGCTCCGCAAAGAATTGTTTACGAATTCGACGAAGGCATCAATTCGGTTTTCAACTCGACAATGGAGCGTCTTAAGAAGATTTCGTACGCCCGGTACACGCCCTTGTTGTATCTGAAAACCCCCCTTTCCGATTTTGAAATGCAGTCCCAACGCAACATCGGTGGGTTCATGAAGGGCGTGCTGGTAAAAAGGCTGGAAAGCAGCTTTTTTGCATTTAAATGTACGTTGGACAGGTTCATCGATTCGTATCAAAAATTCATCGGCATGTTCGAAGCCGGGACCGTATATATCGGGAAAAGGATTGATATCTACGACCTTCTTGAAAGGGACGATGACGCCGAACTAGTTGACCTCGTCGCAAAGGGAAAGGTTTCTGAATATGCCGCAGACAAATTTGAGGAAGTGTTCGTTGAATATCTGAAAGCCGATCTCGGTGTGCTGCGCGAAATTCGATCCCTCTGGGACCATATCGATACGGATCCAAAGCTCGACGAATTTCTTGACCAGCTTCGATCCAATTCCTTGCTTAAGAAGCAGAAGTTGATTGTGTTCTCGGAATCTCACGAAACCGGACTCCATCTATACAGCGCCCTGCGCGATGCCGTTCCCGGTGGGGTCATGCTGTTCTCCAGCAAGGGCGGCAATTTCGAGGGAGAACCTTGCGGTAAGGAAGCCGCTTTGGAGGTCATCAGACGGAATTTTGACCCCAAAAAATCGAGCAACAGGTTGGATAACATCAGGGTATTGATAACCACGGATGTACTTGCTGAAGGCGTCAACCTCCACAATGCCTGCGTCGTCATCAATTACGACCTTCCATGGAATCCGACAAAGGTACTTCAGCGCGTCGGACGCGTGAATCGAATTGGCACAGTCCACAAAAAAATTCACGTGTTCAATTTCTTCCCGACAGCCCAGTCGGATATGCACCTTGGTTTGGAAGTGGCAATCAAAGCGAAAATCCAGGCATTCCACGACACTCTCGGCGAGGACGCAAGGTACCTTACTGATGAAGAGGACGTGTCGAATCATGAGCTTTTCGGCGACCGTCTGTTGAGCACGCTTTCCAGCAGGGACTATCTTGAGGGCGGGGATGATGAGGGGCCTTCGGAACTCGAGTTCTTGTCCGTCATCAGAAAAGTTCGTGACGAGAATGAGGACCTTTTTGAACTGGTAAAAAAGTTGCCCAGGAAGGCTCGTTCCTCCCGGTCGGGCCAGGGCGAGCGTCGCAACTCCCTTATGACATTTTTCCGGCGCGGCGCCCTGAAGAAGTTCTTCATAACCGATGGTCATACGGCGAGGGACATTTCATTCGTGGAGGCCGCCGGTATGTTCGAGTGCGGCCCGAATACCCCACGTGAACGAATTCCAGGTCAGTTTTTCGAAATGCTTTCCTTGAACACGGCCGGATTTGATGACTCGGTCGCTCCGGCTCCGGTGGTTGGTCCAAGGCAGGCAATTGGTGGAAATACTGGATACGTCATCGCAAGGTTGAAGTCGGTGGAAATGCGAACATGCAGGATCTTTACCGAAGATGATGAAGCATATCGCGCCGGCCTGCTGGCCGATCTGGAAAACAAGGACGTTGCCCAGAACACCGTCAAGAAGATGAAGCAGGGAATTGAACGGATTGTCGAACCGCTGAAGGTTCTTGCTGTTCTTCGCAGCCTTCTGCCAGCAGACATGCTTTCCAGCAACAACACTGATCGGCGCAACCCCAGGGCTCCCCGTGAAGTGGTTCTGTCCGAATTCATCGTCGGCGAGGGTAAATAATGAACGAAAGCGAAGCGAAACGGCTGGTCGAAACGACATTTTCAAATCCATTTGATGAGGGTCGGTTCCTGCTTTTTGCTAGAAACCTGCTTGATGGACTCGATGAACACGAGTCCTTTGATTGCCATGGGGCCAGCATCAAGGAGTTGTACAGGGATCACGTTGGTCAGTTCAAGCGGTTGGGCACGTATAGAGCGCCTGACGGGCTGAATACGGATGTCCTGGTGGTAAGGCTGATACGCGACACTGCTTTGGATCGTGCGCGCACAATGCAGCGCAATTTCGTGGCCGACTACATGAAGCGTGTCGGTGGTCCTGACGCCACGCTCGTTGGATTCTATACCGATGGGGCCCCGGACGACTGGCGCTTTTCATTCGTTCGGATTGAACTCATGTCCGCGGTCGGAAGCGATGGCAGGGTTAAAACGATCCCCGAACTGTCCCCCGCCCGGAGGTACTCGTTCCTGGTCGGAAAGAACGAACCGCATCACACCGCGCTTCAGCGGTTATGGCCCCTGCTGACCCACGAACATAACAAACCCACACTTGCTGCCATCGAAAATGCATTTGAAATCGAATCCGTTACGAAGAAATTCTTTGAGAAATACAAGGAGTTGTTCCTCAAGATTAAGGAGGAAATTGATCGGCTTGCCGACACGGATATTCGAATCGCAAGTGAATTCCGTGCCAAGTCCATCAATATTGCTGATTTCACAAAGAAGCTGATGGGCCAGATCGTGTTCCTGTATTTCTTGCAGAAGAAGGGCTGGCTTTGTGTCCAGAAGGACGCCACTGGGGCGTTTAAGCAGTGGGGCACCGGACCCAAGAATTTTCTGAAAAGCCTTTTCGCGCAGACGTCGCCGGCGCAGAACTTTTTTAACGACATCCTTGAACCCCTGTTTTACGAGGCGTTGGCAATTGAACGCACATCCAACTACTACCATCGGTTGAATTGCCAAATCCCATTCCTGAATGGCGGCCTTTTCGAGCCAATGAATCGTTACAACTGGGTTGAAGTAGATATCCCGATTAGCAACGACGTTTTCCGGGAACTATTCGAAACCTTCGACATGTTCAATTTCACTGTCCGGGAAGACGAGCCCTTGGACAAGGAAGTCGCCGTTGACCCGGAAATGCTGGGCAAGGTATTCGAAAACCTTCTTGAAATAAGGGATCGAAAGTCCAAGGGGGCCTATTACACGCCCCGCGAGGTGGTTCATTTCATGTGCCAGGAGAGCCTCATACACTACCTGGCCGGCCGGATTCCGGAAATCGGGCATGACAAGATCGCATATTTCATTCGGCACGGTCAGTCAGCCGTCGAAATCGAGGCCGGCAGGGCACAGGGTTCGGCCAATTTCCGATTTGCGATGCCTGCGATCATGGAAAACGCCGACAAACTGGACACGGCCCTCGCCGACATCAGAATCTGTGATCCCGCAATCGGTTCCGGCGCGTTTCCTGTTGGAATGCTGACCGAAATCGTTAATGCCCGAGATACGTTGACGAAATATCTTGGTGCTTCGGCTGAGCGTAACGCTTATGAATTCAAGCGGCACGCCATTACCACCTGCATATATGGCGTCGATATCGATGCTGGCGCGATCGAAATCGCGAAACTTCGTTTGTGGCTTTCGCTGGTCGTTGACGAGGACGATTTCGAAAATATCCGGCCGCTTCCGAACCTGGATTTCAAGATCAGGCGCGGAAATTCGCTTCAACCGATCAACCGCGATACCTTGAGTACTGATCTCGCCGACCAGGTCGAGGCTTTGAAGGTTCGGTACGTTGAAGAGACCAGCCCATCAAGGAAAGAAGAAATACGCAAATCGATCGCCAGGCTGATGGCGGCTCTTACAGGTGGGAGGGATGTCTTTGATTTCCGACTCCATTTCAGCGAGGTGTTCCATCTGCAGAATGGTTTCGACATCACCATTGCCAATCCGCCTTATGTGAGGCACGAGGCAATAAAAGATCAGAAACCGATGCTCAAGGCGGCATTCGGCAGCCATTACTGCGGCACGGCTGACCTCTATACCTATTTCTATAAGAGGGGAATTGAGATACTCCGGGCGAATGGGCATCTGTGTTACATCGCCCCTAACAAGTTCATGAAGGCCGGATACGGGAAGAATACCCGTAACCTACTTGGCTATCAGAATCGGCTGAGGTTGTTGGTTGATTTTTGTGAACTTCCCGTGTTTGACGCTGCCACGGATCCGGCAATCGTTCTTGTGCAGAAAGCTTCCCCGCAGTTTGGAGAGACCTATGCCGACACGGTGGTGAAGTCAGTGGAGGAGTTGAAGTCAATAGCTAAGACGGTTTCCGATCGTATCACGAGATACCGAATCGACTCGTTATCGGTTGATCGGTGGATGAGAGGCGGACCGGCGTCCCGGGATTTGGTGTTCAAGATAGAGTCTTGTGGAATAGCGTTGGGAAATCTCGTTAAAGACAATTTTCACTACGGGATCAAGACGGGTTTCAATCAGGCCTTCGTGATAGATGAACAAGTCAGGAGAGACCTGGTTATGAGCGATCCACATTGCGCAGACATCATTGTTCCGTGGCTCGACGGGGATGAGATTCGGCGTTGGAAATGTGAGTGGAGTCACCAGTATCTCATCCGTATACCGAGTTCTGCGAACGCGGACTGGATCTGGTCTGGCGAGGCATCGGTAGAGAAGGCATATGCAAGATTCGAGGGAGAATATCCTTCATTGGCGAAACACCTCTCCAAATGGCATAGTAATCTCATCGGTCGTGATGATCAGGGCAAGTTTTGGTGGGAGTTACGCTCATGTTCTTACTGGGATGTCTTTAGCGTCCCAAGAATCGTTTTTAATGAATGTTCGAAGGAACTTCACGCATATCTTGAGACAAACACAATGGTCCAGAACAAGACCGGATTTGTCATTATCTCCGACGAAAATGAATTCGTTTTGGCTGTACTGAATTCGAGCCTAATGGATTTCTACTATAGGTCTGTATTTCAAGCATGGGGAGATCCATGGAATGGTGGTCGACTCCAATTTCAGAAAGAGAAGATGGTTGACGTACGAATTCCCGCTGCCACGACGGAGCAGAAGAACGCTATTGCAGCCGTGGTCAGACAGATTCAACTTAGCCCGCGTGGGCCAGATGCAAAGGAATTGGAGAAGAAACTTGATCTAATGGTCTTGGGGCTGTTTCACGTTGATGAACGGGAGCTTTTGGAGGCTCGTGCGCAGGCGCTGGGATGAAGGATGGCAGGTGCCGGTTGGGCCACTGCCAATGATAAGCGCTAGCGCAGGGCTTAATACAAACGGAGGACTCCACACGATGCAAAATCCTTCGTACGACACCTTGACGGACTCAGCCCTTTCAGAGTCGACAACTCAGAGGATGCGGATGTGGAATTTGCCATGCAGCCATGGCCAACATGTTCTTGCAGGCGTCCAGTGTAGGTGACATATTTAGACGTTCGAAGAACAGATGCGTTGGTTTGGGAGGGTGACGGCATGGCAAAAATCGAGGGATTTCGGGTCAAAAATTTCCGCGCCTTGAAAGACGTGACGCTCGGTCGTCTGTGGAATGAACAGAAGTCGGAGCCTCTTTCCCCAATGACCGCGGTGATTGGAAAGAATGGTGTTGGGAAGAGCACCCTTTTCGACGCGTTTGGATTCCTGGCAGACTGTTTGAAATCGGGGGTGGAAGAGGCCTGTGATGCAAGGGGTCGCGGCGGGTTCAACAGGATCAAGTCGAAGGGCCAATCCGGACCGATCGAATTCGAGGTTTATTACAAGGAAGACGGCAACGCCAGACCGATTACATACGAGCTCGCAATCGACCTGGATGATATGGGCAGGCCCTTTGTGCTTCGGGAACGACTGCGGCAACGCAGGAAGAATCAGAAACATGGGTGGCCGTTTTCATTTTTGGTACTTGATCGCGGAAAGGGACTCGTCTGGAAGGGCGACCAGGGCGGGCATCAGGTTGATGAATCAAGGAAAGTTGTCGACATTAAGCAACTCATGGAATTCTTTGGAGGGGGGCGCGGCGACGAGGAATCGAAGGAAACCGAAGTCGTAGAACTCGAGGATCTGCGCAAACTTGGCATCGCCACGCTGGGGTCGCTTAAACAGCATCCCAGAATCTCGGCCTTCCGGCGGTTTATCGAAGGTTGGTACCTCAGCTACTTCACCCCAGATGCGGCGCGGAGCCTCCCACTGGCCGGGCCACAGCGGCATCTGAATATTCACGGCGACAACATCGGCAATGTCGTTCAGTTCATGGAGCGCGAGCATCCCGAGCGTTTCAAGACGATTCTTGGCAGGATTGCCACGAAGATTCCTGGCGTCAGCAAAATCGACACCGAAAGAACCAATGATGGACGATTGCTGCTGCGATTTAACGACAAGGGGTTCAGCGACCCATTTTATGCGCAGCAGATGTCGGATGGGACGCTCAAGACATTTGCATATTTGCTGTTGCTGGAGGATCCTAATCCACCGCCTTTCCTGTGCATCGAAGAACCGGAAAATGGTTTGTATCACAAACTGCTTGAAGCCCTGGCCGCGGAATTTCGCGAACACGCGACGGGGCTGAAAGGCGGTTCACAGATTTTTGTCACGACGCATCAGCCGTACTTCGTCGATGCGCTGGCCCCCAATGAAGTCTGGATTCTGGAAAAGGGTGCCGACGGTTTTTCGGTCATCCGAAGGGTGAGCCAGATCGATGTCGTCAAGAACATGGTCGAAGAGGGCTTGCCTTTGGGTGGGCTTTGGTACAGCGACTACATGGATGCGAGGTGACACAGTGCATTTCGACATCCTGGTCGAAGATCAATCCGGCAAGAAGGCTCTGAATATTCTTGTTCCAAAAATTCTTGCGCTTGCCGGTGGCGAAAATACCTTCAGTGTCTACCCTTTCAAGGGTATTGGCCATATTCCCAAGGGCTTGAAGCCCAAGACTGATGCGGATAGGCGGATTCTGCTGGATCAACTGCCGCGTTTGTTGGCGGGGTTTGGAAGAACCTACGCAGGCCGGTTGGGTTATCCGGCAGCGGTGATTGTTATCTGTGATTTGGACAATAAATGCCTGAAGGAATTTCGGGGTGAATTGGATGCCGTTTTGAATCGGTGCAATCCTCGTCCGATCACCCGATTCTGCATCGCGGTCGAGGAATGCGAGGCTTGGCTTCTGGGGGATATGGCTGCGATCAAGGCTGCATTCCCGAATGCCAGGGATTCTGTACTGAATTCATACGTGAACGACTCGATCTGTGGGACGTGGGAACTTTTGGCTGATGCCGTTTACAAGGGTGGCCACGCCGCCCTCGCGGGCCTGGGATGGAAGGCCGAAGGGGCCCAGAAATCATTTTGGGCTGAATCGATATGTCCGTTCATGGACATAGACAGGAACCAGTCGCCCAGTTTCAAGCATTTCAGGGAAAAGGTGTTTGAACTTGTCGCTGTCGACTGATGCTGGGGCCAATAGACAAAGTGTGGTCGGAATGACCTGGCCGTCTAATTGTGAGTCCTTATGAACCAATACCGCTGGCATTTTCGGCTGAAGGATCCACAGGGTGCGTATTCCGACGATTCTGATCACCGATTCCGGGCGAAGCTGGACACCGATTCCGACGATTGTGATCAGCGATTCCACTCGAAGCTGATCACTTTACGGAGCGTAGCGACGGTGCGGCCACCTGATGTCTTCGCAGCCTGAAAAAATCAATGAGCTAAGCGCCGGACTTATTACCGACGACAATTGCACTTGAGCATTGTAAGCCGGCCATCGGAAATTGATCCACTTGGCATTCCCGTCGGCCACCAATAATTGATCCACTTCAGGGCGGAGCCCGTCGTGGCCGCCCGGCAGCGCAGCTTGGCGGCCTGGGGCCGGTTCCTGTCCTATTCATCGTCGTTTCCCCGTTTCTTGCGCAGTGACGGTCCCTTCAGTTCGATGCGATGCGCCCGGTGTTGCCGCTCGTCGTGATCCGTAGAAATATGGACATCGTGGTCGGTGTTGTCTGAGGGTCGGCGGGAGCCGACCCTATCTTCTGCGTATTCCGACGATTCTGATCACCGATTCCGGGCGAAGCTGATCGCCGATTCCGACGATTCTGATCACCGATTCCACTCGAAGCTGATCACTTTCCGGAGCGTAGCGACGATGCGGCCACCTGGTGTCTTCGCAGCCTGAAAAAATCAATGAGCTAAGCGCCGGATTTTTTTACCGACGACGATAACACTTGAGCATTGTAAGCCGGCCATCGGAAATTGATCCACTTGGCATTCCCGTCGGCCACCAATAATTGATCCACCACGGGCGGAGCCCGTTGCGATTGTCCGGCAGCGCAGCTTGGCGGCCTGGGGCCGGTTCCTCTCCTATTCATCGTCGTTTCCCCGTTTTTTGCGCAGTGACGGTCCGTTCAGTTCGATGCGATGCGCCCGGTTCACCAGGCGATCCAGGATGGCATCGGCTATGGTCGGGTCGCCGATGGTGTCGTGCCAGTTGGCGACGGGCACCTGACTGGTCACGATGGAGGCCTTCAGGCCGTTCCGGTCTTCGATTACTTCAAGCATGTCATGGCGTTCCTGTTCGCCCATCGGGGCCAGGCCCCAGTCGTCCAGTATCAGCAGGTCGGTCCTGGCCATGCGGGCCAGTTCACGGACGTACGAGCCGTCGGCACGCGCAAGCGTCAGGTTGTGCAGGAGGCGCGGCACCCGCACATACAGTGCCGTATAACCCTCGCGGCAGGCCTGATGCGCCAGGGCGCAGGCCAGCCAGGTCTTGCCCAGGCCCGTGGCCCCTGTAATCAGCACGGCTTCATGGTTCTTCACCCACTGGCACGTGGTCAGGCGTTGCATCACGGATCGGTCCAGGCCGCGCGGATGGCGGTAGTCCACATCTTCCAGGCAGGCAGGCTCGCGAAGCCGTGCCCCCTTCAGCCGGTTCGTAAGCCGCCGGTCCTGGCGATCCGTCCATTCCCGGTCCACAAAAATGCCAAAGCGTTCGTCAAAGGACAGTTCATCGGGGCCACGGGACTGTTCCAGATATGTGTGGAAGGCCGCAGCAAGCCCGTACAGCTTCATGGCCGTCAGTTTGTCGTGGGTCTCTTCGTTAAGCATGTCGTTCTCCTACTGGTAATACCCGGGACCACGGATGTTTGCGTGGTTCACCGGGGCCGATGTTTTTTTTACCTGTTCCGCATCCGGCAACGGCTGTCCGTCCATGCCGGACTTCAGCATCGACTTGATGCTTTTGTAACTGTATGCACCCAGCGCCACAGCCCGGCCGCACGCCGCTTCTACCCGGTCATTCCCGTACGTCCGCCCCAAACGCAATATCCCCAGGCACGACCGGTATCCCTGCTCCGGATGGTCACGCCGAGACATGATTACTTCCGCCACTCGGGCTGTGTTCGGGCCCGTATCCGACGCCCACGACATAATCCGCGTCGGTGTCCACTCCGCATATTCACGATGGTCCTTCGGCATGTGCTCGGGTTCTGTCGTAAAACCGCGCTCCACCCGACGCCCGTGCGCACAGACCCGACGGTTCTTGAAAAATACCTCCACCGTCGTTTGTGTCATCCGTACGTCCACCTGCTCGTGCACAAGCTGGTACGGCACGCTGTACAGGTGCTTTTCCACCTCTACGTGATAGTCGATGTTTACCTTGCATCGGCGCCATTCAGCGTATTCATAACGCGTCGGCGGCAGCGCCTTCAGTGCTGGCCTGTCCAGCGTTTCCCACAGTTCCAGTCGACTGCCCTCCATCTTCTGGAATGGCGCTGCATTCAGGTCCGCCAGGCACAGCCGGATTGCCTCGTTTGCCTCTTCAAGGCTGAAAAATCGGTGGTTGCGTAGCCGCGCAAGTATCCTTCGCTGCGCCAGTAACACCGCGCCTTCCACCTTCGCCTTGTCCTTCGGCTTCCGCACTCGCGCCGGCAATATCGCTGTCGCGTAGTAACGTGCCATGTCCAGATACGTTGCATGTAAATCAGGCTCGTAGCGGTCCGCTGCAGTCACCGCCGTCTTCGTGTTGTCTGGCACTGTCAGTGCTGGCACGCCCCCAAAGTGCTCGTACATGTGGATGTGGCACTTGATCCAGTCGTGCAGCCCCTGTGTCGCCGCTGCCTCGGCGTATGTGTAATTGCTGGCGCCAAGCACACCCACAAACAGTTCTACGCGACTCTCTTTGCCCGTCTCCGGGTCCGTTATCATCAGGCCGTCGCCAGACCAATCCACAAATGCCTTCTCACCAGCCAGGTGTACCTGGCGCATCGATACCTCCAGCCGGCCGCTGAATTCCTGGTACAAATCACAGAAACGACTGTACTGATAACCGTCTTCCGGGTGGTCCGCTTTGTACTCCTGCCACAAAAGCATCAGCGTCATGTGCTTCCGTCGCAGCTCCCGATGTATGTACGACCAGTCCGGTGTCACAAGCGCGCTCCGGGTGAACGGATCCGGCGGATACAGCCGCGCTTCAAGCTGTCCGTCGTCAATTCCGTCCGGCAAAGGCCACCTAAGTCCCGCCGCAACCACCCGTCCAAGAAGGTCCCCGACCGTCGTCGGCGAGACGCACACCACCAAAGCAATTGACCTGTAACTCATCCCTTCTGCGTGCAGACGCATGATCTCCCTGATTTTTCGCATCTCGATCCTTTTCCCGGGCATTGCAGACTCCTTCAGTCCTTTTGACCAAAGGCTCTGGTATCACCCAACTCTGTGCTGCGTCCATCAGGTGACCGACTTCGTCGGAATCAGTGTCCAGATTCGTCGGAATCGGTGATCAGTTTCGTCGGAATCCGTGTCCAGATTCATCGGAATCGCTGTCCAGCTTCAATCGGAATCCGTGTCCAGATTCGTTCGGAATCAGTGTTCAGTTTGCCTCGGAATACGCAGCTTTGACAGGAAGTACGCAGAGTCGATGATTGAGTCTCTGAAATCCAGTGGCTTCCCAGAGTTGTCGCGACAAGCTGTTATTGATCGTTTCAAAACGTAGAAAACTGGACATAGGGTTCGGTAGTCAGAGGCCAAGCGGCAGCGTCCGGGGTTGACGTTGTAGTGATTGGAAGGTTAA
>Ga0208458_1000265_pt1 | contig 62378 bp, 57 predicted proteins | sample AD_UKC085_MetaG_FD_184432 | JGI IMG/M metagenome (GOLD analysis project Ga0208458, IMG submission 184432) | Active sludge microbial communities of municipal wastewater-treating anaerobic digesters from USA - AD_UKC085_MetaG (SPAdes) (version 2) | ecosystem: Engineered > Bioreactor > Anaerobic >... | reverse complement strand
TGACGACAAAGACCTGAGCGGGTCGTGCTTCGCGAAAGACGGCAGTCTTGAGCGGCACAGCAAAAGGGATGAATTATTCCTTACCGCTAATTTCAGCCGGAGGCTGTACATTACGAAGGGATTGCGACGTTACCCTCACCCACCCCTCTCCCATCAAGGGAAATGGGCGCTCAATCGCCACGGTGTTCTGCTGCAGGCGCCCACGGTCTTAACCGTGCTGACGCTTTCGACGTCGGTGGGGCCGTCGCGCAACGTCGTTTCGGGCGGCGTTACCATCGAATTTTCCCGAATTGCCCCGAAGCTTTTTACGGGTTTTGAGGCAAAAGAAGGTTACAATCTTGCAACGCCGGAAAAGGCGCTGCTCGACACCATTTATTTACGAAAACGCGTGCCGTTTCCCGATGAACTGGATTTTGACGCTATCGACCGCAAAAAACTGGTTCGGTTGGCCGAACCGTTCCCGGCGACGGTTAAAAAGCGGCTGAAAGCAATTTTTCAATAACGGGGTGCATGAAATGGCTTGCAAAATATTACCAGGAATATATAATTAACAATAATGATAATTATATGTGCCTGGCGAATAAATGATCCGATTGCAGGAACTCGGCAAAAAAGAATATTTTACACTGGAGGACGCGGCGCGAAATGCCGGCATAACGACCGCGTCCGCCCGCGTGCTTTGCAGCCGCTATACGCGAAAAGGGTTGCTGCTTCGCTTGAAGAATAACTTGTACACAACTGCCTGGCGCTGGGAAAACATGAAGCGCCTCGATTTTTTTAAAATCGCCAATGTTCTGCAGGTTCCATCCTACATTTCCCTGATGACGGCGCTGGCGTATCATGAAGTAACCACCCAGGCGCAGCAGGGCTTCTTTGAAAGCGTCGGCCGGAAACGGACGGTGACATACGCCGTTCGGGAAAGCGTTTTTCAATATACAAAAATCGCCGGGCGATACTACGGCGGATTTGTTCGAAGCGGGGGCGTGTTTATCGCAACGGCGGAAAAGGCGCTTCTGGATGCGGCCTATCTGTACTCCTTCGGCAAATACAAATTTGATAAAGATTCTTTGGATTTGAGCAAGCTGGAGATGAACAGCCTGAAAAGCCTGCTTCAAGAGTATCCGCAAAAAACGAAAGAAACGGTGAAACGGCTGTGCGGGATTTGACATTGCACGAACAGTTTGAACTGGAAATTCTCAGCCGCATGCAAAGCGGACGGCTTCTGGATGCGCTGGTTTTCACCGGCGGGACCATGCTGCGCCTGTGCCACGGGCTCGATCGCTATTCGGTTGATTTGGATTTCTGGGCGGCCAGGGCCGGCATGGATTGGACGACATACGCCCATAAACTCGGGTCGCATCTATCGCCGCATTATCAAATTATGGATGCGGCAAATAAACGATTCAGCCTTGTGGTTGAATTGAAATCGGCGGCATACCCGCGCTCGCTGAAAATTAAAATCCGCAAAGAGGTCAGGCCGGTAAAGACCGAAACCAGTATTGCTTACAGTTCCAACTCAACGGTTCAGGTATTCATGAAAACCGTCGCGTTGGACGACATGATGAAATCAAAAATTGAAGCTTTTCTCACTCGCGGGGAAATCCGCGACGCCTACGACATGGAATTTCTGCTCAAAAGAGGCGTGCCTTTGGAGGCGGACGGCAAAATCGTTAAACGGCTGCTGGCGGGATTGCAAAAGCTCGGTAAAAAGGATTATTCCGTCAAGCTCGGCTCGCTTTTACCCCCCGAACTGCGTCAATATTACAGGGAAAACGGGTTTCGGATTCTTACGTCAAAACTGGCGGCAAAGACCTGAGCGGATCGTGCTACGCGAAAGACGGCAGTCTTGAGCGGCACAGCAAAAGGAATTATTCCTTGCCGCTAGAGACCTGGTTTGAATAAGTCCTTTTCCCGTCATTCCTCTGGACTTGATCCGGAATCCAGATAGTCCTTGAAAACACTGGATCCCGGCCTCCGCCGGGATGACAATGTTACAACTCTTGAACCGTTCTTCAAAGGTCTCCGCTAATTTCAGCCGGAGGCTGTACATCGCAAAGAGATTGCCGACCCGGATCGTTCGGGGACCGATCCCTACATTAATTTAATAAAGACTTTTCTTGTCCGGGGGCCGTCGAATTCGCAGAAGAAGATGGATTGCCAGGTGCCCAGAACAAGGCGGCCGTTTTCCACGATGACCATTTCGGAGGCGCCGACCAGCGACGATTTGACGTGCGCGGCGGAATTGCCTTCCGAATGCCGGTAGTTCGCGGACAGGGGCACGGCGCGATCGAGCGCCGCCAGAAGATCGCGTGGCACGTCCGGATCCGCGTTTTCGTTGATCGTTACCGCGGCGGTGGTGTGGGGCGTGTAAACGAGAACAACGCCCGATTCGATCTTTTCTTCGCGCGTCGCCTGCCGGATGGCTTCGGTGATGTCGATCATTTCAAAACGTGAAGCGCTCCGGACGGAAATTTCTTTCATAAAACCCCCGCTGTTTATGGCGCCTTCGTTTTAACGGCCGCGTAAACGTCGCGGAGGATTTCGCGGGAAACGGCCTGCATGGCTTGGCTTGCGGCGGCGCAGTATCCTTTGGGCGATGCGTCCTGCAGAGGCATTTCCCGGGTGTAGGTCTTTTGGTACATTATTCTTTTGCCGGTTTCTTTCTCTGCGGAGTCCTGAAGCGAAATGGAAAGAACGATCCGTGCGACTTTGTTTTTCTTCTCCGCCCGCAGGTAAAATTCTTCAATGCCGCCCGAGAGGATAAACCGCCCTTCTTCCAGATCATACCGGGACAGAACCGCCTGAAAAAGATTGCCGGCTCTCATATCGGCCAGAAGGAGATCGCCGATCATATCGGCAGGGTTGACGGCCCAGCGCGAATAATTGAAGGCGTCCAGGCCGTAGGCGTCGTCGCGGAAAATCATGCCGGTCGAATTGTACGCGGCGGCAATGGAAAACCGGTTTACCTTGACGGACACGGGAAGTTTCTCCGACGCCTCAAAGGAGGGTGACGGATAGGTCAGCAGGTATTTTTGCACGTCGTATTGCGGTTTGCCGCTGCCGGCGCATCCGGAAAGACACAACAGAGACAAAGCGATGACGATCCAGAGCGGGATGGATCTTTGTTTCCACAAGCGGGCCGGCCTTTGCAAAGTTTTTTCCATTGCTCGTTCCTTTCTTTATTCCATGGGCTTTCGCGGCGGCGCCGGTTTGCTGAAAATCAGGTCCGACGGCTCCCGGTTCAGGCTTTCGGAAAGCCTCTGCAGATTTTCCGACGTGACCCGCAGATTTTCCGACGTGTCCTGAAGGCCGGTGGTGATGGTTTTTGTCTTTTTGTCGATGTCTTCCAGGATAGCGTCCATTTGCGCCGATTTTTCACGCAGGTTCAGGGCGGAGATTCCATCCCTGGCCTGACCGACCAGCCTGCGGGCGTCGGTCAAAACGCCCAGGGTTTCCGTGACGGCCTGGTCCACCTTGCCTTCGGCGACGGTCTTGCTGATTTTGGCGATCGTTTCATCCAGATTGGCGGAGGTGTTTTCCAGGTGGGCCATCATGTTCGTGATGCGCTTGCCTTCCACAAAATTTTCGATGGCCTGCGAAGTGTTTTTCAACTGGTTGGAAATGCCCTCGAAGTCGATCTTTTTAATGTTTTGCATGATTGCGTTCGTGTCGGTGATCAGCTTGCTGATTTCCGAACGGTGCGACGGGATGACCGGGTAATCCGGCTTGAAGGAAAGTTTGGGAGAATCAGCCAGTTCGCCGGGTTTGATCCGGTCGAGTTCGATAAAGACAATGCCGGTGATGCCGGCGGTTTTGAGCGAAGCGATGGTCTGCTTCTGCAAATCTCCTTCCAGGTCGATTTTCATGGTGACTTCGATCAGGCGATAGTCGGGCGCCACGTCAATGCTCTGAACTTTCCCGATTTCGACTCCCCGGTATTTGATGGCTGAGTCCACCTGCAATCCCTGGACGGACTCGTCAAAATAGACGTTGTAGAGGGCGCCCTTGGTGAAAAATTTGGCCGCGCCGACCCAGATGATCACGCCGGCGCAGATCAGCGCGCCGATGATGACGAAAAGGCCGATTAAAAATTTAGAGCTTCTAGTTGGCATAAAACCTCTGTTCGTCCTGATGTTCGGGCAACTGCCGCAGGAAGAAACTTCTGACCCGCGGGTCCGTCGCCTGTTCCTTTAGTTCCAGGGGCCGGCCTTCCGCGATGATCCCCCGGGCTTCTTTGTCGAGCATTAGCACTCTATGGGCTATTTTGTAAATAGATTCCAGTTCGTGGGTGACGATCACCATGGTGGTTCCCAGGGCCTCGTTCGTCTTGATGATCAGGTCGTCGAGCTCCACCGCGGTGATCGGATCGAGGCCGGCGGACAGTTCGTCCAGGAAAAGCACGCGCGGATCGAGGGCCATCGCGCGGGCGATGCCCGCTCTTTTCTTCATGCCGCCGGACAGCTCGGACGGGTTGTGATTTTCGTAGCCGGCCAGGTTGACCATGCCCAGTTTCATCCGAATGACCAGGTCGATGGTTTCGGCATCGAGGTCGGTGTATTCCTGCAGCGGCAGCGCGATGTTTTCCTTGATGGACATGGAGCTGAACAGCGCGCCGGACTGAAAGAGAACGCCGATGTTTTTACGGTAATCGTTGAGGGCCTCATCCGACGCCCGGATGATGTCGGTTCCCTGATACAGGACCTGGCCGGCGTAAGGCTTCTGCAGGCCGATCATGATTTTGAGCAGCGTCGATTTGCCGCAGCCGCTGCTGCCCACGATGACCAAAACCTCCCCCCGGCACACGTCGAAGCTCACGTTTTCAAAGACGATGTTGTCGCCGAAGCGCTGCGTCAGGTTTTTGACCGAAAGGATGGGCGTTTTTTCCGTTGGTTCCGGCATGGCGCTCCTTATATCCGTCTTCCTAGAAAATCCCGTATCTTTTGACATAGTACAGCATGACGGCAAAAATGGAATCCGCCAGCACGATTAAAAAAATGGCCGCCACCACGGCGGAGGTCGTAAACTTGCCGACATCCTGGGCGCCGGCGCGCACCTGAAATCCCCGCTGACAGCCGATGGCGGAAATGAGTCCGGCAAAGACCGCGGCTTTGATCAGGCTGGTGACCACATCAAACACCTGGATGGTTTTGATGGACTGGGAAATATAGGTTTTGAACGTCAAATCGAGAGTCGTGACGCCGATGATCAGGCCGCCGAGAATGCCGGCGACGTCTGCGTAAACGGTCAGGATCGGCACGACGATGACGGCGGCCAGAACCTTCGGAACGGCCAGAAAACGGACCGGGTCAAATCCCATGGTCTGCAGCGCGTCCACTTCTTCGTTGACCAGCATGGTGCCGATTTCCGCGGCAAAGGCGGAGCCGGAGCGTCCCGCGACCAGAATCGCCGTCATGATCGGCCCCAGTTCCTTGATCATGGCAAAGCTCACCAGTGTAGGGACGTAAATATTCGCGCCGAACTGCTTGAACTGCAGATAGGACATGAAGGCCATGATCAGGCCCATCAGGGCGCCGATCATGGCGACAATCGGCAGGCCGTCCACACCCGCGCGCTGCACATAAAAAAGAACATCCTTGCCCCGAAGCGTTCCGGGATGCATCAGGGTGTAGGCCAGGGCGATCAGCAGATCGCCGATAAACGTGATGAAATTCACGAAGTCCCTGCCGATCGATAACGAGGCCTGGCCGATCTGAGAAACCAGTCCTTCGCGGCTGTACTCCGATTTGAAAGGCCGCAGGGTCAGAGCGTCGGGGTGGATCACGCTGAAAATACCTTTGGCCTCCGCGCTCAGGTTGACCAGGCTGCAGGTGATTTTCCGTTCTGCCGCCTCTTTTTCAAGTTGAACAAAAGCCAGCGCCGCCGCGCTGTCCAGGTAGCAAACTTGAGAAAAATCGACCGTCACACCCTGAATCGATGGATCGGAAATGGCCTGTCGGATATCGCGGGCGAAGGCCGAAAGATTTTTCAGGCTGAACTCTCCTTTCAGGCCAACGAGAAGATCCGGTTTTCCCTTTTTGAAAGAAACCTGGTAGTCGGCTTGACAATCTTGGTTTGGCGGAGTCGTCATGGCATTCTTTTCTCGTCTGGATACAACATGCCGATATTGAAAAGGATGTATTTGCAGAGGCATTTAAGCCGTTTGGTCGGTGCTTGTCAATGAAAATCGTGGGATGAAAAACCAAAGGCGGCCTGAGCGAACTGAAGACTTTGCATCTTTACACTTTGTTCATCGCGAGAAGCGAAGCGACGTGGCGATCTCCTTACATATAAAATGCTGATGAGATTGCTTCACTTCGTTCGCTTTTGACGAAGAGACATGATGCAAAGGATTTCTTTCAACCGGGCGACAGAGCAAGGGCCGCGCCGTTGTTCCGCCGGTTCATATCTTCTTTTGGGCGACCAGATCCGCGAAATGCTCGAAGGAGCGGTCAAAGGTTCGTTCGGCGTCTTTCGGGAAAAAGCAGCCCGGCAACTGCCTCTTTTTCAGGTGGTAGGCGACGCAGTCGCAGCAGATTCCCTTGCGGCTGCAGGGCTCGTAGGTGCAGCCGCAGATGTCCAGGTTTCTTTCTTTTTTGCAGTCCAAGGCAGATATTCCTTCGGAAAGTAACGAGCAATGAGCGACGAGCTAAGAGTTTTTTCCTATCGCCCATAGCCCATCGCCTATAGCCTGTCCCTCACGTCCTTGTAGGGAACGGTCGCGATAACCTAACCACCTGAAGGTGGCGCGAGGTCACAAGCCGTTCCCTACCATCCACCATCCACCATTCACCATCCACCAATTACCGATTACTTCAAAACGATCAGCGCGTCCACGACCACCGGCTTTGACCCGGAGAGAATCACCGGGTTGAGGTCGATTTCCATGACGCTGTCAAAGTCCAGACCGATGCGGCCGACGCTGATGAGCATTTCGGAAAGCAGCTTTTGATCCGCCGCTTCCATGCCGCGCACGGCGTCCAGAATCTTGTGCCCTTTGATTTCCTGCATCATTTCTTTCGTGTCCCGGATTTCCAGCGGCGCGCGGCGGAAGGAAACATCGTGGAGGATTTCCGTGAAGATGCCTCCCAGGCCGAACATTACGCAGGGGCCGAACTGCGGATCGCGCGTCAGTCCCATGACCAGTTCGCGCCGGCCTTTGATCATCTCCTGCATCAGTACGCCGCCTTCGTAACCTTCCATGCCGGCCAGAATTTCACGAAACGCTTTTTTCGCTTCCGCGGCCGTTCGGATATCGACGTGGATCAACCCTTTTTCGGTCTTGTGGGCAATGTCCGCGGAGCAGCCCTTCATCACCAGAGGAAAGCCGATTTTCTTCAGGCCGCTTTCCAGACCGGCCTTGTCTTTGGCCAGAACTTCTTTTGTAATCGGGATGCCGTACGCGGACAGGACCTGTTTGGCCTCGTATTCCGAAAGCGTTTTGCGCCCCTGCTTCAGGGCCTTCTCGATGATCCGGTTTGCCTTATCGTTTTTCATTTTTTTCTTCCTCCGTAATAGGTGTTGACGCGGGCGACAGCCCGAATGGCGTCATGCATTTCATCAAAAACCGGGATGCCGCAGTTGACATATTCCTGTCGGGCCATGGCCATCATTTCGGTCACGTCCATGCTTTCCAATCCCCGTTTCACGTTGGGAAGCACCGCAATCACCGGCTTGCCGGTCCGGTCCACCACGTCGCGGACTGCCTGGGCCAGCTCCCGAAAGGGCGTTACGGTGTTGACCGACAGGTTCATGGCCTGGGCCAGGCCTTGGTAATGGAAAAGAAGGGAAACGATCATCTGCAGATCGATTCGCGGATCTTCCGCCGCGGCCAGCAAAATTTCCCGGAGGGGTTGCGGCCCGACAAACGGATTGGCAACGTCGATGGGGTTGGTCGCGCTGGAGCCGGGTTTGGGAAGATGATTCCCGATGCGCTCCTGGAGTTCCGCGGAAAGCGAAGGAATTTCGATGCCGTGTGTTTCCGCCAGGTCGCAGGCGGTAACGCCGATCGCGCCGCCCCCGCCGATAACGGTAATGTTTCTGAAGGACTTTTGCGGCAGCATGGAGAAGGCCATGGTGACCTGCGCCATTTCCTCCGAGTCGGCCACCTGAATGGCGCCCGCCTGCCTGATCATCGACTGCCAGATGACGCGGCTTCCGCCCATGGACGCGGTGTGGCTGGCGACCGCCCGGGCGCCGGCGCGGGATAATCCCCCTTTGTAAATAATCACCGGTTTTTGACTTGCCGCGGCCTTCATTTCGCGGAAAAAGGCCTCGCCGTCCTTTATGCCTTCAATATACATGGTGATCACTTTGGTCTCCGGGTCGCCGGCCAGGTGGTGGAGCAGTTCCGCTTCGCGCAGGTCCGCCCCGTTGCCGAAGCTCACCATCTTGCTGAACCGGACCCCCATCCATTTTGCCGCGTGCGCAAAATCGATCGACATGCCTCCGCTTTGCGCCAGAAAGCCGACGGGTCCGCTTTCGCGGGAAAGGTCCGGTCCCGGCAGCAGCGTCAGGGCGCTTCTGGGGCAGTAAATGCCGAAGCAGTTGGGACCGACCACGCGGATGCCCTTCGCGGCCACTTCCTGAATCTGTTTTTCCAGAGCCTGTCCTTCCGGGGTTCCCAGTTCGCTGAAGCCGGAGGAGAGAATTTCCGCGCCGGCGGCGCCCTTTTTCCGGCAGGCTTCCAGCGCTTCGGGAACGAACCGGGCCGCTACGGACACGATGGCAAAGTCGATGTCCTCCGGAATATCCTCCACGCTTTTGTAAATGTTCAGCCCGGCGATTTGGCCGCCTTTGGGATTGACGGGGAATATTTTCCCTTCAAATCCCATGGCGAGAATGGATTTTAGAATGCCGGCCCCGAAGCCGATGCTGTTTTCTCCCGAAGAAACTCCCAGGATCGCCACCTTGCGCGGATAAAATAGCCTTTCATAGTCCGTGGCCGGATAGTTTCTTTTGTGGATCTTAGTGTTGCCCGCCCTGTCAAACATTGTTGACCCTCCCACGAAAAATTTATCTTGCATGCTAAATATGAAGCAAAATCGTCACTTTCGAAGATCTTTCAGCATCCGAATCAGAAGCAGTCTTTCTTCCATACTGAACATGGAAAGGATTTCCTGGTTTAACTCTTCGGTATCATTAATAATTTTGTCACGAAACGACAGCGCCTTGTCCGTCAGCCGGATGTTTAAAACCCGCCGGTCGTCTTTCACGTTCTTGAGGATCCAGCCGCTTTCCGCCATTCGGTCCATAACGCCGGACAGCGTGGCGCTGTCCAGAGACAACCTCTTTCCCAGTTCGCCTGCGGAAAGCCCTTCTTCCTCATAGAGAGCGTGCAAGACAAGGCCCTGCATAGGCGTCAGACCGTAAGGCTGCAAGCGGGACTTGAATATTCCGTAAACCCGCTGGTAGGCTTTGCTGAGAATGAAAATAATAACATCCTGATAGCTGATCATGGAACCCGCCGGTCTGATTATTTTGTATGCTAGATAAATGAACGGCAGAGGCAAGTCAAGAAAAAAGTTGCCTGGTGCAAAAGCTGACGACCTCGTAACAAGTCATTTTCGCACCCTTTTCGTCGTACCGACGAAGCCTGCCCTCGAGAAGTCGGGGGACGGTATCCGGTAAGGGAATAAAGGAACTGGTTCCCCTGCCTCCGCGGGGACGACACCTGGACTCCGGCGCTTGTGCCCTCGCGCCACCTTCAGGTGGTTAGGGTATTCGCCGGAGTGACGGTTTCAATTGCTTTTTACGAGTTCATCAAAACTGATTGACCCTTTCCGCTTCCGATGTTCCGGCTCTGAAGATTCCGGGGGGCGAAGGGGATTCATTCGCAGACGGCTTTTCGGAGGGCGTCTTCTGTAGAATCAGGAAGGATGGGCTTCCATTCCGGAGAGGATGTTTTTCCCGAAAAAATCACTTTGCCGTTCGTGTCATAAGCGATTAACGAAGCTTTTCGGATCAAATTTTTCCCGCAGTCGATTTCACAGGTAAACATTTTCCTGGACATCTGTTCGTATTCCGCGGCGGGCAATCCCTTTTCTCTCAGGGATTGAAGGGTTTTTTCCCTGCCCGGACCGGAAAGGTTTTCTTTTCCCAATGCCTGGACGATGTGTTTTCCGTTCGTTTTGTCAACATTGAGCTTCCTGTGATAGGAAAAAACGTTTCCGTCCGCGTCCCGAAGGTATTCCACCCAGTCCGCCGAGGCGGCCAGGGGCGCCGGGAAGAGAAAAAAAGCCAGAAGCGGCAGGCAGGCGAATTGAACGATCTTTTTCATGCTATTTTTTTCTCCGGAACGTGCCGCTGTGGGCGCATTCGGCATTGCCGGCCACGCAGCGGTTGACGGCCTTCATCTGCAGGACTTTTCCACCAACCAGCCGCAAAACGCCGACAGAAGCCAGCGCGTCGGTATAAGAAATGGTCCTGTTCTCGCTGATCGTGCCGGACAACGGATACGCCTTATCCCCGATCTTGATATACCCCCGCACAAGACCCTTCTGCTGTTCATCGATGACAATCTCCATCGGTTTCCCGCAGCGGAGACCTTCTTTGGAACTCATCGTGCAATACTCCCCCATCCAGGTTCCTGCAAAATTCGGAGCGCTGCCTCCGGCCAAAGCTTTTCCGCAAATCATGAAACATCCGATCATAACAACGAGTGCGCCGATCTTTTTCATCCCATCTCCTTTCTGAAACAAATTTATGCAATCCCCAAATGGCGGTTCCGTTTCGTTTTCTTTACAGGTCTGCGGGCCTTTCCACTTTTCTCTTATAACTGAAAAATGCGCCTGTGATCAACAGGATATTTTTCCTCCGGGGAATTTGTGCCGGAGGAGATCGTCCGATTCTCCAAAATGGACGGCCTCGTAAAAAGTCGAAAAAATGGATCCTTGAAAAAGGGTGGCCCCAGGCGGAAGAGTCGGGTATGATGCGCGACAAGGAATGCGGCGGGGAAGCGCGACATTTCGAAAAGGCTGAAGCAAGTGTGGGAGAGCTTTGAATAACGGCCATTTCTGTCATTTCGACTTCTTCTTTGTCATTTCGACCGAAGGGAGAAATCTTGAACAAACGGCCATCCTTAAGATTTCTCGTCGCTCACGCTCCTCGAAATGACATTTTTCAAAGCTCTCTGTGTGACGTCAGGAACCGGATGTTCGGGGGAGGGGAACGCATCGTCATGACCGAAAAAGCGAAAACAGCGGCGTTCTACGGATGGGTTTTGATGCCTGTTCTGTGCCTCGTGTATTCGATCCCGATCGGTTTTGCGTTGTACGGGCCGCCCGTCATTTACCGGTTCATGCAGAAAGACCTGTCGTGGCAGCGCGGAGAGATCAGTCTTGGCTATACCATCATCGGATTGACGCTCGGCCTGGGCGCATTCATCATTCCGTGGCTGATGGACCGCTTTGGGCCCCGCAGGACGCTGGCCATCGGCGCGTCTGTGACGTCGGGATCGGTTTTGCTGATGGCATTTGCCGGGCAATCCTATCCTGTCTATTTGCTTTTATGCTTTTTTACCGGCTTGGGAATTTCTTTCGGGTCGGTCGTGCCCGTGCAGGCGCTGGTTCTGCTGTGGTTTAATGTTCACCGGGCGCTGGTCATGGGCCTGGTGCTGGGCGGAGGCGCGATCGGCGGGTTCATTTATCCCCAGATCATCAGCGCCTCCATTGTGGCTTTCGGAGGAAACTGGAGGGTTGGCTGGTGTGTGATCGCACTCGCCTGTGTTATCGGTGCGGTCGTGGCCATGATTGCCGTCCGGAACCGGCCGGAAGACCTTGGACAGCATCCGGACGGAATGGTCCCCTCGGCCGTTCGCGAAGCCATGTCCGACGCCCGCATCGGGCGGTTCAGAACCTACCGCTCGCCGGTAAACTGGAATTTTAAAGACGCCCTGAAAACCAAAAGCATCTGGCTGGCCATCATCGGAATGTCGTTCATCTGGTTTTTATGGCAGTCCGTGCTGACCCAAACCCCGGCTCATTTGAGCGACCGGGGATTTTCCATGTCCGATCCGGTCTGGTTTCTTCGGCCCACCTTTATTTACGGGCTGATCCTGGCCTGCAGCATCGCAGGCCGGCTGAGCGTCTCATTTCTGGGCGAACGCATGGAAAGCCGTCTGCTGATCGCCATTGCCGGGTTCAGCCTGATCGGCGGGGGCGTTCTTTTCTGGTTTGCCTCCCGGGACAACCTGTGGGCGGCCTACCTTTACCCGCTTCTGGTCGGCTTCGGCTTCGGCGCGTCGTATGTGTCTTATCCTCTTTTGATGGGGAACTATTTCGGCACGGAATCTTTTCACAAAATCAGCGCCGTGGCCAACCCCATTACCTCAGGCTTTCCGTATTTCGGCGCGTTTATCGCCGGCTGGCTCTATGATGTGAACGGCGGCTATGGAGCGGCCGTCGTCATCGCCTGCTGCATTGCGCTGGTCGGCTCCGTGCTGATGCTGCTGTGCCGCCCGCCCGAAAGAGGGCAGGGATGATTGGCCGGATGAAGCGGCGGATGAATACAAAACATTAGTTCATCCGGTTTTTGTGTGCTTCCTCTTCTAAGCGCTTCTTTAAATAAAGATGGAAATCTACTCTTTTAATTGTAAATAGTCGTCGTGCCTTGTGGTTTATTTACTATTGATGTATAAATCACAATCATCAATCTTAAGAGAGGTAATCTTGATGAAATCCAACATTGCACGTATTACGTTGGTATTTTTTCTTTTTCTCTTATCTATTCCTCATTTTGTAGCCGCCGAAACAAAAACCTTCGTCCGGGAATACACCTACCAGGCAGGCGATGAAGACAGCAAAAACTCCAGCCGGACAATAGCCCTGCGCGAAGTCAAAAGGCTTCTTCTGGAAGAACTGGGCACTTATCTGGAAAGCACAAGCGAAGTGCAAAACTTTCAGTTGACCAAAGACCAGATTATCACACTCACCGCGGGCATTGTTCAGACAGAGCTTGTAGAGGAAAAATGGGATGGCCGCACTTACTGGATCAAGGCCATCATTCAAGCGGATTCCGGTGATGTGATCAAAACCATTGATAACCTGCGTAAAGACCGCCAGAAGACTAAAGAACTGGAGGAAATTAGAAAGAAATCAGATGATCTCTTAAAAGAAAATGCACGTTTGCGCCGGGAACTCGCAACGGCAAAGGGGGAAAAGAAAAAGAAAGACACGGAAGCCTACAAGAAAACCATCCAGGACCTCAATGCCATGGAATGGTTTGCTAAAGGTCATGCGCAAGTTATGGCCGGACGCTGGAAAGAAGCATTGGACTTTTTTACTAAGTCCATCGAGATAGACCCACAATATGCAAAAGCCTATGGTAATCGAGGGGTTGCCTATGACATACTTGGCAATACCAAGCAGGCGATAAAGGATTTTGACAAGGCCATAGAGCTCGACCCGCAAGATGCAGTATATTATTATAACAGGGGGGGAGCCTATGAGAAGCTTGGCAACATCAAGCAGATGATAAATGATTATGACAAAGCCATTGAACTCAACCCTCAATTGGCAATGGCCCATAAATACCGGGGGAAAGCCTATGCCCAGCTTGGCAACCCCAAACAGGCAATAAAAGATTTCAACAAAGCTATTGAGCTCGACCCGCAAGATGCCCAGGTCTATTTTGACCGGGGGCTTGCCTATGCAAAGCTTGGCAACAAAAATCAGGCGCTCATGGATTATAACAAGGCTATAGAACTGGATCCAGAGTATGCATTGCCATACATTATCAGAGGGAATACATATAGAACTCTTGGCAACATTCAACAGGCAATCATGGATTTTAATAAGGCAATAGAACTGACTCCGCAGTTTGCATTGACATACATTCACAGAGGTGATGCTTATGGTGATCTTGGCAACTATCAGCAGGCGATCAAGGATTACAGCAAGGCAATAGAATTGGATCCTCTGTCTGTACGTGCTTACGCTATGAGAGGCGGTTGTTATGGTGTTCTTGGTAATTATCAGCAGGCGATTGCTGATCTTAAAATTGCCGCTCGATTAGGTGATGAAAGCGCACAAGAAATGTTGAGATCAAGAAAAATCGAGTGGTAATACCATTTTGAATTAACCTCAAGGGCTCTTTGTTGCATGGAATAATAATGACAATGGAAAAATTTGAAAAACAGAATAGGTTGGCGGTTCATTTGCATAATAAATCTTTTGATTTAAACGGAGAAAACAAAACGTCAACCTGCAGTATCGGGAGAAACCGGTCTGCTATAATCAACTATATGACCTTGAGTTCATTTTGAAAAAGGGATAATCAAAACATTATGATTTTTAAAAGGAGAGCATTATGGTCAGATTTAATTTATTTTTTATTCTGAAATCTGTAACACCTTTGAAGACGGCAATCATAAATAAGCACTATTCACATACTCCGTGACAAACATTGACTTTGAGATCACATTGTCAAAAAATACATAAATGTCGAGTTATTCGACGTTATTGTTGAAATCCAGCAACTTATAGTCTAACAATATTCAATATCATCAATGAGTTATAAATGGCATGGTACTGGCTATAAATAAAACAAGGTGGATATTTCAACTGGATATATTCAGTGGTGAATGAAATGAACAAACCTAAAATACTAATTGTTGATGATGGAGAATCGCAACGCTTTGTGCTCAAGGGGTTTCTGCTCCGCGAGGGTTATCTTGTTGACGAGGCAGAAAACGGTTTCAAGGCTCTCCAATGTGTAAAGGATCAGCACTTTGACATTATCCTTCTTGATCACAAGATGTCGGGCATGAACGGTGTGGAAGTGCTGAAAGAAGTCAAAAGAACGAATCCCGAAATCGCCGTGGTCATTATTAGCGCCTACGGAACAATTGAACGCGCTGTGGAAGCAATGGAAGCGGGGGCTTTCTATTATATTACGAAGCCGGTTGATCTGGATAAATTATTGATTCTTTTGGATCACATTTCCAAGCGTTATTCTCTGATTAAAAAGGATAAACCGATATTGCGTGAGGAATTGGTAGATAATTATTCTACAATCGATATCATTAGTGATCGGCGATATCAAAAAGAAGAAAACATAACGGGCAAGGAATTGACCCGCATGCTGATACGTTACTTAAATTCATGCCCTGATAATTACATCACAACGTGAATCGACATAGGAATAAAATGAAAAATTCAAACAAGAAAATTCTTTATATCCTTTTTACATGCATTGCTTTTTTCATTATTGGGTTTTCTGCCCTGATGTTTAATTATGCCAATAGCCCCATTGACAATAAGAATACAACGATGCTGGTCAATATACCTGTCGGAACCACATTATCTGAGGTTGTCAAAATTCTGAGTCAGGCGGATTTAGTAAAGCAACCTGTTTTATTTTACAGCTTGATCATAATAAAAAGAGCTACGCGCTCCATTCGTGCTGGTGAATATGAATTTAATACGTCAATAACTCTCTCAGAACTGATTGATAAACTGTTGCTCGGTGACATGAGATACTATCGTGTCACTATCCCTGCGGGCTTATCCATACAGGAAATTGCTACACACTTAAGTGCTTTTAATCTAATCAATAAAGAAGAATTTCTTGAACTGGCAAAAGATAAAGCTTTTCTAGAATCTATGGATATAAAGGCGGATTCCATAGAAGGCTATCTTCTTCCGGACACATATTTGTTTAGCCGCTCGATGACTACAAGGCAAATCATGCGCGTGATGGTGGATCAGGGTCAATAGTTACACCGGAAATCATCCTGCCAATAACAAAAGGCATTGATATGAAAATGTTCATATCCTTCATAATAACAACAGTATACCTGACCATTACTTCAATGATATTTGCGGAAGAGATAAAGGGTAAAGAAAATATTCCTTCGATTGTTAGAGAAAAGAAAATCACATTCACGCACCGATTAAGTAAAAAATTGGTCCTGAGCTAAAATTTGACATTTATGGAAAGTTTAAAAATTGTTATCTAAAAAAAGGCCACATCAATGAAAAATAAAATTCAATTACTGTTAATGCTATTGATAATTGTCATCTTTTCATTTCCATCTATCTGTTTTTCTGAATTGAAAACGGTGGAAGGTGAATACTGTGATGTTTATTTGGGTGACTTAAAAAACAAGAAGGAACTTAATGAGTTCAGGCAAACTGTTAAAAATATGTCAATAAAAGATGGCATCCTCAAACTGGTTGAAAAACCGTGGCATGAATACGCAAAGAATGAATATTATCTATACGTCATAAACAATTATTTGGAAAAAGTAGTGGTTTTGAAACATTCGGAGAAAAGTAGAAAAATCTGTTACAAGGTAAGAATTACGGCAGACGCAGAAGTAATAAATAAATATCTTAGTCAAGTTACAGGTTCAATCATACCTGAAGGTTATGAGATAGTTAAACCATGGATTATTGACGTTAATAATGTTCTGAAAAACAAAAGTGACAAAATCAATATAGGTCTAATCGTTGAAACTAAAATCCCAGGCATAGATTCATTACAGAAAGAAAAGTTAGGGAATGAACAGGAAGAAGAGATTTATGAGATGACCAAATGGAAAGAGAACAATGACAAATACAAATATCTTGATAGGAGACATTTAAATAAAGTTTTAGAGGAACAGAAACTTTCATCATCTGGACTGACGGATAGTGATACTGTCAAGATAGGTAAACTTTTAAACTTGGATATAATTGTTCTAAGATTGATTTATAAAGATAGTCGGGTAACAAAAGTCCTGAAAGTAGATACAGGAGAGGTCTTGTTATTCAAGACTTATGAAGGAAAGATTAAAGAGACAGGAACTTCGGGTAAGGAACCGAACCCCGATATATGGGAGTGTTTTGGAGAGAATTGGTATTACAATAAAGCAAACATGACTAAATCATCTAACATTATATCCGTTTGGACTTACAATGTCGTGACTGATGATGAAAAGAAAGAATCCATGGAGACGAAAAAGAAATATAATCTAGATAATTTCTTAAAATACCAAAATTATGAACACAATGTTACTTTGATGGAAATTGATTGTAAGAATAAAGTGATTAGATTTAAAAAACATATAACTTATGATGATAAGGGATATGCCTTAGATGATTTCATCTATGACAACCCCAACTGGGACGGTATTATCCCCGGTAGTGTGGGTGAAGTATTGTATCGAGAACTTTGTGTTACCAAAAAGAAATCATCTAAAAAGAAAAAGTGATTTGGTAGAAATAAAAATAAAGAATATTTATGTTGCCGTGAAATACCCAGTGTTATATTTTATTTAATTTTAAACATTATTTTAGTTTTTATATTTCTTAGAAAGAGTATAAAGATAACAAAATTTTCGGGAATTACCGGTCAAAGAATATTAATCGTTGAACGTTATGCAGTCATAAAGAATAGCACCCACAAACAAAAGGTATAAAGATGCAAAGCAGATATAAAAGGTTAGAACAATCACCGATGTGGTGGTATGACAAGGCATCTGACTTACATGCATCAGCGGGTGTTTTGTGGTTCAGTATGGATGATAAAAACAGAGATACTATTAGAGACCAAATAGGTTTTTCCCATGGTTTTGATTTACGTGTTGCCTGCTCGTCAGTATGCTATATGCTTTGGGGGTTAAGTTTCGAGTTACTATTTAAAAGCTTACTTGTTGTATATAAAATTAAAGTGCCCCCACCAAACACTCATAATCTTTGTGATTTAGCAGAAAAAGGAATTTTTCAATTATCCAAAGAAGAGAAAGAAGTTTTAAACATCTTATCGTTATACATAGTATGGCAAGGCAAATATCCTATACCTTTGAAAGAAAAAGATTTTAATGGAGCAAAGGCATTAGGGGGTTTAACTTTAAGAAAATATAATAAAGCTCTCAGCTGGAACAATCTAAATACTATCTGGAATAGAGCAAGTTCCCTATATTTTGATGAATATAATAAATTGAATGCCTAACCATCAAATTCACTCGATTGCTACCAACGAACTAGTATACACCTGTCCTTGCCCCGCTGTGGTAACAACGGGTGATTTTTGTCGTTAAACCTTTCAATTGGAAAGAAACACATTACCAAATATAACGATATTGCAATATTGGTAGGTGAAGAAATCGCTTTTATATTTTCTTAAAAAAACGGTATTTTTTAAGAAAAAGTGTATTTTCTAAACTATGATGCGTATTCCGACGCAAGTCGCCACTCGATTCCGATTCATTCCGCCACCTGATTCCGATTTAAGTCGCCACCGGATTCCGAAGCATTTCGCCACCCCCTGGGAGGTGAGGAAAGGACGCTGGATAAACTTGATGAAAGCCGCTAAAGCCCCGTGACAAAAACGGAGGCGGTTATGGCGGCGGAAAGGTTATCCATGCGCACGATAAGAGAGATTTTAAGATTAAAATGGGAGAAGCATCTCCCCAACAAAAGGATTGCCGAGAGCTGCAACATTGCCCGCAGTACGGTCAGAGATTACTTATCCCGCGCTTCTGAGGCCGGATTATCCTGGCCATTGCCGCCTGAACTGGACGACAGCCTTTTGGAACAGATGATTTTTGCAATCCGGTCAGAGCCGGTGATGGACAGGCGGGGCCTGCCGTCCCCGGACTATATCCGCAAAGAACTGACCCGGAAAGGCGTTACCTTAAGGCTTCTGTGGTTGGAGTATAAACAGGCCAACCCCGACGGATACCAATACAGCCAGTTTTGCCTTCTATACCACCAATGGCTGGACAAGACGGATGTTTCTTTGCGCCAAACCCACCGGGCCGGAGAGAAACTCTTTATTGACTATGCAGGCCAGACGATTCCGGTAACGGATCCAGTGACAGGGAAAACCCGCGAGGCCTGGCTGTTCGTGGCCGTTTTTGGCGCCAGCTGCTACACCTTTGCCCGAGCGTTTTACTCTCAGGACATTCCCTCCTGGATTGAGGCGCATGTCCAGGCGTTTCGATTCTTTGGAGGTGTTCCAGAGATTTTGGTGCCGGACAATCTCAAATCCGGCGTTACCAAACCCAACTACTACGAACCGGACATCAACCCCACCTACCAGGAGATGGCCCGCCATTATGGCGCCGTCGTCATCCCGGCAAGGGTGCGCAAACCCAAAGACAAAGCCAAGGTGGAATCCGCCGTTCAGATCGCCGAGCGTTCGATTCTGGCGGCGCTGCGCAATCATGCCTTCTTCAGCATAACGGAAGTGAATACGGCCATTGACGAAAAGCTTGACGAACTGAACAATCGCAAGTTTCAAAAGATGGACGCCACGAGAAAGACCCTGTTTGAGACCATCGATCAACCGGCTCTGAAACCGCTGCCTACCACCCCCTACGAGTATGCTCGATGGAAGAAAGCGCGGGTCAATATCGATTATCACATCGATGTGGACGGCCATTACTACAGCGTTCCATATCAACTGGCCAAACAGCAGGTGGATGTCCGGATCACCCAAGCCATGATCGAAATCCTGTATAAAAACAAACGGGTTGCCGTTCATGTCTATGATTCCCGCCAGGGAAGACATACCACCATCACGGAGCACATGCCCAAATCCCATCAGAAATACCTGGAATGGACGCCCTCAAGGCTGGTTTCCTGGGCCGGTCAAAACGGTCCGCAAACCAAGGCGCTGGTGACCTGCATTATGGAGAACCGGACGCATCCCGAACAAGGTTTCCGCTCCTGCCTAGGCATTATGAGGCTGGCCAAAAAGTATTCGCCCGAACGACTGGAAGCCGCCTGCGCCCGCGCGCTGCTCATCAGAGCCTACAGCTATAAAAGCGTCGAATCGATCCTCAAAAGCAAGCTGGACACTCAGGATTTAAGGGACTTATCCGCACTGTCCCCGGACAAACCGATCCTCCATGAGAATCTCCGGGGGAAAGAGTATTATCTGGCCCGGGAGGTGTTTCATGCTTAATCAGCAGACGATCGATAAACTCCATACGATGAAGCTGATCGGCATGGCGCAGGCCTTTACCGATCAACTCCATCAGCCGGATATGGATCGGCTCTCTTTTGCCGAACGTTTCGGTCTCATTGTGGAGAGTCAATGGACTTGGAAAGAAGACAACCGGATGTCCCGTTATCTGAAAAACGCCAGGCTGAAGCTTAACGCCTGTGTCGAAGATATTGACTTTAAAACCAACCGGGGGCTGGATCAATCCGTCATGATGAAGCTGGTCTCCTGCGATTGGATCAAGCGGCATCAGAATGTGATCATCAGTGGCCCGACCGGCGTCGGAAAAACCTATCTGGCCTGTGCCTTAACGAACAAAGCCTGTCGGGAAGGGTATCGCGCTCTTTACCTGCGCGCCCCGAAGTTTGCCTACCAGATGGCCCTGGCCCGGGTAGACGGCAGCTATGGAAAAACAATCTCACAATTATCCAAAGCGCAGATCCTGGTGATTGACGATCTGGGACTGGCGCCCATGACTGATCCTGAACGAAGGGACTTGCTGGAGGTCATTGAGGAACGGCACGGCCACGCTTCCACCATCGTCACCAGTCAGTTGCCGGTGGAACACTGGCATGAACAAATCGGCGATCCGACGGTGGCCGACGCCATCCTGGATCGTCTGGTGCATAATGCTCACAAAATAAATCTGAAAGGAGGATCGCTTCGAAAAAAATATGCCGACTTGACACCGAAGAGTAAGTTATGACAAACAACCAAAAACCAGCGTCGCTTCGCTCCGACCCCGGAGTGGCGACATGATTCGGAACAGGGTGGCGACTTCCATCGGAATCGCATGGCACTTTCCTTCGGAATCAGGTGGCGAAATCAGCGGAATAGGCACGTATGCGCTGTATCGCCATCCTTTGGCCGCCGGATCATCAGGAAACAAACTGAGGCTCTTGCCGGGAGGCTCCCGATCTGAGATAGACTGCCGTATCACAATGATACGACGTGCCTTTTCCCAGCCGGCTGCCTGATACTCGATGTCCACAATCTCTATCCCCGGCTTCAATGCCCACCAACTCCTTGCACGACAAATCGTCCGCTGCAGGGGATGGGTCAGCTTCGCGGCAACCACATAGGGAATATGCTTCATCTCCAGTGTCGAGAGAAAGGCATCGTCAAAAAATCCACTGTCGGCCCGCAAAAGCCCCACCGTCTTACCCGCCAAGTGGGCAAGGGTGGATTCAAGAAATTGCAAAACGTTGTTCGCACTGTGCACATTCCCGGGACGAAGCCAGAAGTTGGCAACCAGCTGAAAATCAGCAATAAACGCCAAAAGCGGATGATGGCTCGACCGTCCGCGCCGGCCAGGATTGTAGCCGCGACAGGCGCCCTCCTGTTGCCCGTTACGGGTTATCACTGTCGAATCAAGGTCAAGGGTGACACACTTCATCGAGGGAAGCTTGCTAAACAACCAACGATACGTGTTCCCCTGCACACGCTCATTCGTCAGCATATCAAACCGCCTGAAAAGACGCATGATTGCCTTGAACTCGGCGGCGCAAGACCACCCAAAAAGACGACACAAAACATTATCCAAACGAACCATCTCCGCATGGGCAAACCGGCAGGCCCCACACCAGATCGATACGATGAACTGCTCCATCAGCTGGCAGGGGGCATATCCACGGTTTGATGAAGACTCCGGTACGCCAAACTCCGGAAACGCTTGCCGGAATTGTAGACGGTCAAGCATCTGCTTCATCAACGCCAGTCCGCCCCATGCCGTAATCTCTCTGTCCGAAAATCCGACCGTAAAACCGTTGCCCTGAAGCTGTCGTGCCATCTTCTCTCCCAATAACATGCTGAAATCAAAAACGTATCTCTAATGGTTTCCATTAGAACATGTTATGGCTACTCTCGCAACCGCTATCGCTGTCTCCTCAATAAAATGCCTAAAATCTCCTAATGGAAAATCTGGGTTTAAAGTACGTATAAATAAAAGCTCAACCCGTCGCTACAGTCGATCGCAGCCAACTGGGCTGACCGGCTCAGCTTTTCTTTGCACCTTTCAAACCGTAATTTACATGATCAAGATTTTTGAAAGTCATTTGGTAGGTGAAACTTTTTCTGAGATAAAACTTCATTAGACGGTTTCTGTCAATTCAAACATAGGCCGAGACAATAAAGTCGATAAACTTGTTGCGTATGGTTTCAGGGAACTAATAATTCAGATCGGTCGGTCGGCCCTCCCCACTACCCCATTTGATTTTTGGAATCGCGGAAATAAAAAAACCATGACGTTTTTCAACCTGTTTCTTATCCCGAGGAGTCATTATCGCGGCAATTTTTACAGTGCAAAGAAAAAGGGCTTATGCGATCATTGCCTAAGCCCTTGATTTTACTGGCGCGCCCACCTGGATTCGAACCAGGGGCATCCAGATTCGTAGTCTGGCGCTCTATCCAGCTGAGCCATGGGCGCGTTTTTTTCAAAAGAACGATGGAGGCCTATAGCACATTATCCGCCTGATGCAAAATGAAAATGTTCGGTTCGGGTTGGACGGAAGTCAGTCTTTGCTCTTCAATGTTTTTTCAATGTCGTCGATCACATTCCGCAGGTCTTCTTCCCTTTCGATAACGAGAGTCGTGTCGTCGGAGACGCCGGTCTGTCCGGCCGTTCCCTTGGGGCCGGCCGTTTTCCTGACCCGGTTGACCTGCCAGGAATCGCCCGACGTGTCCACCAGCCAGTTGTTGAGGTCAAACTGGAGGCTTCGGACGTGGGGCAGGGCGGCCAGCTCGCGGGCGATGTTTTCGACTTCCTGTGCGGAGAAATCTCCGTTGGGCCGGACCAGATCCCCGCTCAGATAGACCGTACTGCCCATAAAGGAGTACTCTATTCGGGCCAGATCCGCATCGTGCCGCGTGATGACGATTCTCACGTTGCGGTTGACTTCATACCGGGATACCGGATCATCCTGTCGCATGCGCCACCTTCACTTGACGGCTAAATACCTCATAAGAAGGACCGCTTGTCAAGGGCGGAATGAGCGCGGGAAGGGGCGCCGACACTTCGGATTTGATTTTGAAGAGACATTCGTGTACAAAAAATCATCTTGCCGGGAGATCTGAAACCGAGAATGGATAAAACTGTCACCGAACATGACCTGAACCAACCCGTCGTCCAATACGCTTCGGATGATTTCGTCGCACTGCGGGCGCGACGCTCCGTGGCGGACGCGCTCGAATGCATCCGTTCGTCGCAGACGCAGAGCGCGATTCTTTATTTCTATGTAGTGGATGACGAGGACCGGCTGGTCGGCGTCGTTCCGACCCGCAGGCTTTTGACGTCATCGCTTGACGCTTCCGTGGAATCCATCATGACCGAAAGCCTTGTGTCGGTCCCGGACAACGCCAATTTGCTGGAAGCGCTGGAGTTTTTTATTCTCTACAAATTTCTGGCCTTTCCCGTGGTCGATGCCGAGAGGAAAATTCTGGGGGTCATCGACGTCAATCTTTTCACGCAGGAAATGATCGATATGGAGGAGCGCGAACAGGTCCACAGCATATTCGACACACTGGGCGTCAGCGTCGCGGAAATGAGGGACCGGTCTCCTTTCAGCGTTTTTCGAAGGCGCTTTCCCTGGCTTCTGGCGACGATCGCCAGCGGCACGGTCTGCGCGCTGCTGGTCGGATTTTTCGAGGCCACGCTGGCTGAGAGCCTGATCCTGGCTTTCTTTCTCACGCTGGTGCTGGGGCTGGGCGAAAGTGTTTCGATGCAGACGATGGCCATCACCGTTCATTTCATGCATCACCGCTCGGCGCAGTCGGGCTGGTATATCGAGGTGCTGCGCCGGGAACTGGTGCGAACGCTGCTTTTGGCCCTCGCCTGCGGTGTGATCGTGGGCTTGATCGCCTGGCTCTGGCGCGGCGAAGCGGCGGCGGCCCTGGTGATCGGCTTCGGCATTTTCCTGTCGCTTCTTCTGGCCGGCTTCATCGGCGTCAGCGTTCCTTCTTTTCTGCACAGAATGAAGCTGGATTTGCGGGTGGCCTCCGGACCGCTCACGCTGGCGCTGGCCGATATCTGCACGGTTGTTACTTATTTCTCCCTGGCGACAAAGATCCTCTTGACTTAATCGAAAATCTTCGAATAATCCGGTTTGCGGCGCTCAAAGAAAGCGGCAAAGGCTTCCTTGGCCGCCGGCGCTTTAAGCATGGCGCTGAAATATTTCCCTTCTTCCTGAATTTGGGAGACGACCGCTTCCTGATCGCGAAACTTCATCACCTGCTTGGTGATCCGCAGGGAGGACGGGGGAAGGGCGGCGAGCTTTGCCGCCTGCGCGTAGGCGTAGGGCATTAACTCTTCGGGCGGCAAAACTTTGTTGACCAGGCCCATGTCGAAAGCTTCGCGCGCCGAAAAAGATTCGCCGAAAAACAGAAGCTCCGCGGCGCGCTGGTAGCCGACGATTTGGGGCAAAAGAAGGCTGGATCCGAATTCCGGGCACAGCCCAAGCTTGGCGAAGGGCATGGAAAATTTTGCGTTTTCCGCCGCATAGACCTGATCGCAATGCAGCAGCATGGTCGTCCCGATGCCGATGGCCGCGCCCGCCACGGCGGCGATCACCGGTTTTTTCGCCAGACACAAGTTGGCGATGAAGCGGGCGACCGGCCGGTCTTCCACCTCTTCGGGGTTGTTCATGAAATCTTCCAGGTCGTTGCCCGCCGTGTAGATATCCGGTTTGCCGCAAAACAACAGCGCCCGGACGCCTCGATCTTCCTCCCCGTCTTGAATCGCGTCCGCCATCTGCTGGTACATGGCGGCCGTGATGGAGTTTTTCTTGTCCGGCCGGTTGAATTCGATGGTCAGGATTCCGTTTTGTTTTCTGGTTTCAATGTCCATTTTTGCTCCTTTAGGGTTTGAAAAAATGATGCCGCCTAAGATCCGTTGGCGGGGTTTCCTTCCAGCTTTTTCAGCCCCAGGTCGATCGCGCTGTGGCTGCCGAAAAGAATCAGCTGGTCCTCCGCCTCGAAAACAAAATCGCCGGGCGGATTCGTGATGGTCTGGTTTTTGCGGATGATGTTGATGATCATCGCGCCCGTTTCCGCCTTCAGGTTGACCTCGCGGATGCTTTTGCCGATCGTCGGGTTGCCGGGGGCGATGTAGCAGGTCTCGATGGTTCCCTGTGCCAGGATCTGGCCGATCTGGTCGAAGGCCTCCTGGGTGTAGCGCACTTCGCGCAAAATGCCGTAGGATTTGTTCCGAATGATGTTGCCCTGCGCCAGCACGATGCTGTTGGGAATGTGAAACATCTTGAGGACGCGGCTGAAGATCTGAATGGAGGTCTCGAATTCCTCGGGGATGACGTCGTCGGCGCCGAGCGCCAGCAGTTCCTCGATGTCCGCAAGGTATTTTGTCCGGACGATCACGTGCAGCTTCGGATTGAGGCTTTTGGCGTTGGATAGGCAGTTTTTCGTGAGAAAACGGTCGGAAATGGCGATGACCATGACGCGTGCCTTCTCCACGCCGGCGCGCCGCAGAATTTCCACGTTGGACGCGTCTCCCCAGATCGCGTTTGCATCCCCGCCGTTTTTCGCTTTTTTGATTTTCTGGAAATTCAGATCGATCATCGCGTAGTGAATGGCGGTGTTTTTCAGCACCCTGGCCAGGTTTCTGCCGTTGAGCCCCATTCCGCAGATGATCACGTGGTTGAAAAGGGAAACGCTGCCGGCCGCAACGGCGTCGGGTTGACCGGGATGCGGGAGTTTCTTGCGGTTGAGCAGAAAATAGGTCAGCGACGCCAGAAGGGGGGTGAAGATAAAGGTCAGGACGGAGGCGCCGATGAAGGTCTGATAAATGCCATCGGAAATAATCTGGCTTCGGTAGCCCTGTGAGGCCAGGACAAAGGAAAATTCGCCGATCTGGGACAGCAGAACACCGCACAGAAGCGCGCTTCGCAAAGGATACTTCATCAGGGCGACGAGGCTCACCACCACGGCAAACTTGATGAGGATGATCCCCAGAGAGGCAAACAGGATGGGGCCGGGATGGGCCTTGAGAAAATCAAGATTGAGAATCATGCCGAACGAAACAAAAAACACGGACAGGAAGACGTCCCGAAAGGGACTGACATCACTGATGATCTGGTGCGTGAAATCCGTGTCGGAAAGGGCCAGTCCGGCCAGAAACGCGCCGATGGCGAGCGACAGACCCAGCGATTCCGTGATCCAGGCGATGCCCATCGTGATGACCACGGAAGCGATCACCAGTACGTCGCGCATGTTCATATTGACCAGGCGCTCCAGGGCAACCGGGATCACGTAGCGCGCCGCGATCAGAATCACGACGATGATCAGGACGGACTTGAAAAGCTTCCAGAGAATCATAAGGGCGTCCGGACCGCTGCCGGCGGCCAGAAAGGGGATCATCAGCATCATCGGTACGACCATGATGTCCTGAAACAAAATGACGCCCAGGGAAATTCGCCCCTGCGGCGACGATTCGTCGTCCCGGTCCTTGAGGATTTTCAGGATCAGGGCCGACGAGCTGTGGACCAGCAGAAAGCCGATCAGGACGGACTGGCTGATGCTGAGCTGCATGGACAGCCCGACGAGCAGGCCGATGATAAAGGTGCACAGAAGCTGCAGGCCGCCCGTGAGGAGAATCTCGGAGAGGTGCTTCAAAAACCGGGAAAGCCGGATTTCAATGCCGATGGTGAACATCAGAAAGGCGACGCCGATGTCCGCCATGAGCGAAATGCCGGCGATGTCGTCGATCAGTTTCAGACCGAAAGGCCCGATCAGAATGCCGGTGATGAGAAAGCCGATGATGGAAGGAATCTTAATCTTATTAAAGACATAGATGACCGGAATGGAGAAGCCTAAAATAATGATCAGTTGGTGAAAAAACTTCAGTCCGTCCACGGGCCTTTCCGATCGTTGAAGGGAATTTGCTTTACGGTTCTGTTTACCACTGATCGGAAAAATTTTCCAAAAAAACATCGCCGGAGTGCTGATTTTGATTGACAAAACGAACTCGGGAAATTATTATGCTGCAAAATTCGTTATTTAATGGTGCGGATTATGACCGTTCAGCGAGCCATCATCATTAGCAGAATAATTATTCGCTTCCCCCGAGGAGGCCTGGCCGTGGAATAGCTGAAATTTACGCTCAGCAGGAATTCAAATCCGCTGCCAGGGAAACCGGGCAGCGGATTTTTTTATAGGAAAGAGAGGAAACCATGACGAAAAACAGGATTTTAATTTACGACACAACGCTCCGCGACGGCACGCAGGGAGAGCAGGTGACCTTTTCCGCCGAAGAAAAGCTGCGGATTGCGCGTCGGCTGGATGATGTCCATTTTCATTACATTGAAGGCGGCTGGCCCGGTTCCAATCCCAAAGACATGCGCTTTTTTGAAATGGCCAAAACCGTCAAGTTTAAAAATGCGAAATTAACCGCGTTCAGCTCCACCCGAAAGCCGCGCATTCGGCCCGATGCCTGCCCGAACCTCAAAGCGCTGATTCGGGCCGAAACACCGGCCGTGGCGATTTTCGGCAAGGCCTGGGATCTGCAGGTTACCGATATTCTGAAAGTTTCCCTGGATGAGAATCTGTCCATGATCCGGGACTCCATTGCCTACATGAAGGCTAGGGGCAAAGAGGTGCTTTTTGACGCGGAGCATTTTTTTGACGGCTATAAAAACAATCCCCGGTATGCCCTTCAGGTGGTCAAGACCGCTCTCGACGCGGGCGCGGACAGGATCATTTTCTGCGATACGAACGGCGGTGCCATGCCGCATGAAGTGAGCGCCGTTCTGGGAAAAGTCTCCGCCCTGGTGCCGATGGAAATGTCCGGCATTCACGCCCACAATGATTGCGGCCTGGCCGTCGCCAATTCTCTTGCGGCGGTTCGGGAAGGCGTGAGAATCGTTCAGGGAACGGTCAACGGCTATGGCGAGCGGTGCGGAAACGCGGACCTGACCTCCGTGATCGCCAATCTGCAGCTCAAAATGAAAATGCGCTGCCTGCCGGTGGCTTCGATCCGGCAGTTGACGAACCTTTCGCTGTATGTCAGCGACGTGGCCAATATTCCTCCCCTGATGTCCAGGCCGTTTGTGGGGAGGAGCGCTTTTGCGCACAAGGGAGGCGTCCATGTCAGCGCCGTGACAAAAAATTCGGCGGCCTACGAGCACATGCCGCCGGAGCTGGTCGGGAACAGCCGGCGCGTGCTGGTCTCCGACATGGCCGGCAAAAGCAATATCGCCTACAAGGCCAAAGCCCTGGGCATCGATCTGAATACCAAAAACGCGCTGGGCAAGGTGGTGCGCGAAGTCAAGCTGATGGAGGACAAGGGGTATCAGTTCGACGCGGCCGACGGGTCGCTGTCGGTTCTGATGAAGAAGGCGATCGGCCAGTTTGTGGAGCCCTTCACGCTGGAGTGCTTCAGCGTGGTTACCTCCAGGACGCTGGACAATCCCTGCCTGTCTCAGGCCACGATTAAAATTTCCGTGGGCGGCGAAGAGGAGCTGACGGCCGCCGAAGGCAACGGCCCGGTGAATGCGCTTGACCACGCGGTGCGCAAGGCGCTGACCAAATTCTATCCGCAAATCAAGGAAATGCACCTGGTGGATTTCAAGGTGCGCACGCTGGAAGGCTCCGAGGGCACGGCCGCGGGAGTCCGCGTTTTGCTGGATTCGACGGACGGCTCCGAGCTCTGGAGCACCACGGGCGTTTCCGAAAACATCATTGAGGCGAGCTGGCAGGCCTTGATCGACAGCATCGAGTACAAGCTCAGCAAAGACCGGAAAAAGAGGTGACGGACCGCTGATTTTTTGGCTGTTTACGGCCATTGCTAAATCTTGCAATTGCTGATATGGAAGCCCGACGTGAAGCGAGGGCCCGAACGGTGTTATCGATCAACAGCCAGAATCCCCAGATGCGCCTCATTCGGAAGGCGACCGATGTTTTGAGGGACGGCGGCATTATCATTTACCCCACGGATACGGTGTACGGCCTGGGCTGCGATTTATCGAACAAACGAGGCATTGAAAAAATATACGAAATTAAAAGAAGAAACAAAAAACGCCCCTTGAGTTTTGTCTGTTCCGATCTGAAGCACATCAGCCAGTACGCGCTGGTCACGGATTACGCTTATAAAACCATGAAGCGGTTTTTGCCCGGACCCTACACGTTTATTCTGGAAGCGTCGCGTCTTGTCCCGAAAATCATTCTGCCCAAGAGGCCGACGACCGGCATTCGCGTTCCGGACAACGAGATATGTCTTTCTTTGATCCGGGAGCTCGGACAGCCGATTATCAGCACCAGCGTTCAGACCCAGGAAGGAGAGGACCTCGGCGACCCCGCGATCATCAACGAACACTTCGGGCGCATTGTGGATCTGATCATTGACGGCGGGACCATCGTTCCCGAACCGTCCAGCGTCGTCAGCCTGGTGGACGACGCGATTGAAGTTCTTCGAATTGGAAAAGGCGACGTGAGCGCCTTTATATAAAATATACAAGGCGGCATTACGCCGCCCGCGCGCCGGCGGGACATCGAGTTTTTCCGGAAGGACGCGGACGGGGGATGCGGCCCAAAAGGATCCTTATGAAACATGTGATGCTCGTGAACGCCGTGCACAAGGAACAGATGCGCATGGCCACGGTTGACGAAAAAGGCAAGCTGATTGAATTCAATATTCAAATGGCGGTCCGGGAGCCGATTACCGGAAATATTTACAAGGGCAAGGTGCTGAAAGTCGAACGCGGCCTGCAGGCGGCTTTTGTAGATTACGGCGGCGTCAAGGACGGCTTTCTTCCCCTGCGGGACGTCAGCCATGAATATCTGACCGAACCGGAAAACGGCTCCTCCGGCGGACGGCCCGTTCTCAAGTCCGGCCAGGAAGTCATTGTGCAGGTTGTCCGGGAAGTCATCGGCAACAAGGGCGCCCTGCTGACATCTTACATCTCCCTGCCCGGAAGGTATCTGGTGCTGCTCCCCAACAAGCTCTGCGGCGGCATCTCCCGGAAAATCGAAAGCGAAGAAGACCGCCAGAAGATCAAGACGCTGATGGATCAGATCCAGGTCCCCGAGGGAATGGGCTTTATCGTCCGCACGGCCGGCATCAACCGGACTAAGCAGGAAATCCAGCGCGACTACCAGTTCCTGATGCGCCTGTGGAAAGAGATCACCAAGAAGGCCGAAGACGCCTCCGAGCCGTCCCTGCTGTATCAGGAAACGGATTTCGGCGTGCGGTCGCTGCGCGACTACCTGACGCTCGAAATTGATGAGATCTGGGTGGACGAGGTGGAGGCCTTCCGCAAAATGCGCGCATACCTGAAAGCGGTCGCCCCCCGCCATTTGAGGATTCTCAAGCAATACAAGGACAAGATTCCGATTTTTGAACGCTACGCGCTGGAAGAACAGATCCGGGTGATTTATCAGGAGCGCGTGGAGCTCAAGTCCGGCGGCTACATCATCATCAATCCCACGGAAGCCATGATCACCATCGACGTCAATTCCGGGCGCGGGTCGAACAAGCGAAACATCGAGGAAACCGCTTTCCGGACCAACGTGGAGGCGTGTGAAGAGATTGCGCGCCAGCTCAGACTGCGCGACCTGGGCGGTCTGATCGTCATCGATTTCATCGATATGATCGACAAGAAGCACATTGCCGAAGTGGAGAAGGCCTTCAAGAAAGCTCTGAGCATGGATCGCGCCAGAATTCAGCTTTCGCGCATCTCCAAGTTCGGTCTGATGGAGCTGTCCCGCCAGAAAAAGCAGTCCACGATTCAGGAAATCAGCTACACTACTTGCCCGTACTGCGCCGGCAGCGGTCTGCGCCCCTCTCTGGAGTACGCGTCGCTGGGGGCGTTTCGCAAAATCGAATCGGAGGCGGTCAAGGGCACGTATTCGGAGCTGAAGGTCAGCCTGCCGCATGAAATCGCCCTGTATATCCTGAACAACAAACGGTCCGAACTCCTGAAGCTGGAGGCGACCTTCGGCGTCTGCCTGATCATCGAGGGAAAACCGGATATGGCGTGGGACAATTTCGAAATTCAGCAGTCCGTGAAGGAGCGGGCCCTGGAAGTCAGCGTCATGCAGGGAGTACCGCTGCTGAATCTGGCGGAAAAGACGGAGCCGGATGCGGAAGCCGTTGAAAAACCGGACGTGGAAACCGGTGAAGCCGAAGAGACCCCCAAAAAGAAGGGTCGCCGCCGTTCCCGCCACAAAAAAAGAAAATCGGCGGAGGCACCGAAAGCCGCTGTTTTGACGGACGACGCAACGCCCGACGCGTCCATGCCGGAGCCTTTGCCCGGCGCCGTGACGCCGCCGGTTCCCTCCTCGCAGTTTTCACGGTTTCCCGTCAAACCGCTGAAGATTGTCAGCGCGCTGCCGGAAGAATTCTATCCCGTGGATCTGGGCGGCGATTTTTTCGCGAACGAAACGAATTCGGAAGACACGGGTGCGGACAAGGAGGATTGAATGCCGAACCGAAAGTTTCTCAGAAACGCTGAACGGTCCTTCCAGGATTCAGGGAGGCCCGTCCATGGCGGATGAAATCCGAAAAGGACTTTACCGGATTTCCGTGCCGCTGCCGAACAGTCCGCTCAAAGACCTGAATTCTTATATCATCAAGGGAAAAGACCGCAATCTGATCATCGACACGGGTTTCAACCGCACGGTTTGCTACGAAGCGATGCGGAACGGTTTGGCGGAGCTGGAAATTGATCTGCATCAGACCGATTTTATGCTGACTCACATGCACGCCGATCATACGGGGCTTGTGACGAGGCTGGCGACCCAAACCAGCAAAATCTTCTTCGGCAGAATCGATGCGAGGGTCTTTGACGGGGATCACGGCTGGCAATCCCTCATCGACTTTGCCGAACTCAACGGCTTTCCCGCCGAGGAGCTGCAAAAGGCGCTGGCCAGCCATCCGGGGTTCAAATACAGTCCGCAGCAAAAGCCCGTCTTTACCCTGCTGGACGACGGTGACATGATCGAATGCGGCGGCTATCGTCTTCGCTGCGTCGCCACGCCGGGCCATACGCAGGGGCACATCTGTCTGTACGAGGAGGATCAGAAAATTTTCTTTTCCGGCGACCACGTTCTGTTCGACATCACGCCGCACATCGAGTCGTGGGCCTATGAAACCAATTCGCTTTCGGACTATCTGGCCAGTCTGGACCGGGTGTCCGCCCTGCCGGTGGAGCTGGTGCTGCCCGGACATCGGAATTTTCAGGGCGACCTGAAAGACCGGATCCGCGAGCTGAAGATTCACCACCGCGAGCGCGCGGAGGAAGTCCTGGAGGTTTTGGGAAACCAAACGCTAAACGCCTATGAGATTGCCGCGGGAATGACCTGGGATATTGACTGCGAGACCTGGGAGGATTTTCCCATTGCCCAGAAGTGGTTTGCCACCGGAGAAGCCATCGCGCATCTGCGCTACCTGGAGGGAGAGGGACGGATTTGCCGCCATACCGATCGAAAAATCGTCGCCTTTTCCGCCGTCCCTTCCTGATTCACCGCGCCGCCGGGCCCGCCGATGGCGCGTGGTTCTTTTCAAACCCAAGCAGGGAACGGTTTAAACCACCCTTGCGGGTGGCAAGCCCGTTCCCTGCTTGATGATCTCAGAAAAAAACCATGGCCAGCACTTCCGCGACGCACGCCGGCTTGTCCTGCCCTTCCATTTCAATCGTGTGCGTCTGCTTGACCAGCAGACGGTCTCCCGGCTTTTCTTCCAGTCCGGAAAGAACGATCCGGTCGCGGATTTTCGATCCCGAGGGTACGGGGTTGAGAAAACGCACCTTGTCGAGGCCATAGTTGATGGACATCTTTGCGCCTTCGATTTTCACGGGTGCCTGATAGCTGAAAAAAGGAATGTGCGATAGTGTCAGGAATCCGTGCGCGATGGTCCGGCCAAACGGTCCGCCGGCGGCCTTTTCCGTATCCACATGAATCCACTGGTGATCGCCGGTGCTGTCGGCAAACTGATTGATCTGCTCCTGCGTCACCTGTTTCCAGTCGGAGACAAAAACTTCCTTCCCGAGGTGCGGCTTCAATTCTTTTAGTACCGATTCGATGGACATATCTTTCCCCCTTTCCCGTTGATGAAATGCCCGGTCGTTTTGACTGGCTTCCCCGATTTGTTTTTACGGGGAACGGTTTCAACAACCTGACCCCCTAATAACCTAACCACCTAAGAGTGGCGCGTGGTCACGCGAGGCGGTATGAGACTACGCGACCGTTTCCCGCTTCTCGTATTTCGGCCGACGTCCGGTTATTCCAGGGCCGTGTTGACTTTGGCCTGCGCGTCTTTCGCCTCTTTCACGATTCGCTCGAAGAGCTCGGCGATGGTCGGCACGTCATGAATCAACCCCTGTGACTGACCGACCGGCAGCACGCCTGTTTTGGAATCGCCGTCTTCCGTCGCGACCCGGATGGCCTTGAATGCGTTGGCCATGTATGCGAGCTGTCTGGCATTTTTGTAACCGGACAGCAGAACCCCGATAAAGAGTTTAAAATACGGAATGCCCATCTGCTTCGCGATAGCCTGCGAATTGAAAAAAGCGGCGGGCCAGTTCAATCCGGTTTTGACGGCATTTTTGGCTGCGTCCGTTTTCATGACCCGGCACAGGATGCCGTCAAAGCGCTTGGAAAACAGCGTGTCATAGACGTCTTTTTCCTGCGTCAGTTTCTTGTAGTTTTCATGCAGCGGGCTTTCCCTGGTGGTCATCAATCGCGTTCCCATGGCGACGCCTTCCGCACCCAGCGCCAGCGCGGCCGCGATGCCCCGGCCGTCGGCGAAACCGCCCGCGGCAATCACGGGTATTTTCAGGTTCTCCGCCAGATGCGGAATCAAAACCAGCGAGGTGACGTCTTCGCCATGCGCCGCCGCTTCCTGTCCGGTGGCGATCACCGCATCCGTGCCGAAATCCTGCGCACGTTTGGCATGCTTCAGATTGACGACGGTCGCGAAGACCTTGCCGCCGTATTTGTGCGCTTCCTTCACAATCCAGTCGCCTTTGCCCAGCGCAAAGTTGATGACCGGCACTTTTTCCTGCAGCAGGACTTTCGCGTTTTCCGCCGCGCCCGGAAACATCAGCGACGCATTGGCGCCGAACGGCTTGTCCGTCAGTTTGCGGATTTCGCGGATGGCTTCCCTGGTCTGCGCGGCATTCAGCGGACCGGTGGCCAGAATGCCCAGCCCTCCGGCGTTGGATACCGCGGCCACCATTTTGGGAACGCTGATCCAGCTCATGCCGGACAGAACGATGGGATACTTGATGCCGACCATTTCAGTGATTCGTGTTTTCATAGTTGCTCCTTCTATCGTGTAGTTTGGTTTGAAAGCCTCCGGTTCAGTTTCCGCACAGCTTTGCGGTTCTTGCGGTGATCTCTTTGGCCTGGGCTGCCATTCTTTCCAGCAGCTCCGCGCAGGTGGGGATATCGTTGATCAGGCCGATGGACTGGCCGACCATCAAAGGCGCGTAATCAACATCGCCGGTTTCCCAGGCTTGCTTGACTTTCTGGCCGGACAAGAGCGGAATCAGCTCTTCAAACCCGCCGTTGCGGGCTTCGATAGCCAGGACTTCTTCAATGACCTTGGATTTCAATCCGCGGCCCTGCAGGCCGATGGATTTTCCGTAAATCACCGTGTCAAATTCCTGCCGGCGGATCAGTTCCTGCTTGATGTTGTCATGCACTTCACATTCCTTCGTCGCGATGAAGCGGCTGGCCATCATCACGCCCTCGGCGCCCAGCGCCAAAGCGGCGGCCATGGTCCGGCCGTCCGCGATGCCGCCAACGGTGACCACGGGAATTTTTACCGAAGCCGCAATCTTGGGTGTCAGCACCATGGAGGTGACATCGTCATTCAACGGGTGACCGCCTTCTTCGATGCCGGCGGCATAGATTCCGTCAAAGCCGATTTTTTCCGCATGCAGGGCATGGCGCAAAGCGCCGACCTTATGAAACATTTTCACGCCGGCTTTCTTGAGCATCTCGACGGCCTCCATTCCGGCCACCTTGTCCAGCGGCGTGCCGGAAAACTCGATGCCCGCCACTTTTTCCTCGGCGCAAACTTTAACATACATCTTGTGGTGCTCCGGCGTGATCCGGACCGAGGGCAGCAGCGTGATGGCCACAAAGAAGGGTTTATCGGTGAGCCGGCGCGTTTCCCGGATCGCCGCGCGAAATTCGTCCGCCGTTTCATAATTGCCCGCCGTCAGATTGCCGATGCCGCCGGCATTGGACACCGCCGCGCACATTTTTGGTTTGCAAAGCCACATCATGGCCCCGCAGATAACGGGATACTTGACTCCGAACATCCTGGTGATTTGCGTGTCGAACATGAAATACCTCCTATTTTTTTCCGTTGTTTCCGGTCTTTCGCTTTTTGGCCGCCTTCAGGCTGCTCTGAATATTCTGCTCCACCTGCTTCTGGAAAAGACGCCGAAGAATGTAGTCCCGGTAGAAATTTCCGACCTGCGTCAATTCGGCGGTAATGGCGATGTTTTCCCGCGTCGATTTTCCGGCGACCATCTTGCGGCGAAGCGCCATCTCTTTCTCCACGATTTGCCTTCCCAGCTCCACCCAGAAGACCAGCTCCTGAAGCTTCATCCCCAGATCGGCCATCTTTTTGATGCCGTCCCGGCCCGCGCAGACGTCGTCCGGATCATACAGGGGCTTGTCCCTTTCGAACGTGAACGGGACCAGGATGCCCAGACGCCGGGCCTGCGCCAATTCCTTTTCCGTAAGGCCCGTCGCGTCAAGAAAAGCGGCCTGGCCGATGAGCCCGTTTTCCGCCTGTTGGCCGGAGCGGAACACGGCGTTTTCGATCGTTTCGGCTTCGGTCAGGTTCAGGCCTTCATCCATTCGGCGCAGAATGTTTTTGATGAGATACAGAGGAAAGTAGCGTCTTTCCTTCAGCTCCTGAATGACGCGCAGGCGCTCGATGCAGGCCTCGTCGTAATAGGCCATCTTCTCATTCGCTTTTTCGGGTTTGGGCAAAAGCCCCTCTCCGACGTAATAGCGGATGGTCGAGGGCCGCACACTGCTTCTTTTCGCGATTTCGCCGATTTTCAATTTCATTCACTGCACCAAACATTAAAGTTGAGGTTTAATGTTATAGTGATATTGAAGACGGCTGTCAAGCAAATTGTCAAAAAGACAAAAACCAAGTGAAAACAAAAAGAAAGCCCGCCTGCTCGGCTCTTTGGAATGAAAATCTCGAGGCGGCCGGCAAAGATCATTGCTTACAACAGGGCGGCTTTTATTTCTTTGACATGCGCGGCAGCCGCCCGAATCCCGTCGCCGCCGTTTTGGTTTTCCCCGATGAGTTTGACGACGGAGCTCCCGATGACAACGCCGTCGGCGATTCTTGCTATGGCCCTGGCCTGGCCGGCGCTCGTGATGCCGAAACCCACGGCGACCGGCAGTTTGGTTAATTTGCGGATTTTTGAAATCTCGCGGGCGATGTCTTCTGTTTTCGGAGCGGCGGTGCCGGTGACGCCCGTGATGGAGATGCAGTAAAGAAATCCTGAAGCGGCTTTCAGAATGGCTTTCAACCGGTCGTCGCCCGTGGTCGGCGCGACAAGCGAAATGAAGTCGATTCCGGCCGCATTCGTAAAAACCCTCAGTTCGCCCGCCTCCTCCGGCGGCAGGTCCACGACGAGGATGCCGTCCACCCCCGCATCTTTTGCCGCTTTGGAGAACTTCTGGGCGCCATAGGCAAAGATCGGATTAAAGTAGCCGAAAAGCACAATGGGAATCCGGGATGCCCTGCGAATATCGGCCACCAGATCCAGAACGCCTCGCAGTGTGGTTCCTGCTTTGATGGCCCGCTGGGATGCGGCCTGAATGACGGGGCCGTCGGCCGTGGGATCGGAAAACGGCACGCCGATTTCCAGAATATCCGCTCCTGATTTTTCCAGACTCAACGCCAGTTCGCGCGTCGCCGCGATCGACGGATCGCCCGCCGTCAGATAAACGATCAGCGCCTTTTCCTTTTTGGCGCGCAGCTCTTCAAATTTTTTTCCAATTCGTCCCATATTATCCCTTTTCCTTTTATCATTCCCTCCTTTAGAAAAGGAGGGTTAGGGAGGATTTTAAAAAATCCCCCTAATTCCCCCTTTACAAAAGGGGGACCGACTTGAGCTTTGCTCAAATCCCCCTAATTTCCCCTTTACAAAAGGGGGCCTTCCGTAGGGAACGCTCGCGACCACCCATGCGGGCGGCAAGACGGTTCCCTACAGCGTTTCCATGATCGTCCGGGCGTCCTTGTCGCCGCGGCCGGAAAGGCAGATGACCAAAATCCGGCGCTTCTTCATTTTCGGAGCGATTTTCATGGCGTGGGCAATCGCGTGCGAACTTTCCAGCGCCGGAATGATGCCTTCCTGCCGCGACAAATACAAAAACGCTCCGATCGCTTCCTCATCCGTCACGGTGACATACGTCGCGCGGCCGGATTGTGCAAAATAGGCGTGCTCCGGGCCCACGCCGGGGTAATCCAGCCCCGCCGCGATGGAATAGGCGTCGCGCACCTGGCCGTTTTCATCCTGCAGAAGGTAGGTCTTGTTGCCGTGCAGGACACCGATTTTTCCGCCGTTGATGCTTGCCGAATGCTCCAGCGTATTCATGCCGCGGCCGGCTGCTTCCACGCCGATCATCTTCACCTTCTTTTCATTGCGGAAGGGATAAAACAGGCCCATGGCGTTGGAGCCGCCGCCCACGCAGGCCACCAGAACATCGGGATTCCGTCCTTCCGCTCTTGCCGTCTGCTTTTTGACTTCTCGCCCGATGACCGACTGGAAATTGCGCACCATCATCGGATAGGGGTGCGGCCCGGCGGTTGTTCCGATGATGTAAAACGTGTCGCGGACACTTCCCACCCAATAGCGCATGGCTTCGTTCATCGCGTCCTTGAGCGTGGCCGTGCCGCTTTGGACCGGAACCACCTCGGCGCCCAGAATCTTCATGCGAAAGACGTTGGGCGCCTGGCGGCGGATGTCTTCTTCTCCCATGAAGATTTTGCATTCCATTCCGAAAAGCGCGGCCACGGTTGCGGTCGCCACGCCGTGCTGGCCCGCGCCGGTTTCGGCGATGACTTTTTTCTTGCCCATGCGCCGGGCCAGAAGCGCCTGCCCCAGCGTGTTGTTGATCTTGTGCGAGCCGGTGTGGTTGAGATCTTCGCGTTTGAGATAGATTCTGGCGCCGCCCAGCGCCTGAGTCATCCGGCAAGCAAAATAAAGCGGCGTCGGCCGGCCTGCGTAGTCTCGCCGGTACCGGTCGAATTCCTTCTCAAAGGATTTGTCTTTTTGCGCCATGGCGTAAGCTTCCTCGAGCTCCAGCAGAGCGGGCATGAGCGTCTCGGCCGCATAGCGGCCTCCGAAGGCATCAAAGTGTCCTTTTTGATCCGGCAGCATTTTCATGTTCTGTCCCTTCCAATAAAAATATTCAGCGGTGTTTCGCCGGCTGACGCGGAATGAATGATCCGCATCATGCGCGCGATTTTTGCGGAGTCTTTTTTGCCCGGCTTCTCTTCCGCACCGCTGTTGATGTCCAGTGCGGCAGGCCGGACCACCTCAAGGGCTGCAGGAACATTGAATTCGTTCAAGCCGCCCGATAAAATCAGCGGCCCGGCAATCTTCCTGGCCAGGTCCCAGTCGGCCGTCCTGCCCGTGCCGCCGTAAAGCCCGTTGTGGCGCGCATCAACGAGAATCGCGGCGACATCAAATGCTTCAGACTTCCGGACATCTTCTTCGGTTTGAAGAACCAGCGCCTTGAGAATCCGGTTTCTTGGAAATTGCCGGCAGTAGCCGGGGGATTCGTCGCCGTGGAGCTGGATCATGTCGAGGCGGCAGCGCTCAAAGGTGCGCCGGACAAAAGATTCTTTTTCATTGACAAAGACGCCGACCTTAACCAGCCGGGCCGGCAGTTTGTCCGTAATCTCCGCAACCTTTTGGGGATTGATGAAGCGCGGCGAAGGCCGATGGAAAATAAAACCCACGGCCGCCACACCGTTTTGGGCGGCGCACAGCGCGTCTTCAAGATTGGTAATGCCGCAAATCTTTACCTGCATGACGATTCCCTTCCCAGAAACGATCGCAGGGCCCTGCCGATGTCCGGCGCGGTCATCAGCGCTTCGCCGATGAGAAAAGCCGAAATGCCCGCACTCATCAGGTATTCGATATCGACGCGGTTTTTGATGCCGCTTTCCGCTACGACCAGGTGACCCTCCGGAATCCGTTTTATGAGTTCGCAACTGGTGTGAATGTCCGTCACGAAAGTATCGAGATTACGGTTGTTGATGCCGATCAATCGGGCTTTTGCCGCAAGCGCATCATCGAGCTCCGCTCCGGTATGAACTTCAACCAGCGGGGTTAAGCCCAGTTCTTCGGAAAGGGCGATGAATTCGGAAAGCCTCAATCCCAGTACGCGGAAAATCAGCAGAATCGCGTCCGCGCCGATGGCTCTCGTTTCGTAAATCTGAAGCGGGTCGATGATGAAATCCTTGCGCAGGACGGGAAGACGAACTTCACGCCGAACGCTCGTCAAATCGCTTGTGTGGCCCAAAAAATAGGTTTGGTCGGTCAAAACGGAAACGGCGGCCGCGCCATTTTTCTCATACGTTTTTGCGATCGCCGCCGGATCGAAATGCTGCAACATGCGTCCGCGGGAAGGCGAGGCGCATTTCACTTCGGCGATGACGGCGCAGTCGGCACCGCCGAGAGCCGCGCGGAAATCCCGGCAGGGCGGCAGCGCTGCGATGGCTTCGCAAAGACGCTCAGTCGTCGCCTCCTTTTTGAGACGGGCCACTTCCTCTTTTTTGGTTTCAACGATCTTGTCTAAAATCATGTCGTCCTCTTTTTTTCTCCCCTTTTTTCACCCTCTCCCATCAAGGGAGAGGGAATGAACCTGCAATTCATGATCGCCGCCGCTAAACCCTAACATTCTCCCGTCAAGGGAGAGGGAATTAACCGTTCGTCATCTCGATGAGCGCCCGCAGTATTTTTGCCGCCCGGCCGCTGTCGATGCAGTCGGCGGCGATTTTCACGCCCTCCCGAATATCGGCCGCTTTCTCACCGGCCGCGATCGCCAGCGCGGCGTTCAGTAAAACGACATCCCGGCAGGCGCCCGGCTTTCCGGAGAGCACATCCATCAGGATTCGAGCGTTGGTCTCCGGATCCCCTCCGCGGATTGCTTCGAGCGGGTGAATGGTTCCGATGAAATCCTTCGGGGAGATATTATAGGTGCGGATCAGGCCGTCTTTGAGCTCCGCCACGCGGGTTTCCCCGGTAATGGTTACTTCATCGAGGCCGTCTGCGCCATGCACCACAAAGGCCCGCTTCGTCCCCATGTTTTTCAGAACACCGGCGAACATTTCAGTGAGCTTTGCGTCATAAACGCCCAGCAGCTGCGCGGTCGCGCCGGCCGGGTTGGTGAGCGGCCCCAGCATGTTAAAGATCGTGCGGATGCCGATTTCACGGCGCGGGCCGATGGCGTATTTCATGGCGCCGTGCAGCTTCGGCGCGAACAGAAAGCCGATGCCGATCTGCTGGAGGCACTCTTCGACGATTTCCTGATCGACGCTGATGTTGACGCCGAGGGCTTCCAGCACATCGGCGCTGCCGCACCCGCTGGAGACGGCGCGGTTGCCGTGTTTGGCGACCACAATACCCGCCGCCGCCGCGACAAAGGCCGTCGCGGTGGAAATATTGAACGTGCCCAGGCGGTCGCCTCCGGTGCCGCAGGTATCGACAACAGTCGTCGCGCAGGCGTTCACGCGAGCGGCCTTTCGGCGCATGATGCGCGCCGCGCCGGTCACTTCCTCCACCGTTTCGCCCTTCATACGCAGCGCGGTCATGAACGAGCCGATCTGCGCGGGAGTGGCCTTGCCCTCCATCACTTCTTCCATGACGGCCATCATTTCCCCCTCCGGCAGATCGATGTTGCGCACGACTTTGTCCAAAGCTTCCCTGATCATGATCCATGCTCCTTTCGTCGAATATGTTTTAAAAAGTTTCTGATGATTCTTTTCCCCTGTGGGGTGAGGACGGATTCCGGGTGAAACTGAATGCCTTCCACGGGATAGTTCTTGTGCCGCAGCCCCATGATTTCATCCTCGGCGGTCCGGGCGCTTATTTCAAGGCAGGACGGCAGGGATTCCGGACGCACCAGCAGGGAATGATACCGCCCGGCGGGGAAAGGATTGGGCAGCCCCGCAAAAATCGTTTTGCCGTCGTGCTCCACGGGCGAAACTTTGCCGTGCATGATGCGTTCGGCGCGAACGACTTCTCCGCCGAACGCAAACCCGATGGACTGATGCCCCAGGCAGATGCCCAGCAGCGGCACACTGGTATAAAATTCTCGAATCACGTCAACGGTGATGCCCGCTTCCCTGGGTGTGCAGGGGCCGGGCGATAGGAAGATCGCTTCGGGTCTCTCGCGCCGGATCTTCCCGGGAGTGATCTGATCATTGCGCCGGACCCGGACGTCCTCTCCCATCTGTCCCAGGTACTGAACGATGTTGAACGTAAAGGAATCGTAATTGTCGATCATCAGAATCATAGAGCGCTCCTGCCGTTTTCGAGAACAAATCCGCCTGAGGCCAGCTCCACGGCCTTCTGCATGCCCCGCGCTTTGTGGAGCGTTTCCCGGTATTCGAATTCAGGTTTGGAATCATGGACAATACCCGCGCCGGCCTGAATAAAAATCCGTCCGTTTCGTAGGACCATCGTGCGGATGGTGATGCACAGATCCATGTTGCCGCTGAAGCCGATATAGCCTACCGCGCCGCCATACACGCCCCGCCGCACGGGTTCGAGTTCATCGATGATCTGCATGGCCCGAACCTTGGGCGCGCCGGAGAGGGTTCCCGCAGGAAACGTGGCGGCAAGGACGTCAAAGGCGTCCTTGCCTTGGGCCAACTGCGCCCGCACATTGGAGACCAGATGCATGACATGCGAATATTTCTCCACAACCATGAACTGGTTGACCTGCACCGAGCCGGACTGAGCGATCCTGCCCAGGTCGTTTCTTCCCAGGTCAACCAGCATGACATGCTCAGCCCGCTCCTTTTCGTCGGAGAGGAGCTCATCGGCGAGCGCGCGGTCCTCCTGCTCGGTCTTGCCGCGCGGCCTTGTGCCGGCAATCGGCCTGAGCTCCACTTCATTTTGCTCCAGGCGCACCATGACCTCGGGTGAGGAGCCGATCAGGGTCAGATCGTCCAGCTTGAGGAAAAACAAATAGGGCGACGGATTCACGCAGCGAAGCGCCCGGTAAAGATCGACCGGATCGACCGTGCAGTCCGTGGAAAAACGCTGGGAGAGCACCACCTGAATGGCGTCTCCCGCGGCGATGTAGTCTTTCGCTTTCTCCACGATGGACTTGAAACGGTCGGGCGTCATATTGGATTCAAAAACCACGCCGGAGGTTTTTTGGGCGGGGGTCGGGGCGGTCGCCGGTTCCTGCAAAAGCGCGATCAGATCGTCAATCTTGCGGCAGGCGGCCGTGTAAGCTTCTTCGGGTGTGTCCGCGTTCTCCGTGTACGCGCAGGCCGTCACCTTGATGGTGTGGCGAACATTGTCAAAGATGATCAGGGAATCGCTGACGACAAAAACGGATTCATCCAGATTCAGGTCGTCGGGCGGCGCATCGTGAAGCTTCTCGAAATAGCGCACCATGTCGTAACCCAGATAGCCTACCGCCCCGCCGAAAAAGCGAGGCAGTCCGGGAGGGACCACCGGCTGATAGCGGCCCAGCAGCTCCCGCATTCGGCCCAGCGGGTTGCCCGCATGCTCGGTCTTGGAGATTTTTCCCTTTTCATTCAGAAGGACTTTGGAACCGCGGATTCTGAGCACGACGCCCGCATCCGTTCCGATGAAGGAATACCGCCCCCACTTTTCGCCGCCTTCAACGCTTTCCAGCAGATAGACATGGTCCTTGTGCCGCAGTTTTTTCAATACGGAAACGGGGGTTTCAAGGTCCGCCAGGATTTCCCGGTAAACGGGAATCAGGTTTCCCCTTTTGGCGCAGACTTCAAAATCCGCAAATTTTGGTGAATACATGGGCGCTCCCTTTAAAAAATAAAAAAAGGCCGTGCGTTGCGACACGGCCTTTTGGGTTGATGCATACAAAAAAGCCGTGGAGTCCTGAGAGGGCTCCACGGCTTTGACTTTTATCTAATAAAGATCAGCGGCGGATGCTCCTCTCCGGAAGGTTCCACCACCAGTTATTCAATGTTAATGTTTCAGTGAAATGCATCATTTTTGCCTTTATGCTCAAATTTTACGGGTTCTATAGCAAGATCAATCCATGATGTCAACTTTTTTTAATGTGCGGGAGCGGGCCGGGTAGAGTAAACCGTTCGCGGCCACGCTTTGTCGACAATTTTTGACGGCTACCGGACCCAGCGGATGTGGGTCAGCGTTTTCAGAGGATCGGGAAGGGTAAGAAGAAATTCGACGTATCCGGCAAACCGGCCGTCCTCGTACCAGGGCGACTGGAATAGCAGCCATTTTACGCCTTGAATTTCCACGGTATAGGCGTGAGATTTTTGCGTCTTAAGCAGTTCCCGGATTTGCCTTTGCGCGTCTTCGGGATGGCAGGCCATCATGTTTTTGCCGATGAGATCCCTTCCGCCGGATTGCCGGAAGATGAGCGCCGCCCGGTCGTTCATCCAGACGATGATTCCTTCAGCGTCGCAGACGATAATGCCGACGGGAAGTTCATCATACCAGTTGGGAGAGATCATGGGAATCACCTCTGGCCTACGGGGCAGACGGCAACACAGATGCCGCACAGATGAATTTGCCGATGGAGTCTTTCCTGCGACAACCTGCGGCAGGTGTCGCGGCAACGAAAGGCGTTGTAGAATTCATCGCGGTCAAGAGTCGAATTCCACAATCTGCCGTTGGCCGCCTCTCCGGGGCACATTTTCACGCAGATATCGCAAGCGCCGCAGCGGCTTTCCGTGATGGGTGTGCCGCAAGGTTCAATGGGCTGATGGGTGAGAACCGTCGCCAGACGGATGCGCGGTCCGAATGCCTTCGACACCAGCAGGTCGGTTTTGCCGATCCAGCCCAGACCGGCGCGGGTCGCCGCCATTTTGTGGGAGAAATTCATCCGCAATGTCTTGCCGAAGCCTGCAGGAATATCGGCTTCCTGAACCGTGGCTTTGATCTGCAGGCAGGGAATGCCGTTTTGCGTGAGAAACCGCGATATTTTCGCTGTGATTAGATTAAGCTCATCATTCGTGGAATTGTATAATTCGTAATAAGGCATTGTCGGACCGTCTTCGATTGCGTCGACAATCGCGTCATCCAGCCTTTTACCGACAACAACGGCATAGCGGTAGGGATAATGGTCGCGGATCAGATCGCCCATGTCGGCAAAACCGACGACGTGGTTTTCCTGGTCGGGCAGGATATTGATGACTTCGTTTTGCAGCGTCATGGCTTCACGATGGTCCATTTTGCCTTTCTCCCTTCGTGAATGTTTGAGAATCCTAACACATGCCTTCTTCTCAAAAAAGAGCAAAATTCTTTTGCCCGTGCCTTTTGAAGAATAACGGATGCTGCCGGATCGTATGCAGAAAGGGTAAAGATTGACGGCGCCTTTTGCTTTTGTTATGGTGTCGCCGTGCCGGTTACTTTTGGGGAAAGCCGTTGCCCGGCACGGAGGCCTCGGATGGACATCATTGCTCCGGTCATTCTGATTATTTTGCTCATCATCACTGTTCTGCAGCTTTGGCAGCTCAGGCGGAGTTCCGTTGATTGGACGCCCCTTGTGGGCAAGCTGGACGCTTTGCGCGATGCACAGGAAAGGACCGACCGTTCACTGCGCGACGAGCTTGCCCGGTCGCGCGCGGAAACGCAGTCGCACTCGCAGCAGGAAAGATCGGAACTGGCGGGATCGCTCACATCCTTCGGCGACTCCGTTCAGACCCGCATGACCGATATTGCCAAAATGCAAAACGATCAGATCGAGAGCTTTGCGCGGCAACTGTCCCTGCTTGCCGCCAGCAATGAAAAAAAGATGGAAGACATTCGCCTGATGGTTGACGAAAAGCTCAGGCAAATCCAGGAGGACAATACACGCCAGCTCGACCGGATGCGCGAGACCGTGGATGAGAAGCTGCAAAGCACGCTGGAAAAACGGCTGGGAGAGTCCTTCAAGCAGGTATCCGAACGCCTCGAGCAGGTTCATCAGGGGCTGGGCGACATGCGCACGCTGGCCGCGGGGGTGGGAGATTTGAAAAAAGTGCTCACCAACGTCAAGTCGCGCGGCACTTGGGGCGAAGTGCAATTGGGCGCGCTTCTGGAAGAGATTCTGTCTCCGGATCAATATCTGAAAAATGTCAGGATTCAGGAATCCGGCGGCGATTTTGTCGAGTTCGCCATCAGGCTTCCCGGCCAGGGCGATTCTCCGACGGAAAGCGTCCTGATTCCGGTGGATGCGAAATTTCCGGTGGAAGACTACACCCGTTTGATGGAGGCGCAGGAAAGGGCCGATGCGTCCGCTGCCGAAGACGCCGTCCGGCAACTGGAAGCGAGCATTAAAAAGGCGGCCAAAGACATATCGCAAAAATATCTGGCGCCGCCTAAAACCACGGATTTCGGCATCATGTTTCTGCCGTCGGAGGGACTTTACGCCGAAGTGATCCGTCGTACCGAACTGGTGCAGCACCTGCAGCGCGAATACCGCATTGTGGTTTCCGGGCCTTCGACGTTTGCCGCTTTTTTAAACAGCCTTCAGATGGGCTTCCGCACGCTGGCGATTCAAAAGCGCTCCGGCGAGGTCTGGAAAGTGCTGGGCGAGGTGAAAGCGGCGTTCGGCCGGTTCGGTGATTCGCTCGATGCCGTGCGCAAAAGGCTGGACCAGGCTTCAAGCTCCGTGGATGACGCACAGAAAAAGACGCGCACGCTGGCAGGCAAATTAAAAGCGGTGGAAAGCCTGTCGGACGCTTCAGGCGAAGGCACTGTTGCGGATACCGAAGCGGATTGATGAGGCGCCGGAGGCGCGTCGATTCATCCCGGTTTTACGCATGGGTGAAGCATATTTTTCTTCCTGAGAAGACAACGAAGCGCATTTTCTGAAGGAAGTATGCGATAAGGGTTTACATGCTGAAAAACAAAAGTAATGTCGATTCGTCCGCTGCAAGCGATAAAACGCAGTTATATTTAATGGAACGCGTCAAAGAACTGACGTGCCTTTACGATATGGCGCGGATCGCCGCCGACACAAGTCTGAATATTGAAAATATGCTGATGGGTATTGTTGGAATACTTCCGGAGGCCTGGCAATATCCAAAAGATGCTTTCGCAAAAATCGTTTTTAATAACCGGATTTTTTCGATGCCGAATTATCCAAAATTTGTCCAGCGGCAGAGATCAGCGCTGGTCATCAATGGCAGGCGTCGCGGTTACGTTGAAGTGGCCTATCCAAAGAAGCGAGGCGCGCAAAATCTGAACCTTTTCCTGCAGGAAGAACAGAAGCTTCTCGACACGGTGGCGCGGGAAGTTTCCGCCATGATCCGGCGCAGAGAAACGGAACAGGAGAAATTAAAACTGGAGGATCAGCTCCGTCATGCGGACAGGCTGGCAACGATCGGCCAACTTTCGGCAAGCGTGGCTCACGAACTCAATGAACCGCTCGGGCACATCCTGGGATTTGCCGAACTTGCCAAGAAATGCCCCGGCCTTCCTGTACAGGCGATGGCCGACATCGAGAAAATATTAGCAACATCCCTCCATGCCCGTGAGGTTGTAAGGCAAATCCTGATTTTCTCCCGTCAGGCTTCTCAACAAAAAACAAAAGTGAACCTCAACAACCTTATAAAACAGGGGTTGACTTTTCTGGAATCCCGATGTGTCAGCGAGGGAATAAAATTACAGTGTCGATTGGGGCTTGATGTACCGGAGATTGACGCGGCACCCGCGCAAATGAACCAGGTTTTTGTCAGCCTGATGGTCAATGCCATACAGGCAATGCCCGATGGCGGAACGATATCCATCCGGACGCGCAGGGCAGGGGAGAAAGTGTCTCTCAATATAGAGGATAGCGGCGTCGGCATGAACGAAGAGATTCTGCAAAAGGTTTTTATTCCCTTTTTTACAACTAAGGAAGCGGATGTTGGAACTGGGTTAGGTCTGCCGGTCGTTCATGATATCATCGCCGCCCACAAGGGTTCTATAAAAATTGAAAGCAAAGTCGGAATGGGAACGAAATGCAAAATACAACTGCCGGTCTGAAAAAACCGGGCGCGTTAAAACAAAAAGAAAAAAAACAGCCTTCCGATAAAAAAGATGACATCCTTATTGTGGATGACGCGCCGGCAACATTGGAATTGCTGGAGCGCAATTTGTCGTCTGTCGGATACGGGATATGGATGGCGTCTAATGTGGAAGAGGCGCTCAGGGTGATCGACAGCTCCCATATTGATCTGGTAATTACCGATTTCAAAATGCCGGGCTTAAGCGGCGTTCATCTTGCCCGCCATATTCGGGAAAATTACAACGATATGGCGGTGATGATCATCACGGCCTATCCCAGCGTTAAAGGAGCGGTGGAGGCGGTTAAAACAGGCGCGGAAGAGTACCTTGCGAAACCCTTCACCGGCGAAGAGCTTTTATCCGCCGTCAAAAGGGTCCTCCGGAATCTCCACATTCGCAGAGCGGCCCACGCCTCGAACAAGCCGCGAATCCATATCCCTCACGGTCTGATCGGCGAGTCCGGTGCAATGTCAAAGGTCAGCAATTTTATCAACAAGGCGGCGCGAACATCGGCAACCGTTTTGATCTCCGGAGAAAGCGGAACCGGCAAAGAACTCGTTGCGCGCGCGATTCATTATAAAAGCGAGCGGGCTTCAGCGCCCTTTGTTCCCGTCAATTGCGGCGCCATTCCCGAGGAACTCCTGGAAAGCGAGCTTTTCGGCCACATCAAAGGGGCTTTCACGGGCGCCAACGAAACGCGCGCCGGTTTTTTTCAAACAGCGGATGGCGGCACCATTTTTCTCGACGAGATCAGTGAAACAAGCCTTTCCATGCAGGTTAAACTTCTGCGGGTCCTGCAGGACAAGGAAGTTTGCATGGTCGGCGCGACACGCACCAGAAAAGTGGATGTGCGCATCCTTGCCTCCACCAACAAAAATATACCCGCGCTCATAAAAAAAGGCCAGTTCCGGGAAGACCTTTACTACCGGATCAATGTCATCACCGTGGAATTGCCGCCATTGAGGGAACGGCAGGATGACATCTTTCTTTTAACGCGCCATTTTGCCGCCAAATTTGCCGAGGAACTCGGGCGCACCGCGCCCCGGTTTTCCGATGGCGCCTTGCAGGTGCTGCGCAGCTATCACTGGCCGGGCAATGTAAGAGAATTGGAAAATATTATCCAGCGTCTTGTTGTCATGACGGACGAAGACGTGATCGATGTCCCGGACCTGCCCTCCCTGATGCGGTTTTCAGCCCACCAGCCTGCGGCTCCCGACCGCACCCTTGCCGCGGTGGAAGCCGAATATATTCGAAGCGTGCTGCTCAGCGTGAGCAATAATAAAACCCTGGCGGCAAAAATCCTCGACATCGACAGAAAAACGCTTCGGGAAAAACTCGGGAAAGCGAAGCCGTCCGCATCGAGGTAGATCTCCCCGGCGGTTCAAAATTCCCCGGTTTTAAGCATTGCTTTGCGCTTTTCCTTATTCATTATTTCCCCCATTTCCGTTCTGCGGAATCATTCTATCTTAAGAATATCATTCCGGTAACTTTATCGGTAAGCGGCAAATCCCGTCGTTAAAAATAATTGGCAAGCATGTTGCTCTTGCTTCACAACGATCATCTATCGAAAGGGGAAAGAAATGAAAAGGACCGCCCGTGCAAGCGACGAGATGAAAAAGACCGAAAATACCAATGCCCGGAATCAAAAAGGCATCTGCTCTTCATGCGAAAATTTATCTCTTTGCAGTTTTATTGAGCCGCAAAGACAGCCTGTCTTGTTTTGCGAAGAATTCAGCATTGGCAAAGCCCGGACTGCGCCGGTTGTATTAGAAAAAAAGTCCGGCTCTCCGGCCCCGCTGGAGATCAGCATGGGGCTGTGCGCCACGTGTGATGATGCAAAGACCTGCCTTTATTCAAAGGACGAAGCCGGCGTCTGGCATTGCGAGGAATACCGGTGTGACGGCTGCGCAAAGGAATCCGGAAGTCCGCCGAGTTTGGAAAAAAGAGGCATGGATGCAAAAGACATCCTTGAGACGATCAGGAAGCATGACAAAAACAAGGGGGCGCTGATTGCCATCCTGGAGGAAATCCAGGCGGCGTATACGTATCTTCCGGAAGAGGCGCTCAGGCTGGTTTCAAAAGAGACCGGCCGCTCGCTCGTGGATATCTACGGTGTCGCAACCTTTTACAAAGCATTCAGTCTGAAACCGCGGGGCAAGCATTGCGTATCCGTCTGCCTGGGTACGGCATGCCATGTCCGGGGCGCTCAGGGGATCGTTGACGAATTCAAGCGCGAGCTTGACATTGCGCCCGGCGAAACAACGGCGGACAACGAGATCACCCTGGAAACCGTCAATTGTCTGGGGGCCTGCGCTCTGGGACCGACCGTGGTGGCGGACGGGCATTATTTCCCCCATGTGAGCAAAAGCAAGGTGAAAAACATCATCGCCAGGGCGATGGCCGGTCTGGAAAAAATCGATGCGGAAACCGACAACCGGGTATTCCCCCTCCAGGTTTCCTGCTCCGCCTGCAATAAAAGCCTTCTGGATCCGGAGTATCCGATGGACGGTTATCCCTCGATTAACCTCCGTGTATCCTGCAACGGCACGAGAGGCCGGCTGCGCCTGTCTTCGCTTTACGGCAGCGGGGCCTCGGTCCTGGAGCATCCGATTCCGTCAAACAGTCTGTCCAGATTTTACTGTCCGCACTGCGCGGGCGAACTGCCGAGTTTCTCTACCTGCACGGAGTGCGGTTCCCCCATGGCCGCCATGAGGGTCTGCGAAGGCTGCGCCTGGGAGGTATGCACGCGTCAGGGCTGCGAAGGCCATCTGCTGAATCTGAATCAAATGAACATTCAAAAATAACGATGAAGGGAAAAGAGATGAAGAGGTTTCAATCTGTCGCTCAATTCAAGACGTATCGCAAAACATTTCTGGCAACTTCGGATCAGTCCAAGCCCTGCATTGTCATCTGCGGGGGCACCGGCGGACAGGCCAGCGGCTCGAATGATCTGATCCGGATCATCAAGCGCCAAATCCTGGAAAAGGATCTGCACGACAAACTGGACCTGCGGATTACGGGGTGCCTGGGGTTTTGCGAAATGGATCCTTTCATCATCGTCGAACCGGGATACAATCTGTACCCGAAGCTGAAAATGGCGGACGTTCCCCGGATTATCGACGCGGCCGTGAGAGGGAAGGTGGTCGAAGAACTCCTGTACCGGGAACCCGGTTCGACGGTTAAACGCTACTCCGAAAAAGAAATTCCCTTTTTCCAGGGACAGACCCGCATCGTGCTTGGCCAGAACCAGCGCCTCGATCCCATCCGGATCCACGACTACCTGAAAATAGGCGGGTACGCCGCGCTGGAAAAAGCGCTGCAGAAAAAAGACCGGGCCTGGCTGGTCGACGAAATCCTCAACGCCAAACTGCGGGGGCGCGGCGGGGCCGGGTTTTTGACCGGGAAAAAATGGGATCTGGCCCGCAGCATGAAGAGCCGCGGCCCGAAATATATTATCTGCAACGCGGATGAAGGAGACCCCGGCGCCTATATGGACCGGAGCATGCTGGAAGGGAATCCCCACGCCGTCATTGAAGGGATGATGATTGCCGCCCTGGCCATCGGCGCCACGCACGGCATCATTTACGTGCGCACGGAGTATCCGCTGGCCATCAAGCACGCGACCATCGCGCTGCGCAGCGTCCGGCAACTGGGGCTTCTGGGAAAAAATATTTTAGGGCAGGGAGTCGATTTCGACATCGAAATCTTCCACGGCGCGGGCGCGTTTGTCTGCGGAGAGGAAACGGCGCTGATCAAATCCATCGAAGGAAAGATGGGAGAGCCGCGCCAGCGTCCGCCCTTTCCGATTCAAAAAGGCCTTTTCGGCTATCCGACCTGCATCAACAACGTTGAGACTCTGTCCAACGTGCCCTACATCATCAACCACGGCGCCGCCGAATATTTGAAGATCGGCGTGGAAAACAATGCCGGCACGAAGATATTCTCCCTGGTCGGCAAGATCAAGAACACCGGTCTGGTGGAGGTGCCGCTCGGGACGCCGATTCGCAAAGTCGTCTATGACATCGGCGGCGGCCCTTCGGGCGAGGCAAAGATCAAGGCCATTCAGACCGGCGGACCGTCCGGCGGGTGCATTCCGGCCTCCATGTTCGATCTGAACATCGATTATGACAGCCTGGCCAAAGCCGGTTCCATCATGGGATCGGGCGGCATGATTGTCATGGACCAAAATACCTGCATGGTGGACGTCGCAAAATATTTTATGAGCTTCCTGAAAGACGAGTCCTGCGGGAAGTGTTTCACCTGCCGCAAGGGCACGCAGCGGATGTATGAAATTCTGGAGGATATTACTGAAGGACGGGGCACGCCAGGCCATCTCCAGCTGCTCGAAGAACTGGCGCAAACCGTGAAAGACACGACCATGTGCGGGCTCGGTCAAACGGCCGCCAATCCCGTCCTGAGCACACTTAGGTATTTCCGTGACGAATATGAACGCCACATTGCCGACAAGCGCTGCGAAGCGTTTGCCTGCAAGGAACTGACAGGGGCCCCGTGCCAGGCGGCCTGCCCCGTGGACACGGAACCGTGGCGCTATGTCGCCCTGGTGGAAAAAGGCGATTATGAAGAAGCCTATCGTGTGATCCGTTCGGCGAATCCTTTTCCGGCTGTAAGCTCGCGGGTCTGCGACCGCAAATGCGAAAGCCGCTGCAACCTGGGCGTAAGCGGGGGAGAGTCCATCGGCATCCGCGCCATCAAGCGGTTTGTCACCGACCGGGTGGACCCGTCCGCTTACCGGCCGAAACCGGCGAAGAACAAGGGAAAAGAGGTGGCCATAATCGGCGCCGGCCCCGCGGGCCTCACCGCCGCCCACAATCTATCGCTGCTGGGCTACAAGGTGACCGTCTTTGAAGCGGAACAGGTGCCGGGCGGCATGCTGTCCTGTTCTCTGCCCGCTTACCGGCTGCCCCGGGATATTGTGGAAAAGGAAATCCAGACACTTCTCAACGGCAACATCAAAATAGAGTACGGCCGGACGCTGGGAAAAGACATGTCCCTGCAGGACCTGCTTTCCAAAAAATTCAGCGCGGTCTTTCTTTCCATAGGGGCGCATGAAAGCTGGCGTCTGGATCTGGAGAATGAAGACATCGAAGGAATCTATCCGTCCATTCAATTCCTGAAAGCGTTCAACATCCGGGGCGAACAACTGGCCCGGGGCCATGTGGGAATCATCGGCGGCGGCAATTCGGCGGTGGACGCCGCGCGTGTCGCCCTGCGCCAGAAAGATGTTACCAGCGTGTCGCTTTTCTACCGGCGGACCCGCGAAGAAATGCCGGCTTATGAAGAAGAAATCGACGCCGCCCTTGAGGAAGGCGTGCGGATTGAAACCCTGATTTCGCCGGTCAAGATTCATGTGCGCCAGGAGGAAATCGACGCGGCGCTTCGGGAAGGCGTTGAACTGGAGACCCTGGTCACGCCGGTTAAAATCTATTCAAAAGAAGGCCGTGTCGTCGGCATTGAGTGCATCAAAAACCGTCTGGGCGATGTGGATGCCACTGGAAGGCGCAAACCCGTTCCGATTCCCGGAAGCGAGTTCAAGGTGGAACTCGACACGCTCATCGTCGCCATCGGCGAAAAGCCCCAAAGCGAGTTTCTGTCCGCGATGGGCCTGGACGTGGATAAAGGCGGGAGAATCAGGGTCAATCCCAAAACCTTCGAAACCAGCCTCAAGGGCGTTTTTGCGGGGGGCGACCTCGTAACCGGACCCAACACCGTCATTGACGCCATCGCGGCCGGCAAAAAAGCCGCGCAATGCATGGATCGATATTTGCAAAACCAGCCGCTGGTTGTGCCTGCCTCGCCGAAACGTCCCGGCGTCTTTATCGAACCGGCCGTTATTGACGAAGCGGAAGCGCAAACGGCAACTCGCGCCGAGCCCGCCGTGCTCCCGCCGTCCCAAAGGCTGAAAAACTTCCGGGAAGTCACCATGGTCCTGCCGGAAGAGCAGGCCCGGTCGGAATGCCGGCGGTGCCTGAGATGCGATCTTGAATTCACCAAAAAACAATCCGCGGAAAAGCCTGCGGCGGCCGCAATCGGAGGTGGGAAAAATGGTTAATCTGACACTGAACGGACTGTCCATATCCGTTGAAAGGGGGACGACGATTCTGGAAGCGGCGAAATTTTACGGTTTCCCCATTCCGACGCTGTGCCACAAGGAGGGGCTCTCGCCTTACGGCGCGTGCCGGCTTTGCGTGGTCGAAATCGGCGAGGGCCCGGGCGCGAAGCTCGTCTCGTCGTGCACCTATCCCGTTGAAGAAGGGATGAAGGTCCGCACCGCCTCGGAACGCGTCCTGAAGGCGAGAAGGATCATCATTGAGCTTCTCCTGGCTTCCTGTCCGCAATCCAAGGTCATTCAGGATATCGCGTCGCGGCACAACGTGCGCCAGCAGCGCTTCCGGCAGGAGCACGAGGACTGCATCCTCTGCGGACTGTGCGTGCGGATGTGCAACGAGCAGATGATGGCCGGAGCCATCGGTTTTCGCGGACGGGGCAAAACGAGAAGCCTGGGCACGCCTTTCGACATGAAATCCGACGTCTGCCGGCTGTGCGGCGGCTGCATGGAGGTCTGCCCGGCCTGTCAGGCGCGCTGCACGTTCAATCAGCCGGAAAAAGCGATCTGCGGAGGCTGCGCCAACCTTGCGCCGCCGTGCATTGCGAAGGATCAGTTCCACGATATGATGTGTTACATGTCACCCTGCGTGGCCTGTGAAATAAAATAAGCTTAAACCCAGAAAGGAGCAGGATATATGTCTTTTTCAAGAGTAAATACCTCCAGCGCCACCCTTACCAAAAACAGGACAGAAGAGTCTATATCACCGACGTCGGGCATGTGTGTCACGTGCATCGACGGCTGCGTCGGCATGTGTGAAATAGGCAAATCCGCTTATCGCGGCCATGAAGTGATCTACCCCCAGCCTTTCGGCGTGATTACCTGCGCCGGCGAAAAGAAATATCCGGTGGATTATTCCCATTTCAACATTATGGGGACGGCCGCCGGCGCTTACGGCATTGAAGCCGACAGCGACAAGGCCATTTTCCCCGCGGTCAACCTGGAAGTGGTTTTCGGCCACGATAAGGGAATAAAGTTCAAGCTTCCCTGGCTGATTTCCGGCATCGGCTCCACCAACATCGCCAAGAACAACTGGGAAGGACTGGCCATCGGGTCCGCCCTGGCGGGAACGGGGCTGACCATCGGGGAAAACGTCGTCGGGATGGACCCGCAATCCAAATTCAAAAACGGCAACATCTTGGATACGGTCGATTTGAAGCGCCGCGTCAAGCTTTACCGGGATTATCAGCGCTTCGGCTACGGCGCCATCATCGTGCAGGCCAATCTGGAGGATACCCGGTTGAATGTGCATGAATACGCCATTGAGGAACTGGGCGTGGAATGCGTGGAGCTTAAATGGGGGCAGGGTGCAAAAGACATCGGCGGCGAAGTCAAAATCAAGGATTTGAAAAAAGCCCAGATGCTCCACGACCGCGGCTATATCGTTTTGCCGGATCCCTATGATTCCAATGTCATCGAAGCCTTTGCCCGGGGCGCCTTCAAGGAGTTCGAGCGTCATTCGCGCGTCGGTATGGTCACCGAGGAATCGTTTGCGGCGACGATTAAGAGGCTGCGCAAGGCCGGCGCCAAGTACATTTTCCTTAAAACTGGCGCCTACCGTCCCGTCGATCTGGCGCGGGCTATTTATTTTTCGTCGAAATACAAGCTGGATCTGCTGACCGTGGACGGCGCCGGCGGCGGTACGGGCATGAGCCCGTGGCGGATGATGAACGAGTGGGGTGTCCCCCCGGTGGAACTGCATACGCTGGTGTATCAATACGCCAAAAAGCTCGCAGCGAAGAAAAAATATCTGCCGGCCATTGCCGTAAACGGCGGCTTTACCTTCGAGGATCAGATATTCAAAGGTCTGGCGATGGGCGCGCCCTTTGTCAAATTGATCGGCATGGCGCGGGCGCCCATTGCGGCGGCCATGGTCGGTAAGACGATCGGCCAGACCATCGACGCCCAGCAGGTGCCGGTTTATGTCGAACGCTTCGGCAATACGAAGGATGAAATTTTCGTCACGGCCAGCGAGCTGCGCCATGAACTGGGCCACAAGGAATTTGAACAGCTGCCCACCGGCGCCATCGGACTTTACACCTACTATGAAAGACTGGCGCAGGGGCTTCGCCAGTTGATGGCGGGAAGCAGAAAGTTTGCGCTGAAATATATGACGCGGGACGACCTGGCGGCACTAACCCGTGAAGCGGCGGATGTCAGCGGCATTCAGTATATTATGGATGTCGATAAGAAAGAAGCTGAAAAAATTCTCAAATAGCCGCCGGCCGGAGATTAAGAATAATACATCATGCAAGGATATCGGTGAAACGCGCTTGCCCCGTCAGGAGGGGTGAGCGCGCGAATGCCGATGGATGCCGTTTAAAAAGGATAGCTTCATGACCGGGTTCAGTGAGGTCTCATTGATGTATGACTCGCCTTATTCCGCGTCGTCGGATGTATCCAACGCACGCGCTCAGGACAACGTCGACCTTTCCATTTCACGCATCGAAGTCCTGGCCTTTCGAACCACCTTCGATGTTAAAAAGAGGCGCGGTATGGTTCCCGTCAATGTTTCCTTCTTCCCGGAAAAGCAGTTTGCCCGGGCGCTGAAAATCATGAGGCCCGTCTTCGCCAAAAATCTCGCTGTCAGTTCACGGGTTGCCGTGGCGAAGGCGGGAGAATCGCTGGGAGACGTCGTCGTGCCAGAGGGGAAAACAGGTCTGGCGACGATTTGCAGCATTGTGGTCAACGGCGTGCTGCTCAAGCACGGCATTCCCGTTGATTCCAAATTTGGCGGAATCCTTCAACTGAGAAAAGGCCAGGGCCTGCGATTTGTGGAGCTGATTCATTACGCCAGCTCATCGCTGGACCCGTCGGAAATTTTTATTCGCGGCAAGATGACCTCCATCGGGCAAGTGGTGGCGAACGGCGATGGTAAAATTCTGGCGAATTTCCGTGAAATCCCCGCCTTGAGCCGCACACTGGTGAATTGCGTGATTGATGATTTCACGCGCGCCGGCATTAACGCCGTCTTATCCATCGGGGACATTGGGCATCCCATCTGCCAGACGCATGTTGATCTGAACAAGATCGGAATGATCATGATTGGCGGATTAAACCCGGTTGTGGCAGTCAGCGAAGCTGGCATTCCAGTGGATAATCGCGCCATGTCCACCGTGATGGAATTCGAGCAGCTGCAGGATATCGGCAAAGGCAAGGGGTCAAATCTTTAATCTTGGCCGCATTTGCAGATGTCCAGCGGCCGGGTGGGGACAAGATCCAGATCGATGATCATTTCGTGGTCCAGCCGGCTGTCGCGGCCGGTCGTGGTCAGGTAGTTGCCCGTCATCAGCGAATTGGCGCCCGCGATGATGCCCAGCGGCAGAAGCTGGCGCAGACTTTTTTCTTTTCCGCCGCAGAGTTTGATGTCCCTGTCCGGCAGCAGGAACCGGTAAACGGCGATGGTCATGAGAATTTCCATCGGCGGCAGAAGCGGCATGTGCGAAAGCGGCGTGCCCTTGATCGGATGGAGCAGGTTGATCGGCACCGAATCGACGCTCAGCCGGTGCAGGTCGGCGGCAAGTTCGATGCGATGCGTGATGTTTTCACCCATGCCGAAGAGCGCGCCGGAACAGACGGACAGGCCTGCGTCTTTGGCGGCGCTGATGGTGGCCACGTTTTCTTCGTAGTCGTGGGTGGTGCAGATATTGCGGTAGTAGCTGCGGGCCGTTTCCAGATTGTGATGATAGCGGAACAGTCCGGCGGCTTTGAGGTCGCGGGCCCGGTCCGCGTCGAGCAGTCCCAGCGAGGCGCACGGGTGAATGCCCGCATCCCGAATCTGCCCGACGGCTTTCAAAATTTCGGACCATTCCTTTTTGGATCTGACGCTTTTCCCGCTGGTGACGATGCCGAAGAACTCCGCCCCGTTTTTCCCGGCCTGTTCGGCTTCGGCGATCATTTGTTTGGCCGGCTTGAGCGGGTAAACGGGCGCGGAAGCGTTGTGGCGCCGGGATTGCGCGCAGAAACTGCAGTCTTCGGAGCACTTGCCGGACTTGGCGTTGGTAATCGAGCAAAGAATAATTTCTTTTCCTTTAAAGCGTTCCCGAATTTCGAAGGCCGCGGCGCAAATACGCCAGGGGGCCGAGCTTCCCTCAATAAAGAGCTCCAGGGCTTCGGATTCCCGAATGCCCTTTCCTTTCAAGGCCTTATCTTTCAGGGTATCGATCAGATCCATGTTCTTTTCACCTGGTTTTTGTGTGGGCTGAAGTCAGGCAAAGCCATCAGGCCGTCCTTTATAAATGGTAATCTCCCGCGGCTTCCGGCTGATAGATGATTTCGTCCACTTTGAGCTTGCGGACGCCGGACGGAACGGGCCATTCGATGATGTCGCCCGTGCGGTATCCCAAAAGCGCCATGCCCAGCGGGGCCATGATGGAAAGCTTGTTTTCCGATATGTTGGCCGCGGACGGGAACACCAGCGTATAGGTTGTTTTTTCGCCGGATTCCGTGTCCGAAATGATTACCTTGGAATTCATGGTAATGACATCCCGGGGAATATTCGGAGGATCCACCAGCACGGCGCGATACAGCTCCTTTTCCAGCAGATCGAGATTGGCCTGATTGGTTTTGGGTGATAAACGCAGCCCGTCAATCAGTTCCGTCAGCCTGTCCATGTCGTATTTCGTAATGTGTATTGTACGGTCTGCCATGATGCTGTGTCCTCCGTTCTACTGGATGTTTGGGGTTTGTTTACTGGATGCCGGATTTTAAAACGAACCGCCGAAAACCGTTTTGATAAAAAACGGAACACCGATTTTGCCGATGTTCCGAATAATGATTTTCCTCTATCATAATTTTTAACAAAAAGAAACACACAGCAGCCGGTGACGAAACTTTCTTTCATTGCCATGCCCGTCGTCTTTTGATATGGCAGCGGTCAATCTTTGCCGGCGCGCTTGCGGGCGTCGTGCGTGTCTCAGTGTCCCGATAAGAATGAATGACAGGGTCAACCTTCGGTAAGAATTGGTAAATATGAGTTTTATATATATTTTACTCGTTGTGCTCGGCATTACATCCGTCGCCTATCTTGCGAAACTTTCAGCAAAAGACGGCGTATCATCCTTTGATTTAACCTTTGTGATGTTTGCCGCCGCCAGCGTTCTGGGATATCTTTTTGCGGAATTGAATCATGTGGAGACGGCAAGTTATACATTTGAATTATGCTCCGTTTCCGCCATAGCCGGAATTGGCGGAGCAACGGCCGTTTTTGTTTTTAACAATTCGGTGCGGATGGGTCATTTCGGCTACTCCAATGCCATTTACAGATCATCGTTTCTCATCCCGGTTATTTTCAGCGTCATATTTTTCAGGGCAACGCTGAATGTCATAACCATAGCCGGAATATTATTCATCTTAACATCCATCGTGCTGGTCTCCTGGTCGAACGATGCCTTTGCCGGGGACAGAAAACATAGTAACATGCCATGGTTTTTCATGATCATCGGCGCTTTTGCGTTAAGCGGTCTTCCAAGAATCGGGCAGCTTTTAATCAGCCATCAAAAGCTCAATTCATTTGCCTACCTCTTTATGTCATACGCCGTCGGTTTCATCCTGCTCTTGATTTTCTTCCTGGCCAGGAAAAAGCAAGTGAAATCAAGAGCTTTATTGTATGGAATCCTTGCGGCTTTTGCAAGTTATGTGGGCGTCTATTGCACCCTTGAAGCGCTGAAACTTATGCCTGCTGCGGCTGTGTTTCCCATTACACTCAGCGCTCCGATCATGCTGGGCATGTTCATTTCATTCGTTTACAGGGAAAAAATCAGATGGGCCGGCTGGATAGGCGTTTTGATAGGCATATGCGGGATCACCATGCTTTCTCTTCAAACATACACGCAATAATCAGCTTCAGAATAACTTGACAATTTACGGCTTGACACTAAGATAGAGCGTACTGAAAAAGACTTGGTTTTACGAACCGTCTGCCATAATGATTTGAGAGCTTTGAAAAACTACTCTTATTCGTCATGCCGGCGAAGGCCGGTATCCAGAAAGCCTTGAAATAACTGGATTCCCGCCTTCGCGGGAATGACAAAATTGTTGGTTTTATTGGTTGTGCAAACGTCTCGATTTAAACGGGTGGAGGAGGATATAAAATGAAGAGAGTATTGCTGTTTATAGGAACCAACATTGCCGTGCTGGTGGTCTTAAGCATTGTTGTAAAGCTTCTGGGCGTGGATCAATTTCTTTACGCTAATGGAATCAATTATTTGAGTCTTCTGGCGTTTGCCGCCGTGTTCGGTTTCGGGGGGTCATTCATATCGCTGGCCATTTCCAAGTGGATGGCCAAGTGGAGCACCGGCGCGCAGGTGATCATGCAGCCCCGCTCGGATGCGGAAATCTGGCTCATGAATACCGTGCAGAAGCAGGCTGCTCAGGCGGGCATCGGCATGCCGGATGTGGCTGTTTTTGATTCGCCTTCGCCCAACGCCTTTGCCACCGGCATGAATAAGAACAACGCGCTCGTCGCGGTCAGCACGGGACTTTTACGCACCATGAACCGCAATGAAGTCGAAGCGGTTCTGGGCCATGAAATCAGCCATGTCGCCAACGGGGATATGATCACGCTCAGCCTGATTCAGGGTGTCGTGAACACGTTTGTCATTTTTATTTCCCGCGTCGTCGGGTATTTTGTGGATCGCGTTGTCCTCAAAAATGAAGAAGGCCACGGCCTGGGCTTTTTTATCACCACGATTGTGGCGCAGATCGTTTTCGGCATCCTGGCCAGCGTGATTGTGATGTGGTTCAGCCGCCAGAGGGAATACCGGGCGGACGCGGGCGGCGCCCGGCTTGCGGGTGTGGGCAGCATGATTGCCGCGCTGGAAAGTTTGCAGAAGAGCGCTCACGAACCCCTGCCGGACCAGATGACCGCCTTCGGCATCAGCGGTAAACCGTCCAAACACGGGCTGAAACTGCTTTTCATGACGCATCCTCCGCTGGAAGACCGCATCGAAGCGCTGAAGCGCTCTGCCGGACAAGCGGCGTAAGAAAATAATCAGCGCGTTTTTCAGGCGCTAAACGGGAGAAAAGAGGGAGCCGTCCGGCTCCCTCTTTTTGTTTTCGTCAATGTTCGAACCGGAAGGTCAGGAGGGCCTGCCCGTTTTGCTCTTCGCTTTCGACGCGGTCGGCCAGGCCGCGGATCATGCCCGAGGATACGCTGTTGATGGCTTCGTCGATCGTCTGGTCATCGCTGTCGGGTTCGACAAGCGCATTCCAGTCGACGGGACGGGACTCGGCCGGCCGCCACGCCTTCCCTGAATAATCCAGCGCCAGATCCAGATGATACTCGTCAAACACGGCGGACAGCCTTGCGGGCCCCAGAATCCATCCGGCACCCGCGAGCACTTCCAGCGCTTCGCCGATGGCCAGTCCCGCCCGGTTGATAACGTCTCGACGCGCTCCCCAAGCCGCTCCGCAATCCTCAAGAAAACGCGCCGCCTGTTCCGCCGGATTCGGTTCATCCAGTTGAATTTCCCGGCTCTGGGATATTCCAATCCGGAAAACCTGGTTTAGAATGATGGCCAGCGAAACGCCGACGATCAGGCCGGATCCTAAAATCGTCTTCCATTCTACGGGAACAGACGCGGCAAGTTCCGGAATAAGCATCACGGCCGCTCCCGCCGCAACGCTGAATCCCACGGTAGCGCGCCGTCGTCCGTTCAGCAGGCGCGAAAGAATGAGCTCCATGCCGGAAACCATCATGTAGGCCGCGGTATAGATCATCATGGCGCCGATCACAGCCGCGGGAAGCAGCATGATCAACTGGGCGAACTGGGGAAGAAAAGCGACGAGGATCAAAAGGATTCCGGCGACAACCCCGACCCGGCGGGCGGAGACGCCGGTCGCGTGCGCCAGGCCGAGATTTGCCGAGGAACTGCCCGCCATCAGTGTGCCGGCAAGTCCGCCGAGAAAAATGCAGATGCCGGAGGTGTTTAAAAGCCGGCCGATCATCGGGAGGTCCGCGCGCCGCCACTGGTCGTTGTTCATCCGGTCCGCGACCACGCCGCAGCCCATCTCATCTACGGCTCCGATGACGCTGACGAAGACCAGCGGAAGGATCGCTCCGGCAACCCACACCGGTGTTGGTAAGGTGTGGCCTTCAATGGGAAAAGAGAAAAAAGGCTGGCCGGCGACGTCCGCCAGCTCCTTTGCGCCGAAGCCGCCGGTGAGTGCCGCCGCCAGCAGGCCGGCCGCCGCACCGATGATCAGACCCAAAACGCGAAGACGGGCTGCTCCCCAGACGGCCGTTGCCGTAACGGCGCAAAGGGTGACGGCCGCGATGAGCACATGCGAGAGGTCAAGGGGAGAAGCGCCTCCGGTTGTGAGACCCGTAGAGCGCTGGACGCCGCCCGGGAGCAGGCTCATTCCCAAGAGCAGAAGGAGCACTCCCATTACTTCCGGCGGGAACAGGGAACGCATTCGGGGAAGGAATCGCCCCATCCAGAATACGACCAGGCCGGAAAGGATCAGTCCTCCCATCGCGGCGCCCAATCCGAATGTATTCGCAACGGGTATGAAGACCATCATGGTCATGGTGCCGGGAATAAAAACAATCAGATGGCCGGCGCTGACGCGCGTGGTCAAGCCGTTCAGGATGGTGCCGATTCCCATGACCAAAATGCCCATGCAGATAAACCCCCGAAGCGACGCGCCGGCAAGGCCGATGTCTGTGCCCGTGATGACCAGGTAGATCACCAGCATCATGGCGACGAGCGCATGCTGAACCGCGGCAACGAGGACCGTGGAGGTCGGAGGGATCTCCTGTGCGATGTAGAGCATCTCTTTGGGCTTTTCGCGCCTGGAGTCGGAGAAGGGGGGAAGGATGGCGTCCAGAAGTTTTTTCATGAAATTCTATCTCCAGTTTTGACGGCTTCGTAAAAAGTCAATTTCGCACTCCTTTCGTCTTACCGGCGAAGCCTGCCCTCGAGAAGTCGGGGGGCGGCATCCAGTAATTACAATGATTTATGGACCCCGGTGCTTGTGCCCTCGCGCCACCTTTAGGTGGTCAGGTGGTTAGGGTATTCGCCGGGGTGACTGTTCGGTTACTTTTTACGAGTTCATCGGCTATCCGCGCGCAGCGGCCGCCGCCGCGTAGGCCAATTTGTTTTTAC
>Ga0208458_1000261_pt1 | contig 62621 bp, 53 predicted proteins | sample AD_UKC085_MetaG_FD_184432 | JGI IMG/M metagenome (GOLD analysis project Ga0208458, IMG submission 184432) | Active sludge microbial communities of municipal wastewater-treating anaerobic digesters from USA - AD_UKC085_MetaG (SPAdes) (version 2) | ecosystem: Engineered > Bioreactor > Anaerobic >... | reverse complement strand
TGGCCGCCGCCCTTCCCAATTAGATTGCATACACGTTTGGCAACCGCTCCGCAATCCTGACGGTAGCCGTCGCCACGGAAAATGATAATCAGCTTGTCGTTGACGATGGCCGAAACAACAACGAAATATGTGCCGATTAAGTGAAGATAGAAATCCGCGACCTGTACGCAGATGTCCGGACTGTCCACACGACCGAGAAATCCCACCCGACGGCCGCGATGATGTTTCATGACATGAAAGGCCTGATCGAAATATTTTAAATAGCTCATCGGTGTCTGATTGAGTTCAATACGCCGGATCAGCCGCATATTGGCATAACGGGTATGATAGGTGTAGGCACGAATGTCTTCAGCAGCGGTGTCGCGGTCGAAATTGTCGGTATCCGTTTTGATGCCATACAGAAGCGCCGTGTGCAGACTGCGCGGGATACGGATGCCGGCGCAGCGTAAATATTCCGTCAAGACGGTGGACAACGCGCCGTAGCGGGGCCGGATGTCAACGAACTCGGCGGCCCAGTCTCCCTGTCGGGGGTGATGGTCAAAGACGATGTTCGGTTTGATCGTCATGAGCGTATCGCCGAAAAAAGACGGCTGTGCGTCCAGTAGTGCAATCAGATTGAAGGTACCCGCATCCACCTGGGTCAATAATCGGATATTGAGTCGCATCGCCCGGGCCAATTCCCTGTTCTGGTGGCGCCGGAACGGTTCCGTTGCCACAAAAATACATTTTTCAAAACCTCTTTTTATCCGGATGATTTCACGAAGTGCCATGGCTGAAGCGATGGCGTCCGGGTCCGGACTGCCATACATTAAAAGCATCAGCGAGGCATTCGGCTGAGACACGTCCAGAAGTTTTTTCAGGTTTTGTTGTGTTTCGCTTTTTACTGAAACAGATTCGAAATTCATTGCTCTTTTCCATCTGGTGAAATTCGGTTTCTTTCGTCTATGAATATCCTTCCGTCTCCGGACAGATCTTACACAGTCTGTTGCCCAAACGATATTCCTTTGAGCGGCCATTGAAAGCGTTTTGTTTCATGATTGAAGGCCTATGGCCTTCCCGGTAAGGAATATACGAATTATTGCGCTTCGCAAATGCTGCGCGCTTCCGGTCAAAGTGCAGCGAAAGATTAGTAATGACAACTGTTTGAGCCGCAGGCGAGTTTTGTCATTACCTTTCGCAAGCTTTAGATTTATTCAAAACGCTTTCAGGCAAGCGAAAAAAATATTTGGGCAACAGGCCGTTACAGACTCAATCCGCGCTCTGGACAGTTTCCGTCATACGAGAGTGTATTTCCTGTCCCATGTTCCTTCCGTGTGAAATAAACGCCGCGCCGCTCTTTTGATACTAAAATGATTTTTAACATAGAAGTGATCATTTTCCAATAGTTATTCAGCCTCTGGCGTGATCTCCGCTCCTGCATCACCTGTCTTTTTTGTTGATTTATTTACGCCAATACGTTTAAAGAAAACATGAGATAAAAGGATGTGAAAGATGCCCATTCGCTATTACAGCACCAATCGTCATGTGAACGCTGTAGAGGGAATTACTCCCTTTACCGAAGACGTGTCTTTTCAGGAAGCACTGCTCGCCGGTCAGGCGCCGGATGAAGGTCTGTTTATGCCTGACAGGATTCCGCAGCTGTCCATGGGTGATATCATTGCGCTGCGCGACAAACCCTACTGGCAGGCCGCCCTTCTGGTATCCAGCGCTTTTCTGTCCGAAGAATTTACGCCCGACGTGCTGGAGTCGATCGTCAAGGATGCTTATAATTATCCTGTGCCTCTGGAAGCGGTCTACCCGCGTGCATTTATTCTTCGTCTTGATCAGGGACCGACGGCATCCTTCAAGGATTTTGCAGCCCGGATGATGGCCAGGTTAATGAGCCATTGCCGTCCTCACGGGGAGCGGATCAATATTCTGGTAGCGACCTCCGGCGACACCGGCAGCGCCGTGGGTGAAGCATACAAAGGAGTCTCGGGCATCGACGTGAATATTCTGTATCCGGCCGGTGAAGTGAGTCCGATGCAGAAAAAACAGCTCGACACCATCAGCGGCAATGTCCAGGCGTTATGTGTTGACGGGAAATTTGATGATTGTCAGAATCTGGTGAAAGAAGCTTTTGCCGACCCGGAGCTTGCCTGTTTCAATTTATCATCGGCCAATTCGATCAATTTCGGACGCATTCTGCCACAGATGGTTTACTATGTTTATGCTTACGCGCAGCTGGCCGGAGCCGGAGAGGAAGTCCTGGTTTCCGTTCCTTCGGGTAATTTCGGAGACGCGCTGGGCTGCGAATACGCCAGAAGAATGGGCTTGCCCGTGGCAAAGCTCATTATGCCGACGAATGAAAACGACGAATTCCCCGTTTTTCTGGAAACGGGAAAATATCAGAAAGTATCGCCTTCGCGGGCCTGTATTTCCAATGCCATGAACGTGGGACACCCCAGCAATCTGGCGCGCTTTTTTGAATTGTATGGGGGCACCGTGGATCGGTCGGGACGCGTCCACCGATACCCCGACCTTGATCAGATGCGCCACCGCATTTTTTCCGTGAGCGTCACGGACGAACAGACCCGCAGAACGATCAAGAGTGTTTATGAGAGATACCATGTTATTTTGGAGCCGCATGGAGCCGTCGGCTGGGCGGGTCTTGAAACCTACCAGCAGAAAACAGGCGACTCCAGACTGGCCATTTGCCTGGAAACAGCACACCCTGCCAAGTTTCCGGACGAAATAAAAGAGCTTCTGGGGATCGAACCGGAGCCTCCGGAGAGCATGAAAGATCTTGCCCGTCGGGACGGCAGCGCCATCAATATATCCAAAGATTTTGCATCCTTTAAAAAGTATTTGCAGAGCCATTTGAAGATCAGGAAGTGAACGATTCACCGTTTCATTTTTTCGAAAGGTCAGGGTGATGCATGATGGAAACAGAAATCTATTATTCCGAGAGTAAAGAACTCTGGCAATACACCATGGAACAGGATCTGTACCCGGGTGAGTTGATTATTGAAATAGCGCGTTTTTTCCTGGGGGCTCCGTATCGTGCAGGCACGCTCGAGACGCTGGGCAGGGAGAAGCTGGTCGTCAATCTGGCTGAATTTGATTGCGTTACTTTTGTGGAAACGGTTCTGGCCCTTGCCTTGTGTGCCGCATCAGGAAAAATGTTGCCTTCCGAATTGCAAAAGAGAATAAAAGCCATCCGCTATCGCCAGGGGAAAATAGACGGCTACGGATCGCGTCTGCATTATTTTACCGACTGGCTCCGCGACAACGAAAAGAAGAAAGTGCTGAAAGATATTTCGCAGGACCTCAAGGGCAGGCCCTGTCGCAAGAAAATTAATTTCATGACGTCGCACAGCGATCTTTACCCCGCACTGAAAAATGCTGCCATGGTTGATACCATGCGACGGATTGAAAATAATCTTTCCCGCAGAACATTCCACATCATCGGCAAAGACATGTTCAATGCGATAAAAGCCAAAATTCAAAGCGGCGATATCATCGCCTTTGCGTCGGGCCTCGAAGGATTGGAGGTCGCTCATGCAGGTTTTGCCGTCCGACAGGGAAATTCCCTGAATCTTCTACATGCGTCCAGCAAGGAGGGTGCGGTGGTCATTTCAAAGATAAGCCTTGCGGCTTACCTGAAGGCAAATAAAAATTTTACCGGCATTCTTGTGGCGAGGTTTTACCGGGTGTAACGGGGATCTTATTTATTGCATCTACTGCGGAAGGTCAGAGCTGAAACTTCGTGCGATGACACCGGCGATATTCAGCATATGCCGGCGCACCGCCTTGGGCGATCGCCCCGGATAGTTCCTGAAGGTGATGAGCACTCCGTTTAAAGCCGCAAAGAAAGCGTGGGATAATGGCCGGACCGGCTCGGCCCTTTTCATCTTGTTGAATAACCGGTCAAACTGATCAAAAATTTTTCGTTCTGCCGCATTGAGCTTTTCAATTTTTTCCACTGAAAGTGAACCGTCAAGCATGAAGTGGGTCATCATTCTGAAGTACTGATCATTATCCATAAGATAGGTCACGTAGGCATCGCTGATTTCTACGAGATCAGGGGTTTTTGACTTTTCAATCAGTTCGTTCAGCGTATCCGTTATTTTTCCGGCTCCCTCCAGAAACGCTTCCACGAACAGGGCCTGCTGATCCGGGAAATACCGGTAAATGGTGGCATGGGAAATGCCCGCTTCCCGGGCAATGTCGCGGATGCTGACTTCGTTAAATGGTTTGACGGCAAAAACGCGCTCGGCGGCCTGTATAATGACTGCCTGCCGGGCAAGTTTGGCCTCCTTCTTGAGGTGGGCAAAAGCGTTGTTTTGTTTCGTCCGATCGTTTTTCATAGGGTGCATTTCATATCATAAATTTTTCCGGCGGTGAAAAAAACTTGACTCTGTGACCATTGGTTTGTATAGTAACCACTGGTTACAGATTTGTCAATGTATTTATGGGCCGTCCGGTTCGGGAATTTCTTTCGCGAATACGGCGGTGATGGAAAAGAATATCTTTTGCAGTTTATTTGAGGAGGTTCCCATGTCGTTTGCAGATAGAAACAATCCTTACAGCTTCAACGAATTCCTGGACTGGCGCCAGGGTGTCGATTATTATCTTGATGATCCGTTCATACAGAAAGTGGTGCGGCATTTTACCGGTGAGATTTGGGAGCAGGTGGATGCGGAAGCTCGTTCCGTTTCCGCCAGGGCGTCTTTCCGGTGGCGGGATATGGCCGATCGCATCGCCCGTCCGGAGCTTCGTCCCTTTATGCTGCATTATGACGGACACCACAACCGCATTGACCGTATATGCCGGCCGCGGGACACGGAAATCCTGGAGCAGGAAATTTTCTCTGAATCGTTCTTTTCCGACAAAACGCCGCCCTGGGTGAAACTGGTGAAGATGTTTTTGATCTACCAGAACGGCGAGGCCTGCGTGGCCTGTCCCATTACCTGCACGGAAGGCCTGGTCATGCTTTTGGAAAAATATGCCGATACTCCGGAAACAAAAGAGATTCTTCGGCACTGCAAGGAAGGCAGTGATGGTGATTTCGCCATCGGTGCCCAGTACCTCTCCGAAATCCAGGGAGGATCGGATGTCCCGTCCAATGTTCTGGAAGCCGTCAATGAAAACGGCATCTGGAAGCTTTACGGGACAAAATTTTTCTGCTCCGCCACGCACGCGGACTATGCCGTGGTGACAGCCAAACCGGTCGGATCTGAGAAAGTGGGCCTATTTGTCGTGCCGTCGTGGTTGCCGGGGAACAAAGAGAAGGAAATCCGCAACGGCTACACGATCGACCGGATCAAGTGGAAGATGGGCACCAGCGAACTGACCACGGCGGAACTCACTTTCAACGGCGCGGTGGCTTACCCGGTCGGGCCGCTGGACAAAGGCGTAGCCAACGTGGTCGGCATTGTGCTGACCTATTCCCGCTTAACAGTCGGGCTTTCCGCCGCCGCGTTTATGACGCGGGCCGTTCGGGAGGCGGAAAAATACACTTCGTTTCGGCAGGCATTCGGATTGCTGATCAACCAGTTTCCACTTGTGGCCGTGCAGCTGGAGAGGATTACAAAGACCACCCGCAGGACCGCTGCCGGAGCCTTTAAGCTGTACCGCGATTTTCTGAAACTCGAAGGAGGTCTGAAAGGCAGCCAGGGCAGTGATGAGCCGCTGCCGGCGCGCAGAAACCGCTTCAACGTCCGCGAACTGATCATGCTGCAGAAGATTGCCGCCTCGTGGGACTGTACAGACGTGATCCGCGAAGCCATGTCCCTTTTCGGCGGCCACGGTGTAATGGAAGATTTCTCATCCCTGCCACGACTCTACCGGGATTCGGCCATCAATGAATTGTGGGAAGGTCCCCGCAATGTTCTGCTGACGCAGATTCACCGCGATTTACAGCAGGCAGCGTCCTGGTACCGGCCGGAAGAATTCGTTGCCGAGATTCTCAGGGAGACTGATCCGTCGCTGGTGGATGAACTGTCGAAAGAAATCAGGGCACTCGTATCCCATCCCAACCTGTTTCAAAACGATGATGTGACCATCGATGTCTGCCGGCGCTGGGACTCCTTCTGCCACAAATTTTTCCATGCCTATCAGGATCTTGCCCTGAAAGAGGTGGAAAATTAAATTGAAAAGAAGATACATAAAAAGGAAGTTTTTGTTTGCACGATGACCGGCAGGATAACAAAGACAAAATGCATCTGGAATATACAACGTAAGGAGGCTTTATGTTCGACTATTTATTGACTCAGGAGCAGATTAAATTGCGTGACGAGGCAAGGGATTTCGTGAAGTGGGTTCCCCGGCAAATGGTCCTTGATATGGATGCGGACGTCATCAAATTTCCCAGGGAATTTCTTCGGGAGGCGGGCCAACGGAATCTCTTTGGCTGCCGTTATCCCAAAGAGTGGGGGGGGCGGGGCATGGACTGGGTGACGACGGGGGCAATGCTGGAAGAGATCGGCACGCTCGGTTACGAGTTTGCCTGCGTCTTTGGCGTCGGGGCGGAACTGGTCTGCGACGCGATCATGCAGCATGGAACCGATGCGCAAAAGGACAAGTATGTGAGGCCGCTCCTCAAAGGCGATATTTTTGCTGCTGAGTGCCTCACGGAGCCCCGCGGGGGGTCTGATTTCTTCGGCGCGACAACGAAGGCGGAAGATCATGGGGATTACTTTCTTTTAAACGGGCAGAAGCGTTTCATTGTCGGTGGTGAGGGGGCGGATTATTTCCTCGTCTATGCCCGGACCAATTTTGAGCCCGGTGTGAAGTCTCAGAAAGCGATCACCGCCTTCATTGTTGATCGTGGTCCAGGTGTCGAAACAAAGTATCTCTACAATCTCATGGGTTGCCGCGGCGGCGGCACGGCGCGCCTCGTTTTCAAGGACGCGAAAGTGCCGAAGGAGAATGTCCTGGGAACCGTAAACGGAGCCTACGAGGTATTCAACACGATGATGATCCCCGAGAGACTGGGAACGGCAATCATGACGATCGGTTCGGCCCGTGTCGCCCTTGAAATTGCAACACACTACACGACCCGCCGCAAGGCTTTTGGTTTGCCCATCAACACCTTTCAGGGTGTGAGTTTTCAGGTGGCCGAGGGTGCCATGCTGCTCGACGCCGCCCGTTCGCTGGGCTACACGACGTGCAGGGCGGTTGATTCGGGGATGAATATCGACCGTGTCAGGCGGATGATTTCTGAATCTAAAAAATTTATCACCGAATCCTGCCAGAAGATTGTGCACAATGCCATGCAGGTGGTCGGCGGGATCGGCTACACGAATGTCTTCCCCATCGAACGCATCTACCGGGACGTGCGTCTGGCTTCTATCTGGACGGGGACAAGTGAGGTGATGTCGATGATCATTGCCCATGAGTGGTACCGCGAGCAGAGGAAGGCAAGGACTGAGTCCAAAATGAGGGATTTCGAAGCCGATGCCGCGGAAGCCTTCGCGGAGGAAGAGAAGATATACGAATAAACCGCCTTTCGGAGCATTCAAAACCAAAACGGCTGACGGGATTATCCATGATAATCGTCAGCCGTTTGTTCATCAAACAGCCAATCCTGCTTGACACACTCATGAGAATGTCGTTATAACGTTTTCAATCCCGCTTGCGCGGGACGAACGTTAATTTTCCTGAGCTTACTGCGATAGGTTAACGTTCATTTCATACCTCGACAGCATGCTGTGAGGTGTTTGATTAATTTCTGGAAAGCCGGAAACGAACAGATGATGGATCTTGTCAACTCCGCAACCGAAGTGATTAAAAGCATTCGCATTTATGATATCCTGGACATGGCGATCATTGCAGCGATGATCTTTACGCTGCTGATGTGGTTTAAAACCAGGGCGTCCCGTTTTGTTTTCATCGGTATCCTGCTTCTGGGCGGCGTTTATCTGGTTGCCCGTTTCTTTCAGCTCTATATGACCGTTATAGTCCTCCAGGGGTTTTTCGGTATCCTGCTTTTTGTGCTGGTCGTCATTTTTCAGGAAGACCTGCGCGCTTTTTTCGAGCGCCTGGCTATGCTTGGCAACTTGCGGAAAGAAGCCAGACCCTTGTCGGAATTGGAGAAGGCGGCCGGCATCATTGCCCAGACCGCGGCGAACCTGGCAAAAAAACGAGTTGGGGCTTTGATTGTCATTGCGGGCAATGATCCACTGGAAAGGCACTTCAATGGAGGGACGACACTGAAAGGCCTGATTAGTGAACCCCTTCTGGAGAGCATTTTTGATCCTCATTCTCCGGGCCACGACGGGGCTGTTGTTGTCAAGGGAAACCAGCTCACGATGTTCGGCTGCCATTTGCCCCTTTCCGTGAACATCGACCGTTACAAGGGCATTGGGTTGCGCCATACTGCAGCACTGGGGTTGACGGAGCGTTCAGATGCTCTCTGCGTGGTGGTGTCTGAAGAAAGAGGCACGATATCGCTCGCGCTGGGGGAATCTTTGGCGGTAATTTCCAGTGCGTCTGCCCTGAATGAGACGCTGAAGAAGTTCTACATTGCGCACGCGCCTGCGCCAAAATCACGCCCCGTCGGGAGATGGCTTCGGGAAAATACGAAGGAAAAGATCATTGCCGTGGGGCTGGCCTGCATCTTATGGGTAGCTTTCGGCTATCAGCGTGACATTGTTAGACGTGATTTTGTCGTTCCCATAGATTATAAAAATATTCCGCAGGGCTGGCAGATCAACGAACCCCAAAAGACGGAAGCGAAAGTTGTTTTTCAGGGGCCGGAGCAGGCTTTCCATTTGCTCAATGAAAAGTCCCTTCGCCTTTCGCTGGACTTGACCCCGATTGCAGACAAAAAAAGGGAGTTTGTCCTGAACAAAGACATGATCAATGCGCCTTCCAATTTGTCTGTTGAAGAGATCAGCCCGGCCAAAATTAAAATTTCCGCATCGAGGCTGGTTCCCGCGACGCTGGCGGTTCATGCCGCCACAAGAAACCGGTTGCCCGATGATCTTGCTGTGCATAAAATAACATGGAGTCCGGTTTCTGTCAGCGCGATGATTGATTCCCGGCTGAAACCCGAGGAAATCAGACTGGAAACGGAGCCGGTCGATCTGCAGAACATATCGTCAAACGTAACTACTGTTATGAAAATTATGCCGGCTGCCGGTGTTTCTTTTCCGGACGATCAGGTGCCACTGGTGCGTGTGACCATCCGGGTCAAAAAGAAATAGGAGCGAAAAGATGTCTTCCTCGGTGAAAAAAAGATCGAAGAAAGCCGGAATGGGGCCGGGGTCTTTAATCCACATCGGCAATACATACGGTGAAAAGTCAAGAATCACGCTTATACGCTATGATGAAGCGTCTCTGATAGAAAAAGAAATCAGTTCAGCCAAGGATTTGCGCGAAGAAAGAAACAGGCCGGGGGTTCTCTGGGTCAACATTCATGGTTTACAGGACGTGCATTTGCTGGAAGAGATTGGCGTGATTTTCGGCCTTCATCCCTTGACCCTGGAGGATATCCTCAGTACCGATCAGAGACCCAGAGCGGAAGATTATATTGATTATATCTTCATCGTGTTAAAGCACATTCACAACCATGTGGATCAGAGTCTTCATGCGGAACAAATCAGTATTGTTCTGGGGAGGAATTTTGTCCTTTCTTTCCAGGAAAAGGAGACTGCGCTGTTTGATCCGATTTTCGAGCGATTGCGTGCTGCAAAGGGAAAAATCCGCAAGGCGGGCGCGGATTATCTTGCTCATCATCTTATGGATGCCATTGTGGACCAGTACTTTGTTGTTCTGGAAGAAATTGAAGAGAAAATTGAACAGCTGGATGATGATCTGGTTCGTGACGCGACCCCCGCCAGACTCCATACGATCCATCATCTGAAAAGAGAGTTGATTTTACTGCGCAGATCGCTTTGGCCGCTGCGGGATGCGATTGGTTTGCTTCAGCGTGCCGATTCCCCTCTGATTATTGATTCCGATTTGATTTACTTTAAGGACATTTCCGATCATATCATTGCCATCATTGATACGGTGGACACCTTTCGGGAGATGCTTGCAAGCATGCTTGACATTTACCTTTCTTCCGTAAGCATGAAACTCAATGAAATCATGAAAGTACTGACGATTATCGCGACGATTTTCATGCCGCTGACATTTTTGGCGGGGGTTTACGGGATGAATTTCAAATACATGCCCGAACTTGACTGGCCGTGGGGATATTTTGGCATTTTGGCGGTAATGCTGTTGATCGCATTGGGGATGATTCTTTTTTTTCGCAAAAAGAAATGGATTTAACCACCTGCCAAAACGGTTGCAATCGGTTTGAAAATATGCTCAATTCATCGAAGAAAATTTAAAAATTCAGGAGGCTACCCGTATGCAGGTATTCACAGCCAATGATATTGTGGAAGTTGCTGTCCGCATTGAGGAAAATGGTATCACTTTTTATAATTTCGCAGAAAAAATCGCTAAAACGGAAGATGCAAAAAAACTCTTTGCCCAACTGGCCCAGGCCGAGGCGGCCCATAAGCGGACTTTTGAGAAACTTTTATCACAAATTGAATCCTACACGCCGCCGGAGCGCTATATCGGTGAATACGCCGATTATTTGCGCAATTACGTGGACAACAACCTTATTTTCACCAAAGAAGTCATGGACAAGCAGCTCTCTAAAGTGACTGATACCGTTGGTGCGTTAGAATTTGCCATGCAGCGCGAACTGGATTCAGTTTTGTATTATCACGAAGTGAAGAATCTTGTTCCTACGGTTCAGCATGAAACGATTGAGAAAATTATCAACGAAGAAAGAAAGCACTATGCTATGCTCGTTGAGATGAAAAAGAAATACAGTTGCTGATACCAGGTCGCATGTAGTTGCCAATTTCAGAGTGGCAACTACCAGGTAGGGAAGGAATAGTCTCTTTTTGCGCTTCCTTGTGGAATGCACATCCGGTCTTTGGCTAACTTTGTTGGCATCGGTCGCGTGCCCCCAGACATGGGGGTCGGCTTCCTCAATGTATCAATAATACGCCTGCGGAGCGCGGTCACTGAGCCTGTTGAAGTGCCGCCCCGTTATCCTTTGAATGCAACTTGGTATGAGATCATACCGGACCAAGAAAAGCCGCCCTTTGAAGCGGCTTTTCGTATGGTTTATCGTAAGGTCTTTGATCTGCTCCTGAATTTCCGTTGCGGCATTTTCACTTTTCGCTGAAAGTCCATATTCCGTCCCAACCGCTTCCCGGAGACTGAGACTGCAGAACCTCCAGCCGTGAAGTAAACACTTTTGATGGCGTGTCTTCCGGATTCAGCTTTAGACATGATTCAAAACATTCTCTGGATTTCAACCACTCCTGATTTCGATAGTGAGCAAGTCCCTTTTCAAACTGTTCACGCACTTCCAGCATTACCATGCTGATTTCACCCTTGAGTCCGAGCAGTTCAAAAATTCTTACCGGTTCCGTTTTCCCAGCTACGCGAATCAGATCCAGCTCGCGACTTTCCATTTTATCACGAACGATTTCGTTGGTTTCCCCGGACATCATCAGGTTAGTCCCGTAGAACTTGTTGGCGGCTTCGAGGCGTGAGGCAAGGTTCACAGTATCACCTATGACGGTATAGTTTTTTGCTGCTTCCGCGCCGATCGACCCGACAATGACATCTCCCGTGCAGATTCCCATGCGAACATGGATATTAAAACTGAACAAAGTCTTGCGAAGCCCAATGATTCCAGGCAGGTCTTTTTCGAATTGTTCCATTAGGGCCTGCTGTTGGAGGGCTGCAATGCAGGCAAGCTCGGCATGTTCACTGCTGTCTGTGAACGGAGGGCCCCAGAATGCCATAATGGCGTCGCCGATGTATTTATCGATCACACCATGATTCCTTCGTATGGGTTCGGACATCATGCTAATGTAGTGGTTAATCAGTTTGACAACATTGTCCGGGGAAAGATGCTCGCTCATTTCGGAAAAACCCTGGATGTCGGAAAAGAACACCGTCATTGTCCGCTTTTCTCCCTGTTCGCGGGTCGGATCCAGCAGCGTGCTTACGACTTTCGGGTCTATGTATTGTCCGAACTTTTCCTTGATGGTTTCTTTTTCCCTGAGTCCTGAGACCATGTAGTTGAAGGATTTTGCCAGTTGCGCAATTTCATCTGAAGATTTTACCTGAATCTGGATATTCAGATCGCCTTCCTCAATGGCCCTTGCGCCGTACAGCAGTTTTTTCAACGGTTCAACCAGGTTGCGGGTCAGCACGTAGGCCAGAATCAGGGCAAGCAGGGCGCCCGCAAATGTCATGCCCCAGTTGAACCAGAAAGCCTGCCTTTCCAGTTTGTTGGCTTTAACCGCTGCATCATTCGTGTACTGATGCAGCAATCGCGACACGATGGCGGTTTCTTTGGCAAGTTCTCTCCTGCTGAAGTCGAGTTGTTCCTTGAGCAGGGCCAGGTTTTGCGGGTTCCCTTCTTCCCGTTCTTTCAGATATCTGAGGACATTTCTGTGCATGGTGTTGCATAGTGGCGGTATATCCGAAAGCTGACCCTGGATTTTCGTGAATCTCTGGATCATCTCCGGGGTTTTGGCGACAACGTTCGATGCCAGAGCTTTTTCCACCAGTTTCTCGCTTTCACTAATCTTGTGGTTCGTGCAATATCTTTGTAACTCATACGTTACAATATATCGTTGTTCTCCTTCGGCAAATTTATCCCGGATCTTTTTCCTGAAAGACCTTATGTTTTCATTGTTGCAGGTTCCAATCCCTTTGACGAATTGTTCACCTTCCTGACGGATCAATTCCATTCCACGGCCGGGATTGGAAGCCAGAAAACGCTCAAAAGACAGGATCTGGGTAAGGTGGCTCTGCCGAACATCACTCACCATCTGATCCAGCGGGATGTAAAAATCTGATAGGATGAATAACTCATTATTCAGATTCTTTAGATTGTGATTCGAAATTCCTGTAACGAGGCTCATCAAAAGAACGATGACCAGCATGATTCCCAGGATTTTTACTCCGATAGGCCTTCGTACTTTTTCATCTTCCATCGTTTTCATGATTAGCCCTGTTTGTCCTGTTCGTGATGATTACGCAATATATTAATAAACGTTATGGCAAGTTGAAAGCAAGTGTTTTTTCGGAGCCTTTGCCTGGAAAACCAAATCCGGTGCAAGGGGAATTCTATGAAAAAGCAAGAAACCCCACCGCTGAACAACGGTGAGGTCTCTTTGCCGGAAAATGGACAGGAGCCTTTTAGAATAATTCAATGACTTCCTGAAGCCAACGACAACTTTTGATCTTAAGGTTATTTTACGTACAGCTTTTCTATCTGGTCCTTGTATTTATCAAACACGATGCGTCTCTTGAGCTTCATGGTCTGCGTCAGCATCCCGTTTTCCAATGAGAAAGGTTCCTCAAGGAATATAAGTTTTCTCGGAATCTCATAGTTGCCGTAGGTGTCTTTTAACTGATTCATAATTTCATTTTCGAGGAATTTCCTGGTCTCTTCTCTCTTCAGCAGTTCCGCATGGTCCTTGGGTAAATTGTTTTTCTCCGCCCATTTGTCCAGAGCGACAAAATCAGGGATGATCAGGGCAATGTTAAATTCACGGCCTTCCCCGTAGATCATGGCATTTTCTATGTAATGATTCAGCTTGATGTCTTCTTCAATGGCCACGGGGAATACATACTTGCCGTTTTCGAGTTTAAACTGTTCCTTGAGTCTTCCTGTGATATACAGGAAACCTTCCGCATCCAGACGTCCGCGGTCGCCCGTCCGAAATCCGCCGTCAGGAGTCATAACAGCCGCAGTAGCTTCCGGTTTGTTATGATATCCCTGCATCACGTTCGGTCCATAAATGATGACCTCTCCGTCGATGGAATCCTCCCCGACAACTGACTTGTCGATGACCACTTTGCCAAGGCCCATTGCAGGACCGACAGTGCCGATTTTGTATTTTGTCGGGCGGTTCATGGTTGCCCCGGGTGAAGTTTCGGTCAATCCGTAAGCGTCATAAAGCGGGATACTCATATCCCAGAAAAAATGAGCAATTTCCGGATTCATCATGGCGCTTCCCGTCATGGAACCTTTTAATCTGCCACCAAGCTTTTCCCGGATTTTCTTGAAAACGATCGCATCGGCAATCTTAAATTTAAGATTCACCATGAAACTGGATTTCCCCTGTTCGGCCAGTTCACGTTTTTTCTTGCCGCTTTCAACTCCCATGACGAATAGTGTCTTGGCCAGTCCGCCTTCTTCGTTCATCCTTGTCCATAAACCGTCATATATTTTATTAAATACTCTGGGAACGGCTGTCAGGAAGGTTGGTTTCACCAGGCCAATATCATCCGCGATGGTCGCAGCGCTTTGTGCAAAGCCTATGGATCCGCCCAGGTAACAGTAAATGACCAGTTCCGCAAGTCCGAAAACATGCGCCCAAGGCAGGATGGACAGCGCCCTGTCGTTTTCATTCAGCATCGGAAAACAGGCGATAGCGGCGTGAGCATTGGATGTGATGTTCGCTTGAGAAAGAAGGACACCCTTCGGATCGCCGGTTGTGCCCGACGTGTAAATCAGGATGCAGATGGAGGACGGATCTGGATAGATACTTTTCACAAATTTGGCCGCGCCCTTCTTTTCCAAATCTGCCAAGGTGTCCGGGCCGTCTCCTTCCATCAGAATAATTTTTTGCAACGACGGGATCGAAGAAAGGACGTCTTTTATTTTATTGTAGATTTCTTTCTTGCTGATAAAAAGCACTTTAATTTGAGAATCATTGATAATGTATTGCCAGACCTTGGCCAGTTCGGCTTCATACATGGGAACAAACCGTGCGTTCACGCCGCTTGTGGCAAAAAAACAAATGGCCCACTCTGTGCTGTTGTTACATATGATACCGACCGCATCATCCTTTTGAATACCCAGTTGACTCAAACCGCTTCTGACATTATCCACACGTTTCCCAAAATCAGCAAAAGTGATCCATTCATATTGTTTCAATGCTTTGTTTTTTGTTCCGAGAAACGGCCGCTGTGAATATTTTACAACTGATTTTTCAAGTATTTCCACAATGTTATCCGGCTTGACCAACTGATACATAAATCCCTCCCCTTGTGATTTGAATTCGATCTCTGTTTTTTTATTCCGATGACTAAACCTATAGAGATAATTATTTTGCTTGTCAACAAAATACAGGTATTACATTTGAATACTTGTCTTGAAACCGTCTGTTGCCCAAATATCCTTTACGCTCGCCTGAAAGCATTTTGAACAAAGCCAAGGCTTGCGAAAGGTAATGACAAAACTTGCCTGCGGCTCAAACAGTTGTCATTGCTGATCTTTCGATACGCCTTGACCGGAAGCTCGCAGCATTTGCGAAGCGCAATAATTCGTATATTCCTTACCTTGGGAAGGCCATAGGCCTTCAGTTGTGAAACAAAACGCATTCAATGGCCGCTCAAAGGGATATCTTTTGGGTAACAGGCCAAAAAGATATTATCATGCATACGGTTAAGAGATTCATTGCCTTTGGGTTTCATTTTCGCCAGAATGCCGGCATCAGCAAAACAATGATCGTATAGATCTCCAGGCGTCCCAAAAGCATCGCAAAGATCATGATCCATTTGCCGGCCGGGTGAACTCCGGCAAAGTTGTCCATTGGCCCTATGCTGCCGAGGCCCGGCCCCACATTCCCCAGGCAGGTTGCCATTGCGGAAAGAGCGGAGATCATGTCCATGCCCAGGCCAGCCAGGGCAATCACCCCCAGGATAAATATTCCCATGTAGAGCAAGAAAAATCCCCAGATGCTGCGCATGATTGTTTGGGATACCGGTACATTGCCGAGTTTGACCATGGTGGTGGCATGGGGATGAATGATCCGGAAGATTTCAAGGTAGCAGTGCTTGAGCATCAGGATGATCCGCATGATCTTGATGCCGCCGCCGGTAGATCCGGCCATGCCTCCCAGAAACATGCAGACAAAGAGGATGGCCTGAGAAAAGGCAGGCCATTTTTCATAATCGGCTGTTACAAATCCTGTCGTGGTGAGAATCGATACGACCTGAAATGATGCATAACGGAAAGCGTCCAGAATTCGGGGGTAAATCGTTGAATAAACATCCAAAAACACGAGAAAGATGAATAATCCTGCAATGGAAAGATAGGCCAGGAATTCCGGATTGACGAAGAACTGGCGCACGTTGCCCCTGACCAGTTTGTAATGCATGGTGAAATTGATTCCCGCCAGAAACATGAAGGTCAGGATAACGAAATCAATATAGGTGCTCTGGTAGTTTCCCACGCTGGCGTTTTTGGGAGAAAAGCCTCCGGTGGGCATAGTGGTGAAGCTGTGGTAGACCGAGTCATAAAGGGACATTCCTCCAATCAGGAGAAGCAGAATTTGAAACACTGTCAGGAAGAAGTAGATTTTCCACAGGAGCTTTGCTGTGTCGGAAATTCGGGGCGTCAGTTTGTCGACAACCGGGCTTGGGGTTTCCGCTTTATAGAGCTGCATTCCGCCGATCCCGAGAAAAGGAAGGATGGCGACAGACAGGACAATGATGCCCATTCCCCCTAGCCACTGAGTCTGGGCTCGCCAGAAGAGGATCGATGGTGGCAGAATTTCGATATTTGTGAGAATGCTCGCTCCTGTTGTTGTGAAGCCTGACATGGATTCAAAGTAGGCATCTGTGAATCCGGGTATGGCACCGGAAAAAAGGTAGGGGAGGGTGGCAAGAAGACCTGAAATGATCCACCCTAGCGCAACAATCATCATTCCGTCCCGGTGACTTAAATAAAAGTTTTGATGACCGCGGGTCCAGAGCAAAACACACCCACCAACACCACTAGTTACTGCAAGGGAAAGAAAAAGTGGCCATGCTCCGTTGTCGTTGTAAATGAGACCTATGATGAGCGGCAGACACATGGACAAGCCCAGAAAAAAGACCAGTGCTGACACCAGATAGGCAATAAGACGAAAATTCATCAAAAATACTCCAGCTTGACGGTCAAAAGACTTTCCAGATTGTTGATGACCTGCTGCAGTGCAAAGATGATCAGGCGGTCATGCGGAAGGACAACAGTGTCTCCGCGGGGAATTATGATTTCACCGCCCCGAACGATGGCTCCCAGAATCGCACCGGAAGGAAAGTTGACTTCCGCCAAGGGGACGTTAACAATGTCCGAGGTCTCCATGGCCTCGGCTTCAATCGCCTCAGCCTGTTCTTCACGAAGAGGTGCTACGGAGATGATTTTTCCGTGGCGCAGGTATTGAAGAATCGCTCTCACCGCCGACATTCGGGGATTGATGACTGTATCGAGGCCAATGGTAGAAACAATATTCATATAGCTTAGTTTGCTGACACGGGTAATGGTTCTCCGTGTTCCCAGTTCTCTGGCCAACAGGGAGATGAGCACATTATTCTCTTCGTCTCCTGTTACGGCAATCAGCATATCCATTTTGCCCGCGTTTTCTTCACGGAGCAAGTCCCGGTCCGTAGCGTCCCCTTTAATAACGATGATGTTATTTAAATGCTCATTTGCATTTTTGCATTTTTCACCATCCTGGTCGATGATTCTGACATTCAGAGTCCTGTTGTCCAGGGCGCGGGCGATGTCCATGCCTGTTCCCCCCGCTCCGACGATGATGATGTTTTTTGCGGGTCGTGTTGACATGCCAAGACGGGTAAGCATCTGGTTGACATCCGACTTTTTAACCACCAGATAGACAAGATCCATGGGCTTGATTGCATCGTTTCCGCTGGGGATGAGAATCTTGTGCCCCCGGACAATCGCGCCAACCAGCAGATTGGGGTCATGAGTCCTCAGCTCCGTAAGTTTTACCCCTGCAAGAGGCGAGTCGTTTGTAATCAGGAAGCTGACAAGTTTTACCTCGCCATCCAGGAAATCAATCACCTCGGAGGCGCCTGGAATCTCTATGAGACTGAGAATCCTGCTGACCATCAGATTCTGGGTGTTGATGATCAGATCAACTCCGAGCAGGTCCTGACTGAAAAGGGATTTTTCTTTTAGGTATTCTTTGTTTCTGACCCGGGCGATTTTTACAACGCTGGGATTGAGACTGCGGGCCAGCAGGCAGGCGATGAGGTTCACTTCGTCGCTGTCCGTTGCGGCGGTCAGGAGTTCTGCATCCTGAATTCCGGCCTGACGAAGCACTCGGGGACTGGTTCCCGATCCGAGCAATGCCTGGACGTCGATATTTTCACTGATCCGCCGTATCTTTGCCGGATCCTTGTCAATGAGTACAACATCCTTTTTTTCGTCGGATAGTTTTTTCGCAATGTGATATCCGACCTCTCCGGCGCCGATAATGATCACGCGCATATTAACCCCCGTTCCGGGTAAACATGAGACCTTATAATAATAGCGTTAGTAAGCTTTCTCTGTGGTTCTCTTTCGCTGGGTATTGCCTGTCAAATCAGCAACTCTTTTAGTTTTTCAGATCATACTTCTTCAGCTTATACCGCAGCATTCTCTCCGACATTCCCAGCATTTCCGCGGCCCTGGTCTGGTTGTCTCCTGTTTTGTTCATGGCTTCAGTGATCAGACGTTTTTCCAGTTCTTCAAGCGATTCCCTGAGGGATCCTGAAGATTCTTTTTTTGATGGATCTTCAAGGTCATCGCTTTTAAAGGGAATGTCGTTCACGGTGATGTATTCGTCCCGTGCAATGACGACAGCCCGTTCCATGATATTAACCAGTTCCCGGACATTGCCCGGGTAGTCGTACTTCAAAAGCAGATCGCGGGCCTCTGCGGTGATGCCTTTGATGTTTTTTGCGTTTTCTCTGGCAAATTTATCCATGAAATGATCGATCAGTGCGGGCAGGTCATCTTTTCTGTCCCTCAGCGGTGGGAGTGACATCGTCACCACCTTAAGTCGGTAAAAAAGATCTTCCCGGAAGATTCCTTCTTTCACCTGAATGTCCAGGTCGCGATTGGTTGCACTGATGATGCGGACATCCACGGAGATATTCACATTGCTGCCCAAGCGGGAAATTTCCCTCTCCTGCAGGAACCGTAATAATTTGACCTGTATGGCCGGACTCAACTCCCCGATCTCATCAAGGAACAGTGTTCCGCCGTCTGCTTCTTCAAACCGGCCGATCCGACGTGAGCTCGCACCGGTGTATGCGCCTTTTTCATGTCCGAATAATTCGCTCTCCAGCAGATTTTCCTGGAGGGCGCCGCAATTCACCACGATAATCGGTTTATGAGCGCGTGGACTTAATTGATGGATCAGGCGCGCCAGCAGTTCCTTGCCGGTTCCGCTTTCTCCCTGGATCAGCACGGAAGCACGGCTGGCCGCTACGCGGCTGGCCATGTTAATCAATTCCAGCATTTGGGGACTTTTATAAATAATCTGTTCAGTTGTGACCCCTCGATTGCCCAGTTCCTGCTTAAGGAGCTCATTTTCACGGATGAGCCCGCGACGTTCCGTTACACGATCCACCAGAATGAGCAGTTCGTCGAGTTCCACGGGTTTGGTAATATAGTCGATGGCGCCGACCTTGATAGCTTCTACAGCGGTTTCGATTGTCCCGTAAGCGGTGATGATGACGACGTCGATTTCATGGTTGATCCTTTTTACTTCCTTTAGCACTTCCATGCCGTCCATGCCGGGCATTTTGTAATCCAGCAGAATTAAATCGAACTGATTTTCTGCAACCATTCTGATGCCGGTTTCACCATTTTCAGCTTCCGACACCTGGTGACCTTCTTTGATCAGAAAATCACGAAGCATTTCTCTTTGTGAACGGCCATCTTCGACGATCAGAATATTTAATTTCCGCATGGTTCATGATCCTTCAGCGTTTTCAGGTTTTGTCCGTTATTTTTTCACGCGGCAGTATGATTTCAAAGGTAGTCCCAAAACCCTTACGGCTGATGACACGGACATCGCCTCCATGACCGCGGATAATTTCCATCGCCAGAGGAATTCCCAGTCCCAGTCCTTTTTCTTTTGTGGTGTATTCCGGGTTGAAGATTTTTTCGATCTCTTCCGCCGTCATGCCACAGCCGGTGTCCGTGATACTGACCAGGACATAATTCTTACTTTCTTTTTCCACCGTAATAGAAATCTTTCCCTGGTCTACAATGGACTCCATGGCGTTTTTGATGAAATTCAAAAATGCCTGCTGCAGTTTATTGATATCCATCGGAATGACGGCGGGGTTTAAATGCCATGCTGTTTCTATGGTAATACTCCGTGATTTCGCTTCCTCAGACATCAAACTGACGATTTTTTGCAGGACTTCCGTGACGGAAAAATCACTCAGTTCCAGCCGCCTGCTTTTTGAGAAAGAAAGAAATTCTTCTATAATGCCGTTGAGGCGCCTTATTTCATCGCGAATAACGCCGGAAAGGTTCTGAAACTCCAGTGCCTGCGCTTCATCGGAGGGAAGAAAATCCCTTTTTAACCGTTGTGTTGCCATGCTGATGGCGTTTAGCGGATTGCGGATTTCGTGTGCCACGCCGGCAGCCAGCTGGCCTAGCGATGAAAGACGTTCAGCTTTTTCCAGGCGGCGTTCCATTTCGATAATGCCGGCCAGGTGGCGATTCTGATCATGAAAGAGAAGCCACATGGACAGGAGGGCGATCACGACCACCAGCAGCATGAAAATAAAAATATTTCTTTGGTTTTCAGCAATGATCTTATCCATTGAACCGCGTTCGAGCCCGATACGGACAATACCGGCGACTTTTTTATCCAGGATAAAGGGGGCAGTCACATCAAGTATATTGTTGCCCTGTGCCTGTACTTTCTGGCTGATGATCTTTTTCGTACTTTTGAGGATTTCCTGCTGATTGGCAGGAAGATCGATTAATTCTTTCGGCAATTGCCCGATTTTGCCGAGCATTTTATTCTGATCATTAAAGATCTGGAGATACACCATGCCGTGGCCTTCTCCCATTTTGCTGATTCCCCGTTCCACGGCAACTTTCATGCTCCAGTATTTAAGACCTTCCTTATCCAGATTGATCACAATGGTTCCACTGTCGTCTTTGCGCCTCAGCGCAACAAATCCTATGCCATGAGTTACGCGGATTTTTTCAAGCAACTCAATGGTTTTTGCCTTGCGCCCGTTTACATACAGATCTTTTTCGCTTAAAATACTGACATTGAGGGGGTTGCTTTGATAAACTGCGTTTCCCTCCCTGTTGAGGATGCCCACGTACCAGAGACTGTTATCTTCCGCAAATTGCCGGAGATAGGCATTGCTGACGTTTTTTTTCTTCCACTGCTCATCGATTTTTTGCCCCAGTGCCGTGATCGCTTCCAAAACCAGTTTTTTTGAATAATCGGACTCCTGCTGCCGGGCAGTTTTGGACTGCGTGGGGATTTTCCCCGGCATTGCCACAATGCTTTTCAGATTATCTTCCGTCAGCCGCTGTATAACGCTTACGGTGGTGAGCGCCTGATCTTGTAGAAAGCCGACCAGGTTGTTTTCGCTTCGCCTCAAATCAAGGAATCCCATCACGAGAATCAGGAATACCAGTACCGCTGAAACGATAGCTACGGCCAGCGGTTGCAGAAAACTGCCGTTATACGGGCGGCTGCGCCGGACAATGGTTTCTTTTTTTCTAAAAATATTCATAATATTCTATATATTTGTGCCAATTAGGGATAACTTTACGTTTATCGGGTATCTTAAGCTATTCGCCGGAAATGTCAATGAGAATTACCGGGAAGGTCGACGTTTTTGTCGAAAGTCTGGCAAGAATTGGTGATTCGATATGTTATTGTTATTATTATGATTAATTTTTTGGGGATCCGGATATTCGACATTTATTGCCGAAAGCTCATGATCTTCAAACGCCGAAAAGAAAAGAATATGTTAATTATATCTGTTTTAAATCAATAACTTATGTATTTTATGGGAATATTGGCATAATATCTGCTTTAATTAAGAGCAAAAGATATTTAGCCTCGACTAAAACAATTACGGGCATGATTAGCCGACGGCAAAATAACCATTGAAGGTATTCAGGCCTTCACTCTTCTCTCCTAAGGGGGGCTCTAACCAAGTCCCCCATTTTTTTTCATTTTTTCTCTTTAACATTTTTCTGACGCCGCCAGACATTGACTCTTTCCCTGATCGTTTTTTCAAAACCGGCATCTGTCGGTTCATAAAGCACTTGTCCCTGAAGTTTTTCCGGGAGATATTCCTGGGGTACAAAAGCGTCCTCATAATCATGAGCGTATTTGTAGCCTTTGCCGTATTCCAGTTCTTTCATTAATTTTGTGGGTGCGTTGCGAATGTGAAGTGGTACGGGGAGATAACCGGTTTTGTTGATCAGGTCCTTTGTCTGGCCAAAACCTTTATATAATGAATTGCTTTTGGGGGCGGTGGCCAGGTAGACTGCCGCCTGTGCCAGGGCGAGTTCACCTTCTGGCGGGCCTATAAAATGAAATGCCTGCTGGGCGGCCATCGTCAGCATAAGCGCGTGGGGATCGGCATTACCGATGTCTTCGGAGGCGAATCTGACCATGCGGCGCAAAATATAGAACGGATCTTCTCCTGCGATCAACATTCTGCCCAACCAGTAAAGCGTTGCGTCCGGGTCACTCCCACGCATGCTTTTATGAAAAGCGGAGATCAGATTGTAATGTTCTTCGCCGTCTTTGTCGTAAAGCATAGATTTTTTCAGCAGAGCTTCCTGTACGGACTGTCCCGACAGCTTTCTTGCTTCCGGAGGCAGACCCTGCACCATTGAAGCAGTGGCTTCCAGATTGTTGAGCGCGGTGCGGGCATCTCCGTCGGAAATCCTGATAATGAATTGAATGGCATCATCATCGGCCTGAATACCAAATTTCCCCAGGCCCCGTTGTTCATCGGTAAGGGCACGCTTCAGAATGATGGCCAGGTCTTCTTCCGTAAACTGTTTGAGGAGCATCACGCGTGTTCTGGAAAGCAGAGGGGCAATGACTTCAAAAGACGGGTTTTCCGTTGTGGCACCGATCAGGGTGACAAGCCCGCTTTCCACATGAGGGAGAAAGGCGTCCTGCTGGGCTTTGTTGAACCGGTGTATTTCATCAACAAATAGAATGGTTTTTTGCTTTTTGGCTTCCCAGAGTTCTCTGGCGTCATCAATCACGGAGCGGATTTCCTTGACACCCGATAAAACTGCTGAAAAACTGACAAAGTTTGTTTTTGTTTCATTGGCTAAAATGCGTGCCAGGGTTGTTTTCCCCGATCCGGGCGGTCCCCAGAAAATCATTGAAAATAATTTGTCTTCCGCAATGGCACGCCTGAGCAATGTGCCTTCACCGGTCAGATGCGACTGACCCACATAGTCGGCCAGTTTCTGGGGCCTCATTTTTTCAGCCAGCGGCGCCGCGTCCATAACATCGCTTTCGGTTCCCAGACTGAACAAATCCAGATTCTTCATTTCTGCCTCTTCGATTTTTCAATGATTTCAAGCAAACCGACCACTTTGTTTTCAGGTTGTGCGTTCGTAAAGCGCATCCATTCATCCTCACTCAACTGATTTTTGAGAAAAGATTCCACATCGAAAGACCTGAACCAGCATTGGATGATTCTTCTGCAGGGCAGGTCTCCTGCTTCTCGCAGACAGTAGGCAAAGTTTATTTCATCGCCCAGTTTCGGGCAGCGGGTTAATTTGTGGTTGTGTTCGGTTTTCATAATTTTTAACATTGTCGAAAAAAAGAAAAGCCGTCAAGAAATATATTTTCCTGACGGCTTGTAAAAAACATCAATAGTTCTTATTAAGGTTTCGGGAAATCCTTGATGGCGTTCAATGCCCGTTCAATCTCATGATCCGGTAATTCATAGGCTTCTAATTTGCCTGCAAAATAGGCGTCATAGGCCGCCAGATCCACGAGGCCGTGGCCGCTCCAGTTGAAGAGGATCACTTTTTCCTTGCCTTCTTCTTTGGCGCGCATGGCTTCATCAACAACTGCCGCCAGAACGTGATTGGTTTCCGGTGCCGGAATGAAGCCTTCGGAACGTGCCCATTTGACGCCTGCGTCAAATGTCTTGAGCTGGTCGTAGGCTCTGGGTTCAACGAGATTTTCACGAACCATGTGGCTGATGATCGGCGCCATGCCGTGATAGCGCAGACCGCCCGCGTGAATCGGCGCCGGAATGTAATCATGTCCGAGCGTGTACATGGGCAAAAGAGGCGTTGATTTGGCCAGATCGCCGAAATCGTACGCAAACGGGCCTTTGGTCATGCTGGGGCAGGAGGTAGGTTCTGCGCCGACGACTTTCACAGGTTTACCATGAATCTTGTCGCAGACAAACGGTGCGATAACACCTCCGAAATTGCTTCCGCCGCCGCAGCAGCCCATGACGACATCCGGGTAAATGCCGAGTTTTTGCATTTGCTTTTGCGCTTCCAGTCCGATGATGGACTGGTAGAGGATAACGTGATTCAGTACGCTGCCCAGCGCGTATTTCGTGTCTTTGCTGGTGACGGCATCCTCAATGGCCTCACTGATGGCAATGCCCAGGGATCCCGGAGAATCGGGGTGCTCCGCCAGCACATTACGTCCGGCCTGAGTGAGATTGCTGGGGCTGGGAATGCATTCCGCGCCCCAGGTGTTCATCATCATCCGGCGGTACGGTTTTTGTTCATAGCTGACCTTGACCATGTAAACGCGGCATACAAGATCAAACATTTTGCAGGCCATGGCCAGGGCGCTTCCCCACTGGCCGGCACCGGTTTCTGTCGTGATGCGCTTGGTTCCGGCAACTTTGTTATAATAGGCCATCGGGATGGCTGCGTTAGGTTTGTGCGAACCGGCGGGGCTGACGCCTTCATTTTTGTAATAAATCTGAACGGGGCAGCCCAGCAGCTTTTCAAAATTGCGGGCACGGTACAGGGGAGACGGACGCCACAGCAGGTACTTTTGCAGGACCTCATCGGGGATATCAATCCAGCGCTGAGTGGAGGCCTCATGCTCAATGATATTCATGGGGAAAATGGCCGCCAGATCGTCAGGGGTGACCGGCTGACCCGTGCCGGGATGAAGCGGCGGCTTCATCGGGGTGGGCATGTCCGCCATAACATTGTACCATTGCTTTGGTATTTCGTGATCTTCCAACAATACTTTGACCTGTTCCATATACTTTCTCCTTCAAAAAGAATTTATACTGCGTCGCCGTCCTGCAGACGTTTTTGCGTAACTGTTTTAAGGTTAAAAAAAATGCCATGGATCTTTTCTTCCCACGGCATTTCAATACGTCTTCAAGTCATGGGAAGGAGCTTCCCTGCCCATGCTCAGTTATGAAAGAGCTTACGGGCAGACACGTTTTGTCTGCCACCACCAGTTTTTGTTTGGAAAAACGTTTTCCACGGACTGCAATCCACTTTCTTAATAATTGGCTTTTGCCTAACACAGCCGCGAAAGCCTTGTCAAGGCGAAATTAAAACATGGGATTGATAACTACCTTATGCTCCATATATTCTTCAGCTTTTGTGTTTTTGCTTGACACGCCGCTTTCTGCGTCTGTATACTAAAATATCAAAAATAATTTGTTAGTTATTACGCCTTGAAAGGAGTCACTATGGGTCTATTTAGCAAGATTCTAGAGAAACTTGGTATCAACAAGCCGGCAAAGGCGGAAACAACTGCCCCGAAGACTCCCCCTGCTCCACAGGTTTCCCCTGTCCCACAATCTGCCCCGTCAGCGCCGCCGGTTGCTCCTGCCGCTCCTGTAGCGATCGCGGTTGTCGATGTCGTGGCGCAGTTGGAAAAACTTGCCGCTGCAAACCCCGAAAAGCTCAATTGGAAAGTTTCGATCGTGGATCTGTTAAAACTATTGGGTCTCGAAAGCAGCTTCGCCGCACGGAAAGAACTTGCTGTTGAACTCGGGTGTCCGTCCGAAAAAATGGGCGATTCAGCACAGATGAATATGTGGCTGCATAAAACAGTGCTGCAGAAGATTGCTGACAACGGTGGCAACATTCCGAAGGAACTGCTCGACTGACGGACACGGATTCCCCGGATAGTGTGGCGTGGGTATCGTAGATCTCCAAAAAAAGCTTCATATAAAAGCAGGGCAGAGGTGTGTTTATCTCTGGCTCAACTCCAAAAGGATTCCGCCGGTCGATTTGGGGTGGACAAAAGCGATTTTCGCGCCGCCCGCTCCATAGCGCGGTTTTTCATCAATAAGGCGGATGCCATTTGCCTTGAGTTCTTCCAGCGCCGCCTCGATATCATCGACACGCAGGGCCAGATGCTGGATGCCTTCCCCGTTTTTTTCGATGTATCTGGCGATGGGTCCGTCGGGGGATGTAGATTCCAAAAGTTCGATTTCCGAATCCCCCACCGGGAAAAAGGAAACCTTCACTTGCTGCTCAGCCACCACTTCCGACCCGGTTGACTGAATGCCGAGCATTTCATAGAGTTTTGCACTCTCCGCCAGGTTCTTTACCGCAATTCCAATGTGATCAATCTTCAAAATTCTCATTACACTCTCCTTCTAACAGCCTATCGCCTAACAGTCTACAGCCTTATACCCTTTTTCTAAAACTTCCGCCCCTTCAGACAGTCCAGAACTTTAGCTGCCGCAGTGGTTGGTGTTGTGAGGCCGGTTTCTACTTCCCGGAGGGAATCAGCTAGAACTCCTGCTGCCGGACTATTGTAAAACCATTCCTGCACGCCTTCACGCACCATGAATTTTAACCATTCCCGGTCCTGTTCTTTTCTCTTTTTTTGCAGTTCACCACCAGCCGTCATTTTTTCACGATGGTCGAGGATGATCTTTAAAATGTTGTCCAGTCCGTCCGTTGTAATGGAACTGCAGGTTACAACTGGTGGAGACCAGCTGAGGCAGGCCGGTGAAAGAAGATGGAAAGCCGTCTCATACTGGCGGCGTGCAATTTCGGCCCGTTCAACGTTGTCGCCGTCGGCCTTGTTGATCGCCACTGCATCGGCCAGTTCCAGGACACCTTTCTTCATTCCCTGCAATTCATCACCGCCTCCAGCGATCATCAGCACGAGAAAAAAATCGACCATAGAAGAAACCGTTACCTCCGATTGTCCCACGCCGACGGTTTCAATCATGACCGCTTCAAAACCTGCCGCTTCACAGACCAGCATCGTTTCACGCGTTTTTCGCGCTACGCCGCCCAGCGTTTTCCCCGAGGGGGAGGGGCGGATAAAAGCCATTTCATTGATTGCCAGTTTTTCCATTCTGGTCTTGTCGGCCAAAATGCTGCCGCCAGTTTTTGGCGAACTGGGATCGACTGCCAGGACGGCAACCCTGTACCCCTTGCCGGTAAGCATGCTTCCGAAGCTTTCAATAAAAGTGCTTTTGCCCGCGCCCGGCAGTCCCGTGATGCCTATGCGCAGCGCCTTGCCCGTGTGTGGCATCAGGGCATCCAGGATTTTTCTGGATGCTTCCTGATCGGCCGGTAAAGAGCTTTCGACAAGAGTGATGGTTTTCGCCAGCATACGCCGGTCACAGCTTAAGACTCCTTCAATATAGGAACGTAAGTCCCTTTCTCCTTTTATCATTTCATATCCAGTCTTTTGTTTTTCCAGCAGTTCCTGTTTTTCCTTGAATATTCATGCTTCATGATGTCATGAACTATCGACATAAAAGTATACCTAAGGGCTGTACTGCAGGCAATGGATATTTTATACCAAGTTGCATGTAGTTGCCAATTTCAGAGTGGCAACTACCAGGTAGGGAAGGAATAGTCTCTTTTTGCGATTCCTTGTGGAATGCACATCCGGTCTTTGGCTAACTTTATTGGCATTGGTCGCGTGCCCCCAAACATGGGGGTCGGCTTCCTCAACGTATCAATAATACGCCTGTGGAGCGTGGTCACTGAGCCTGTCGAAGTGCCGCCGCATTATCCTTTGAATACAACTCGGCATTAGAAATGATGGGAGAGAGTGAGAAGAGAGAATGCTTTTGATGAATGGAAAAGGGAAGGCTGCCGTTACTTACCGATTTTTGCCCGTATTCTTTCCTGGTACTCTTTGATTTCGTGGCGCAGGATGTCCAGATCCTCGATGCGATCATCGAGCCTTTTGAGGTGATTGCCCAGAAGCTCCAGAAGCCTTTTGAGAATCTTTTCATTGGATTTTTCATAGGTCCACATGGCTTCGAGTTCCTGCATTTCGGAAAGCGTCATGCCCATGATCTTGAGGCGCTTGATTAGTTTCAGTCGTCTGAGATCAGCCTCGGTATAGATTCGCCTGCCCCCCTCAATCCGTTTGATGGAATTGAGCAGGCCGATTTCTTCGTAGTAGCGGATGGTCCGCTGGCTCATGTCCAGAATTCTGGCCAGTTCGCCGATGGATGTAAATTCCCCGTTCATGAAATTTCCTGTTATAAAAAATCTGAAGGGGCACGCATAAGCGTGCCCCGGTGATGTTTATGATGCGCCATACGCTTCTTTCAGTTCGCGCTTTAATATTTTTCCGGATGGATTCTTGGGAAGTTGATCGGCGATAAATATCTTCTTCGGGCATTTAAATCCGGCCAGGTTGCTTTTGCAATAATTGATGATTTCTTTTTCGTCAAGAGAGGCGCCTTTTTTGGGGACAACCACCGCGGCCACGATTTCAATCCATTTCGGGTCGGGCAATCCGATAACCGCCAGTTCCTCGATACCGGGATACTGGTAAAGCACTTCTTCGACCTCGCGGGAAGCCACGTTTTCCCCGCCGGTCTTGATCATGTCTTTCTTACGGTCGACCACGTACAGATAACCGTCGCTGTCAAAGCGTCCCAGATCGCCGCTATGGAACCAGCCGAACTGGAAGGCTTCTTTCGTTTTTTCCGGATCGTTGAGATACCCGGTCATGACATGGCCGGATCGATGAACGATCTCTCCCACGGTTCCTACCGGGACGAATTTCCCGTCGTCATCCATCAGACGGGTTTCCACGTTCAAAACCGGTTTGCCTGCAGAACCCGGCTTCAGCAGCTGATCTTCCGGTTTCAGAATGGTGGCTACCGGCCCCATTTCGGTCTGGCCATAGTAGTTCCAGAGTTTCAGGTTGCGGAAAGTCACGGAGAGCTGCTTGATGATTTCAACCGGCATGATGCTCGCCCCGTAGGCGGCTTTTTTCAGGCTGGCATGGTTGTAATTTTTGAATTCCGGGTGATTCAGGATTCCGATCCATACCGTGGGCGGGGCGAACATGTGAGTGATCTGATACTTTTCAATGAGCTTGATCATCTCCAGTGGATCCGCTTTGTGCATGATGACATTCGTGGCCCCGATATAAAGGTAGGGCATGAGGAAACAGTGCAACTGTGCGCAATGGAACAGGGGAAGAGCGTGAAGGCTTACATCGTAGGTGTCGTACTGACCGTCAAAGATGCAGCTGTGATACTGGGACATGAGAGCGCGGTGCGAGAGCATCGCTCCTTTAGGCTTGGACTCTGTTCCGCTTGTGTAGGGAATCTGTACGACATCTTCCGCGCTCACTTCCACCTGAGGCTCGTCGTAGGGCATGGTTTCCATCTCCGAGATCAAGTTGAAGAATCCGTCAGGAACACTGGAATCCCCCAGGGGAATAAAGCCCCATTTTTCAACGGTTGAAAATTTGTTCTGGTCCTTGGCGATAATCGGGTAGAGGATATCCTCCACAATGAAGATCCGTGACCCCGAATGATTGATGATATAAGCAATCTCCTCGGCGTTGAGCATGTAGTTGATGGGTACCTGGATTGCGCCGATTTTGGCGAGGCCGATCATGCTGATGGGATAATAGTGGGAGTTGTATGCGTAGATCGCCACCCGGTCCCCTTTTTTGATGCCATAACGGGTCATAAGGTTGGCAAAACGTCTTGACTCCCGTTCCAGATCATAAAAGGACAGCTTAAGATCGCGGAAAATGATTGCGGTTTTGTCGCCGTATTTTGTTGCGGCTCTGCGGGCCATATCTCCAATGGTGTCGCGGTTGATGATGTTCGACATATCTTTGCCTTTCTCTTTATAAGGTTCAAGGTTCAAGGCGCAAGGTGCAAGGAGCAAGGAGCAAGGCTAAAGGTGAAAGTTTGATTTATCCTGCTTTTTTCCTTGGCCTTTGGCCTTTGGCCTTTTGCCTTTGGCCTTTAGCCTTTAGCCTTCAGCCTTCTTTATACTTCTTCTCAAACATTTCTTTCATTTTAAACTTCTGGATTTTTCCGCTGGCTGTCATGGGGTAGCTGTCAACAAATTCCCAGTATTTCGGAATTTTATGGCGGGCGATTTTCCCTTTACAGAATTCAATGAATTCGTCGGCTGTTGCCGTCTGTCCGTTTTTCAACTGAATCGCCGCCAGTACCTGTTCACCGTATTTCTTGTCCGAGATGCCTACAACCTGGACATTGACGACCTTCGGATGGGTAAAGAGGAATTCTTCCAGTTCCCGGGGATAAATATTCTCTCCGCCGCGGATGATCATATCTTTGATCCGGCCGGTCACTTTAAAATATCCGTTTTCATCCATTACCCCGAGATCGCCTGTGTGCAGCCAGTGGTCCTGATCGATGGTATTGGTCGTGGCTTCAGGCATTTTATAGTATCCCTTCATTACGCAGGCGCTGCGGGTTACGATTTCACCCTGGGTGTTTGACGGTAAATCTTTGCCGTTTTCCGGATCGATAATTTTGCCTTCGATATCCGGCAGCAGACGGCCGACGGTGGCGACGCGCAGCTCTATCGGATCATCGCGACGTGTCATGGTCATGACGGGTGCGGATTCTGTCTGGCCGAAGGCGATAACGACCTCAGGGCAGTGCATTTTCGAGATGACCTGTTTCATCGCTTCGACGGGGCAGGGCGCTCCCGCCATAATGCCTGTGCGCAGAGAACTCATATCATAGCGGTCGAAATCGGTATGGTTCAGGATGGTGACAAACATTGTCGGTACGCCGTTGACGGCTGTGCATTTTTCCCGATCTATCATTTGCAGTGCTTTGAGCGCATCGAAGTATTCCAGAAGAACCATTGTCGACCCGTGATAGACGCTGTTGAGCGTGCTCATGACACAGCCGAAGCAGTGAAATACGGGGACCTGAATCAACAGACTGTCCTTTTCGGTCATTCCCATCACATCCCCGACCATCCGGGCATTGTTGACGATGTTGTGATGCGTCAGCATGACGCCTTTGGGGAAACCGGTGGTTCCCGAGGTGTACTGCATGTTGATGACATCGTCATCGGACAGGGACTTCGTCCGCTCGTCCAGCGTCTCTTCTGAAACGCTTTCGCCCATACTGATGAGATCCTGAAATTTGAACATGCCGGGTGTGCTTTCCCTTTTTCCAATATAGACAATGTTTTTCAGAAGAGGGAGCTTGGGGGAATCAATCTTTCCCGGCTGGTCTCTGTCGAGTTCCGGCAGAACACGGCGTACGGTTTCGTAAAAGCTGGTGTCCCGATACGCGTCGATCAGAAACAGAGTGGTGGAATCGGACTGCTTGACAATATATTCCAGTTCATGCGTCTGGTAATTGGTGTTGATCGTGACCAGAACTCCTCCGACCATCCCCAGTGCAAACTGCAGGTAAACCCATTCCGGGACATTGGTTGTCCATACAGAAACGTGATCACCGCGCTTGACCCCAAGAGCAATCAAGCCTCTGGCCGTCTTCCGGCATTGATCATATAACTGGGAATAATTCAGGCGGACATTGAATTCGGTAGCAACCAGCGCCGGATGATCCGGGATGTGGCCGGCGGTTTCCTTGATCACTTCTCCTATGGTTTTACTTACAAAATCGGACATATGATGCACCTCGCCATAAATTGGAATTTCAATTAAGTGCAACCTGAAACCACTTAACGTAAACTGGGTTACGTATAGCCGATTTATTTCTGTTCTGTCAATAATTTTTTTCAGAAGTGATCAGATGAGTGTTTTGTGTTTGCGAAGCCGGGATGAATTTTATGATATGTGAATATAATCAATAAATTATTGAATTAGACTGCTCGCTGGCCCTACATGGTTTCCATTGCCCGGTGCCTGCTAAGGCCAGTGAGCAGTTTTCTTCTTCAGATTTTCGGCCTTTTATCAAACCATGGAGCAGCCCGCTCGAGTTGTCCGCCAAGCTGCAGCAGGAGGGATTCTTCAGCGAACCTGCCAATGAACTGCACGCCGCAGGGCAGACCTTCTTTGCTCCAGTGGAGCGGCACGGACATGGCCGGCTGCCCCGTGAAGTTCGCCAGCTGGGTGAAAGGCATTTTGATGAGACTTTTGGTGGCCATGACGTCAGCTAATCCTGATGCTTTCAAGATACCTCCCAGGTTAAGTGAATTAATGATTTTCAGCAAAAACTCTTCAGATGGTTTCTGCTTTGCCTCTCCGATGCGAGGGGGAAGAGAAGCAATGGTGGGCGTCATATACAGATCGTATTTTTCATTGAATTTTGCCATTTGACGAGAAAAAGTGTTCCACTGACGCCTGGCCAAAACGAAATCACCTGCTGAGAAGGCCTTTCCTAGTAAATTCAAGGCCCACGTGGTTTCCTCCGTGTCATGATGGTTAAGCGGTCTGCCGACAACGCTTTTGAGCTCTTCAATATCGGCGGCGACTTCCCCGAAATAAAGCATGAAATAGCATCGGGCCACAGATTCTCCGTCAATTTCAGGGCTGGCCTCTTCAACCGTGTGTCCGAGGCTTTCCAGAAGTTTTGCCGCGCTTTGCACGGCCTGAACGCACGAGTGATCAACTTGAGCTTTCAAAGGCGACGAGACTGTGTAGCCGATCTTCAGCGGTTTAGGATCCAGCCCGGCATATTCAAGGAAAGGTCTTTCCGGTGCAGGAAGGAGGCAGGGGGCCCCCGGGTCCGCGCCGTGCGTCGCATCGAGCATGGCTGCGGTATCGCGTACCGAGCGGGTGATCACGCCTTCCACTTCCGCTCCCTGCCATACTTCGCCCGATTCTGGTCCCAGCGGGTTACGTCCGCGCGTTGGCTTCAGTCCGAACAGCCCGCAGCAGGACGATGGAATGCGGATAGAGCCGCCCCCATCACCGCCGGAGGCCAGCGGGACAATGCCTGCGGCAACCGCCGCACCGGACCCACCGCTGGAACCGCCCGGCGTTCGATCAAGATTCCATGGATTGCGTGTCGGACCATGCAGTTCGGGTTCAGTAATGCCCATCAGGCCGAATTCCGGTGTGTTCGTTTTCCCCAGAACAATCAGTCCGGATGCTTTGTAGCGCCTGGCCATTTCGCTGTCCTGTGTCGGGACGTAATTGCGGCAGGCTTTGCTGCCCTTGGTCATGGGTACGCCCGCGATGGCGGAAACAAGATCCTTGCATAAAAAAGGCACCCCGGAGAATGGGCCCTGCGGGATCGGTCCTTTGGCTGCAGTCCGGGCTGCGTCCTCCATGCGGTAAATAACCGCGTTAATCTTCGGGTTGATGCGGTCCATGCGCTGGAATGCCTCTTCACACAATTCCAGAGCGGTAACTTCCTTTTTTCTGATCAGTTCGGCCAATCCCAGACCATCGTATTTTTCGTAGTCGCTGAATCCCGGCATGTTTTTCCCTCCCCGGCATGGTTTGTCTTGGTTACCTGAAGATCAATCCCCCTTGTTCGCGATATTCAGCAGTCAGAGTGTTGCAGTTGCCCGTTTCGTAGTTGTGATAGTCAAAACCAGGGCGCACGATGAAATGTATAGTAGCGAAAGTGTAACGAAGTCAAGCATATTTGACTCCCGAAGAGAAACAAAGGTAATTCTTATGAATTCTTGTCTTTTCCGGAAAGAAAAATGCGTTCAATACGCCGGAAATCGATTTTACCGGTAGCGGTCCGGTTAATGGAGGAAACGATTTTAATGCGGCGCGGCATGGCAAAAGGCTCGAGCTTTTCCAGGATCATTTTTCTGAGCTGCACTTCTGTCAGTTCACAGGCGACCAGGGCGGCAATCACGCTTTCCCGTCCTTTTTCCGCGGGCAGTGCAATGACCACAGCGTCACGCACGGTGGGCAGTGTCTGGATTTTATTCTGCACTTCGATAAGGTCTACCCGTTTGCCGGCTACTTTGACAATACCATCAGCCCGTCCCAGAAGCAGAAAACGATCATTTTTATCCGGTTGGACTTCATCGCCTGTCACACAAAATCCTTCCAAGTCTTTTTCCATTTCTATGGATACAAAATCGGAGCGCACGGCCAGTCGCTTCCCCGACAATCTCCAGGATACAACATCGGCAGGCTTCCAGGCGTCTGTATTTTCACTTACATTGCGTAAGGCAATGCCTCCTGTCTCCGTTGAACCATAGATTTCATTGATACCCAGGCCGGTTTTTTTCAGGAAATGCGTTGCGTCGGATCGATTTAAAACACCCGAAGAGGAAAATGCGGTTTTCAGGGATGGTACGGACAGGTTATCAACTTTCAAAGACCGGTAGTGAATCGGTACGCTCACCAGCACTGTGGCCTTGTGCCGGTTGATGACGGAGATGATTTCCTGTGGAAACGTATAAATTTCCGGCAGTACACGGGCATGCGACAGAAACGGGGTCAGGATGGAAAACAAAAGACCGTAAATGTGATAAGGTGGAACCGTTGAGATAAAAAGGTCTTTTGATGAAAGACCGAATTTATCCCGCAGGTAAATGGCTTCGGCCAGCAGGTTGCGCGGCGATTTAGACCAGACCTTGGGTTTGCCGGTCGAACCGCCGGTGAAAAGTTTTAAAAAAGGTCTATCCGGGTCGCGCATGTATTCAGAATTCAGATCCCCTGGATTTCCTTTCGAAGGTGTGATGATTTCGACGCCGGGCATCTCTTCAGGGTGATCGGTAATGGCACAATCAAAGCCGACTGCTTCGTACATTTCCATCAGTGCGTGGGTGGAAAAAGAATAAGGCAGAATCAAGCGGCAGGCCCCGGAAAGGGAAGCCAGCAGGGAAGCGGCGATCACCGCCTTGTTTTCCGTACACAGGCAGACGGACTTCTCCGTACCGCGTCTTGCCAGGGTTTTTTTCAAACCGGCGGCCAGTTCGAAAATCTCGCCGTAGGTATATCCGCCGTATATAAACTCTTTCTGGCACAGTGTTTTTGAAGGAGCCAGAATATTTTTGTAACTGCTGATGAAATGGTCTTTTGTTTCTGTTGTCATATGGGTAATAATTTAAACGATGAATCATTTGTATTTTGGGGTTATCTATAAGAAACAGCAGAAAAAAGCAATGGAGGTTTTTGGGGGGGGACTTGTCAGGGATACCCGCACATCCGGCATCAGATGTTTAAAGATGTTTTTTGTTGACTTCTGTGCTGTTTTCTCATTAATTTGCATGAAAAAAAGGAAAAGACCGATGATCGATATCGAATCGTTGATTCCGCATCGTGAACCGATAAAAGTCATCACGGAGATCAAAGAGATCACGGAAGATGGCGGTAGTTCCACGGCTGTAGTCAATCAGGGCTGGCCTCTCTGCGATGGTCAGGCGGTCAATTCAATGGTTTTGATTGAAGCCATTGCCCAGACTTCCGCAGCGGTGGAAGGCTATAAACGGAAAGTAAGCGGCAAGGATCCAATCAAGGGTTGGCTGGTTGGCATTAAGTCCGCTGAATTCAAAACGGACAGAGTTGCGCTCGATACCCGGATCACTGTTGTTGTTAAAAATCTGAATGCTTTTGAGAGTTACGCTGTGATCGAGGGTGTGGTAAAAGCGGGAGATGATCTGCTGTTGACGGCAGTTCTACAGGCCGTGCGGCTCAACGATGAAGCATAAAAATTCACACAAGGAGCTTGATTCAATCATGGAAGAAAGAAAAATAGCAATTGTGACAGGGGCCAGCCGGGGAATCGGGCGTGCAACGGCTGTCGAACTGGCAAAGGCCGGTTACTATGTAGTGGTCAATTATAATTCCAGCGAGGCCGCTGCTGCTGAAACGCTGGCGCAGGTTCAGGCAGCGGGCGCCCAAGGCGAAGTGCAGAAATTTGATGTCGCCAATGCGGACGAAGTGAAAGAAGCCCTGGCAAGGATTGTCGGGGAGCACAAGAGAATTGATGTTTTGGTCAACAACGCCGGCGTCACCGCTGACGGACTGTTCCTGATGATGGGGGAAGACGAGTGGTACAGGGTAATCAATACAATCCTCAATGGATTCTATCATGTGACCAAACCGGTCCTGCGGGAAATGGTGAGAAAAAAACGCGGTGCGATTGTCTCCGTTTCCTCCATATCGGCCATGATGCCCAACCGGGGTCAGGCCAATTACGCTGCAGCCAAGGCAGGTATCATTGCTGCAACGCGCTCGATGTGTAAGGAAGTGGCGCGTTTCGGCATTCGGGTCAACGTGGTGGCTCCCGGACCGATTGATACGGATATGTTAAGCAGCATGCCTGTTGATGAAAATACCATCAAAAGCATGATTCCGATGGGCCGCGTCGGGAAACCCGAAGAAGTGGCCCGGGTGATCCGTTTTTTATGTTCGGACGACGCGTCTTACATTACGGGGCAGGTTATCGGCATCAACGGAGGAATGTTCTGAAAATGAGACAAAACTCCTTTCTGAAATTAACATGCCTGGCATTGTTTTACTTACTCATTTCTCCCGTCTGGAGCGTTTCGGCAGATGATTTTGCCAAACTGCGTAAGGATTCGGCCCGCATCTCGACCATGACAGCCGATTTTGTGCAAAAGAAATCTATGAAGATTCTGTCCAAGCCACTGATTTCAAATGGGAAATTTTATTACGCCGCTCCGGATTCCATCCGCTGGGAATATAGTAAACCCCTAAAGAGTGTGGTCCTTTCGGGTAAGGGGCAAACGAAACGCTATATCCCCTCCGGTGGTAAAATGGTTGAAGACAAAACAGGCGGTGCGAAAGCAATGCAGATTGTTCTGGGTGATGTTGCGGGCTGGATGAACGGAAAGTACGATACCAATCCGGCCTTTACCGCGACGATTCGGGAAGGAAACGATACCATGATTACAATGACGCCGACCGGTAAAAACATGGCCGGCATGATCGAAAAAATTGAGATCGCGATTTCCCAAAAAAACGCGTCCGTCAAATCGGTCAGGATTGTGGAAAGCGCCACCTCTGAAACCCAAATCGATTTTCAAAACGTTGTCGTCAACAAGAGCATTGATCCTTCTGTCTTCCAGGTTGTTCAATGAAAGGCCTCTGTTTTCTGATAAGTGTATTTCTGCTTGCGTCCTGTGCGACGCTGCCGGCAATTCAGGAACCGTCATCAGCACATGTAAAGGAGCCTATCCTTTGTCCGTTCCCGTTTCTTCAGGAAAAAACCCGTTTCATCCACACGATTGATGTTCAGGCAGCCGGACAGACGAAGGCTGTGATGATCGGCGTGACGGTTGCGGATCCCGCCTCACGGATGTTTTCCTGCGCCATCATGAGCACGGAAGGCATGGTGGTTTTTGAAGCTGTTGCAGGAAGCGAAGGTGTAAAAGTCATCCGGGCGCTGCCGCCTTTTGATAAGCCGGATTTCGCGCGCAACATGATGGACGACATGGAACTGATTTTTCTGGAGCCTGCGGGCGAACTGGTCGAAAAAGGTGTCTTTGTTTCGGGAGACGTTGTCTGCCGCAGGCGTCAAGAGCAGGGCGGATGGGTCGATGTGGTGGCGGGTCATGACGGGCGCGTTCAGATCCGGCGCTACTCGGAATGCGGTGCCCTGAAGCGCACCGTGAATATGGACGGAAATTCCCGGGATGCTTATAAAACCATTGAACTGCGGTCCGCGGGATGGTTGGGTTACAGCCTGATGATGACTCTGATCGAATCCGAGATGGTCAGGGACATGCCGCCAGTGCAGAAGTGAAAAGGATTCCGCCCATGAAAGACCCGGTTACGGGGAAGGATATTATTATTATCGGAGCGGGCATTGGCGGTCTTTCCACTGGAATTCTGCTGCTGCTTTTGGGCTACCGTGTCACGATTGTGGAAAAAAATCGTAAACCGGGCGGCCTGATGCGCTCGTATTTGCGCAAGGGTGTCGATTGTCCTGTGGGCGTGCATTATGTCGGAGCGCTGGGTCCTTCTGAACCCCTGGGAAAGATGTTTCATGTCCTGGGCATTTCCGTGGAGGATCTGTTTTATCCCATGGGATCTTCCGGTCTGGTTGACCGGTACCGGTTTGATGATTTTGTTTTCGACATGCCTCTTGGCATGGATGCGTACGAAAGAAACCTGAGAAAGGCCTGCCCGGCGGAAGGCCCCGCTCTGGATATTCTGATGAAAAGCCTGCGGGAAATTTCCGGCCAAATGATGGATCCATCCTTCTTTCTCCGTCAGAGCGATCCCTTTCAAAATATGGATTTTTTAAGGCCGATGGGGGAGCTCCTGGATGATCTGCGGGCCTCTGCACGATTGCGGGCCCTGCTTGCGGTACCGTGCCAGCTTATCGGTGTTGATCTCGACGATTGTCCGGTGATCTTTCATCACATGGCGGTGGCCGGGTATTTGTTTTCGTCCTGGCGTTTGAAAGAAGGAGGCGGTAAAATGGCTGATGCTTTTGCACAGCGTTTCACCGCGCTGGGTGGGAAGTTAATTCTGAATCGGGCCGTGCGGAAAATCAATCTGTCTTCCGGTAAAGTTACGGGAATCAGTCTGGGTGATGGCGAAAAGCTTCTTGCCGACGCGGTTGTGGCGGCCATCCATCCCAAAACCATGCTGAGCATGCTGGATCCGGGGGCTCTTCGGAGTTCTCTGAGGGAAAGAATTTTAACACTGGAGGAAACCAAAGGGGTGATTGCCGTGCAGGCAGGCATTGATGCCGCAGCACACAGGGAGCTGGATTACAACATTTACCGGTTGCGCCATGACGAGCGCGGGGGCATCACAAACGGCATTTTTTACCAGATACGGAAAGGCAATGCTTCAGGAACCAATCTGCTTTCCATCATTGCCCGGTCGTTTTATCGTGACTGGAGCCTGTGGGAAAACACGGTATCAGGAAAGCGCGGTGCGGACTATGAAGATAAAAAACTGACCATCGCAAGGGATTTGCTGAAAAAATCAGAAGAAGTGTTCGGACCTCTGAAAAACGCAAAGATTCTGGATGTCTTTACGCCTCTGACACTGCGCGATTATGTGAATTGTCCCGAAGGTTCCTGTTACGGGGTGTTGCGTTCCGTCCGTCAACTGCTTAAAATAGCATCTCTGAACAAACTGTCCATTAAGGGCCTTTATATGGCCGGGCAAAATTCCGTTGCGCCGGGAGTGATGGGCTGTATCCTGGGGTCTTTCAACGCTGTGAGGCAGCTGGCCGGCACACCACGTCTCTATGGGGAAATATCGCGCTTACTCTAATGCTGGACGGCAACGCTGATTTGTGTTACTTTTCGCGGCAATTTCGTTTTGGAAAAAATCCGGATAAGCATTGAAATGGTGCTTGGAACCATAATATTATAATACATTAGCGTCATTAAAGGAGTCGTCTGAAGTTCATGACACGTCAGGATATAGAAAATGAAGTCCGTGACATTTTTTTAAGAGAGTTTGAAGTCGAAAATCCCGAACTCGATGTCAACTTACGTGAAGCCTATGGCTTTGACAGTATTGACGCAATTGACCTGCTTCTGGAAATCGAGAAGTTCCTGGGGTCTGAACTGACACGGGACGAGAAAAAGCAGGCGATGGACATCCGCACGATGCGACAGATCATTGATTACGTCGAAATGCTGGCGGAAAAGCGCCGCACCACGAAGGGGTAGGGCAAATGACAGATCGCAGAGTCGTTATCACAGCCTGTTCGGCAATAACACCCATCGGTCACGGAAGGGATAAAATCATCGCAAGTCTTCAGAAGGGGATTTCCGGCGTTCAACCTCTGCGCGAAGATGAACTGTTCGGCCAGTTCATTCATTCGAGGGTTTACGGCACAGTAAGTGAGACGATTGCGTATGACTTCAAACGGCAGCACCGCAAGACCATGGGACCGGTGTCTTATTATGCCTGCCAGGTGGCCAGGGAAGTGCTGGAGCAGGCGGGGCTTTCTACCGAGTTTATAACGGGAGGGCGACTGGGCATTGCGTTTGGCTCAATTCATGGTTCGCCCACGGTTCAGCGCGATATTTACAAAATATTTCTGAGCGCAAAAGATAAAGAGACGTATCAGAAAATCGGTGCGGTGGATTACCTGAAATCCATGGTGCATACAACTGCCGTGAATATTTCAAAAATGTTCGGCATTACCGGACGTATTATTTCTTCGGGGACGGCCTGCACCACGTCGAGCCAGTCCATCGGTTTTGGCTACGAAGCGGTCAAGTACGGACTGCAGGATGCCATGCTCTGCGGCGGGGCTGATGAATATGACACGATCACGGTTGCCGTTTTTGATAATCTCCTGGCCTGTTCCACCGCTTTCAACGATCAGCCAGAAAAAACGCCCCGTCCGTTTGACAGGGCGCGCGACGGTCTGGTGGTCGCCGAAGGCGCGGGCGCCGTTATGCTGGAAGAGTATGAATTTGCCAAAAAACGCGGTGCGCCGATTCTGGGTGAGGTGATTGGTTTCGCCTGCAACTCCAACGGAGGAGACCTGATTCTTCCTAATCTTGAAGGTATTACCAAAACACTGCAACTGGGTCTTGAAAACGCTAAAATTTCCGCCGCGGACGTTGACCTGATCAGCGCTCACGCCACCGCGACGAAGATGGGGGACATCATTGAGGCACAGGCAGCCGCTGCGGTCTTTGGCTCCAATCCTCATGTGGTGGCCCTCAAGAGTTACATGGGACACACGATGGCCGCCTGCGGAGTCATTGAAACGATTTTAACGCTTTACATGATGCAGGAAAATTTTATCGCCCCGACGCTCAATCTCGAAGATATTGACGAACGATGCGCGATGGTCAGGCACGTTCAGACACTCATGGAACATCCGGTCAAGACCGCGGCCATTCAGAATTTTGCGTTCGGCGGCGTCAACACGAGCCTGCTGATTCGAAAGTTGACCTGAAATCAAATGGCTTTTATTCGATTTTTTCAGTTGATCGGCAATTTTTGCCTCATGTTGATTTTATGGGGCTATTTTCTTTTCGGCTTTTTGTTCATATTGCTTTTCCTGTTTATTCCCTGTTATCTGTTTACAAAAAACAGTTCAGGGGTCATCCAGAAATTGTTCCACCTGCATATGAAGCGCTTTTTCAAACTGGCAGGCCTGCTCATTCCCCGCACAACATATAAAATCGACCCGGAAGTGTGTGCACTTAAGTCGTCTGTGATTGTATGCAATCACCTGTCCTACCTGGACCCGATCCTGCTGGTATCCCTGTTTCCGCGTCAGACGACGATTATTAAAAAGACGTTTTTCCAGGTGCCGGTTTTCGGATGGTTCATGAAGAAAGCGGGTTATGTGTCTTCCTCGCCGTCTGAAATGACAGGTGCGGCCATGATCAATCATCTCGAGAGCATCAAAGCGCATCTGGCTGCAGGCGGCAATTTATTTTTATTCCCGGAGGGAACCCGGAGCCGTGACGGCAAGCTCGGACCCTTTAATAAAGGGGTGTTCAGTATCGCGAGGTACTGCAATACGGGATTAAAGCTGGTTTATATTCAGGGCACCGAAAAACTGTTCCCGCCCGGATCGTTTCTTTTTAAGACCCAGGAAAAGAACACCATTACGATGGAATTAATCGCCACACTGACGCCAGATTATTCGGCAAAAAATTTTTCAATGAACGCAGTGGCCGAACAGACCCGTCAGATTTTTGAACGGAAAATCGCTGATGGAAAAGCTGCCGGTTCGGACATAAAAATATAACATGAAATCAAATGGAGGAGGACGAGTTATGGAATTACAGGAAGCCATACAAAAAAGACGCAGCGTTCGAAAATTTACGGATTCCTTTGTAACCGATGAAGAATTGAAAAAAATCTTTGAAGCCGTGCGCTGCTCCCCGTCCTGGGCCAACACGCAGGCATGGGAATTCGTTGTGGTGCGCGACCGCGAGGTGATTCAGCAAGTTGTGGCGACTTATTCCGAGAAAAATCCTGCAACCAAATGCTCACTTGTTGCTTCCGCTTTGATTGTTGTCTGTGGAAAAACCGGCGTCTCCGGATGTTACGGGGGAGTGGAAGTCACCAAACATGCCAACTGGTATATGTTTGATCTGGGCATCGCCACGCAGACACTCTGTCTTACCGCTCATGAAATGGGACTGGGGACGGTCGTCGTCGGCCTGATGGACCATGATGCCTGCAAAAAAGTGATTAGCCTGCCCCAGGGGTATGAAGTGGCTGCCGTGATCCCTATCGGGCGACCGGCGGTGGAGCCGAAGGATGGGCCTCCACGCAGGCCGGTGTCCGAGATGGTGCATCTTGACATGTTTGGCAGGAAAATGTTTTAGAGAATTGCCCGTTTACAGATGGTGCCCTTACCTGCTTATTTTAATATTCGTTTGACTTTTTAGTCTACGCATTTTAGATTTCTCATTTATTGGTAAGGGCATTGAACACAACAGGCTAAAATTACTATGAAAAATAAAAAGCGCATTGTGATCACAGGCTTAGGGACGATAAACGCCATTGGCAAAGATGTCGCGCAGTTTGCGGTTTCTTTACGGGAGGGTGTTTGCGGCATAAACGATATTGATCTTTTCGATACAACCGAATTCCGCACGCATAAAGGCGGACAGATCAGGAATTTTAATGCCCGCGCCTCCATTCCGGACGAATTTTCCCTCAAAAGAATGTCCCGCGCCGATCAGCTGGTCTTTGCCGCGACGATTGAAGCTCTCACCGATGCCGGTCTTTATCCGTTGCCGGAACGGTTCAAAGAAGATATGGGGGTCATTATCGGCGGAGGTTCCGGCGGGTTGTTCGAAGCGGAAAACTTTTATGCGGATCTGCTTGTGAAAGGTCTCGACAGGTCGAGATTTTCCCGTCTGTCGACCGTTTATTGCGCGTCTTCTGCTGACCGGATTGCTTCCAACCTTGGACTTTTGGGACCTAAAACCACATTGATGACTGCCTGTTCATCCGGCGCCAATGCGCTGGGTTATGCGAGGGATCTGATTGAGAGCGGCCAGGCGGGAATTGTTCTGGCGGGGGCTGTGGAACCGATGTGCCGGATTACCTATGCGGCTTTCAACGCCCTGAAGTCTTTGGATGAGGATGTCTGCCGGCCCTTTGACAGGACCCGCTCCGGTCTTTCGCTGGGAGAAGCGGCGGCCATTCTGGTTCTGGAATCGCTGGAATCAGCGTTGACTCGGGGGGCAACCATTTACGGCGAAATTCTGGGATACGGAGTGAGCTGTGATTCATTTCACATGACCGCGCCCGATGAAAAAGCATCCGGTGCTGTTCGTTCCATGCAGGCGGCCCTGAAAGACAGCGGATTGTCCACGCAGGACATTGATTACATCAATGCTCACGGAACCGCGACGCCCGCCAACGATGTGACAGAAACCAGGGCCATTAAGGAAGTATTCGGACCGCGCGCCTATGCTATTCCGGTGAGTTCAACAAAATCCATGCATGCCCATCCGCTGGATGCGGCGGGCGCGCTGGAAGCGATAGTTGCTTTACTTGCGCTGTCGCAGGGCTTTATTCCGCCGACGATCCATTTTAAGGAACGCGATCCTGAGTGTGATCTGGACTACGTGACGGAAGGTGCGCGTTCATCTGACTTACGCCATGTTTTGTCCAATTCCTTTGCGTTTGGCGGGAACAACACCACAGTGATTTTCGGGAAATACGAAGGGCAGGGTGCGGCTCATGGATCATGAACATGACCGATCGGACAGTCAGCGCATTGTCGTGACGGGTTTGGGGCTTGTTTCGCCGCTGGGTGCAGGGAAAGACGAATTTTCCCGGAGGCTTTCTGAAGGCGCCTGTGCCATTGACACCGTGCAATCGCTAGATACCAGCGCTGTGTCTTCGCATCTCGGGGCGGAAGTCCGTGATTTTTCCCCGCGTGATTTTATTTCTGTAAAAAATCTACGGAGGATGGACAGGACGTCATTGATGACAGCCGCGTCAGCAAGAATGGCGCTCGACGACGCGGGCGTGACCGTCAGTGCTGAAAACCGGGATCGCATCGGCATCCTTCTGGGTACGTCGTTTGGAGCGACGGACGTTACGGTTCAGGTTGCTGATACGCTCTTGAAGGAAGGGCCGTCTTCGGTCAACCCGATCCTCGTTCCCAATACGGTGATGAACGCGCCGGCAGGTCACGCGTCCATTGAACTGGGATTTCGAGGCGTCAATATTACCGTTACGCATTTTGCCGTTTCCGCGGAAACAGCCATTGCGTATGCCGTTTCCGAAATCAAGCGCGGCACGGCGGATTTCATGCTCGCAGGCGGAGTGGATATTTTATCGAAATTTTATTATGAGTCTCTGTCGAAGTTTCATGGCCTGTCGCCGGACAAAGACGGGGCCGAAGGAGCGCGTCCTTTCGACGTCATGCGCAACGGTTACGTTGTCGGTGAAGGCTGCGGCATTCTTTGCCTGGAAAGCCTGTCTTGTGCCAGGAATCGTGGTGCGAGGATATACTGCGAAATCACCGGTGCCGGTATGGGGTCTTCACCCACGTCGCCCACTCAGTGGCCGAAAGATACCCAAGGGATCCGGCGGACGTTTCAGAGGACGTTGAATAGTGCGGGTCTTGCCCCTGAAGATATTACTGCGATAATGGCATCGGCCAACGGAGACAGGGTGCTGGATGCCGTAGAAGCGCGAGCTTATGACGAGTTGTTTGATGCATGTGGACAAAAACCGTTTGTGACCTCTGTCAAAGGTTCCCTCGGCGAGAGTTTTTCAAGCGGTGGTATTCGGGCTTGCGCCCTCGCTTTATCTGTGAAAAACAAATGGCTGCCCCCCACGGTCGGACTGTCCAATCCGCTTTTGCCGATGAATTTTGTAACGGGGCAGAAAAAGGAAATCGATGTAAAACATGCGGTTCTTGCCGGGATATCTTTCGGCGGAACTTATGTATATCTGGTTTTCAGTGATTACAAAAGTCAATGAGGAAATATTGTGAATATCGGAGAATGGATCAGTAAACGGGCGATGATCGCGCCGGATAAACCGTTTCTGACGGAAAAAAACAAGTCCTATAATAATGAACATTTCAACAGGCGGGTCAATGAAACCGCACGTGCCCTTGAAAATCTGGGAATCGAGAAAGGCATGCGTGTGGCTCTTTTGATGTCGAACTCCAGCGAGTTTCTGGAAATATTCTTCGCCTGTGCCAGGACCGGTATGATCATGGTGCCGCTCAATTTCCGTCTGGCCGTTCCGGAACTGCTGTATATTCTACGCGACAGTGCACCTGAAATCTTAATCTACTCAAATGAATTTGCGTCGAAAGTCGGCGAAATCAAGGCCGCCGGTATCCCCACGATGCGCTACTATCGCCTGGGAGAGGGCAACGACCCGTCTGATCCGGATTTTGCAGATTATGTCGAAAATTTTGAAATCAGCGAACCGTTGAAAAGTCCGGGGGCTGATCTGTCCGATCCGCTGTTTATCATGTACACGTCCGGCACAACGGGTGATCCCAAGGGAGCGGTCCTGACGCATCAAAATATTTTGTTCGGTGCGATTCATTCGCTTCTGGGATACGGGGTTGACCGGTCATACAAATCGCTGGTTGTCGCGCCGCTGTTTCATATCGGTGCGCTTGCGGCTTCCGTGACGCCGATTATTTACGCCGGCGGCAGCATCATGATCAGCAGTTTTTATAATGCCTCGGAAATCCTCAAGACCATCTGCCGCGAAAAAATCAACTATATGTTTGCCGTTCCGGTTATGTACCAGATGATCGCGGATACGCCTGAATGGCATGACGCGGATCTGTCGCACGTGCATTTTTTCATTTCCGGCGGTGCGCCGATTCCCCTTCCGGTCATCCGGAAGTATCAGGACGAAAAGGGTGTGGGATTTGTGCAGGGCTATGCCCTTACAGAGACCGGACGGCTGACCTCGCTGGACCTGGAAGACTCGGTGCGCAAGGCTGGCTCTGTGGGCAAGGAAGTGTTTCATGTGAATTTGCGCATTGTGGACGATCAGGGCCGCGATATTCATACGGCAGACCCGGGAGAAATTCTTGTTCAGGGACCGAATGTGTTTTCCCGCTACTGGAACAATGAGACGGCGACAAAAGCCGCTTTCAGGGACGGCTGGTTTTGCACCGGCGACATGGGGAGACGCGACGAGGAAGGTTTTGTTTATATTGTGGGGCGAAAAGTGGAGATGATCATTTCGTCCGGCGAAAATATCTATCCCGTAGAGGTGGAGCGCGCGCTGCAGACGCTACCCGGCGTAAAAGAAGCCGCTGTAGTGGGAATTCCCGATCCAAAAAGAGGAGAGGTTGTCGGCGCGTTTATTATCCCGAACCGGGAAGTGCAAATGTCCGAAGCGGACATCATCAATGCGCTTTCGGGGAAAATTGCCAACTTCAAAGTTCCGAGGAGAGTCTTTCTGGTTGATGAATTTCCGCGCAATCAGAGCGGGAAGGTTTTAAAAAGAATTTTAAAAAAGCGCGTGGAAGGAAAATAAATGGATTTTATTCCCTATACCCAGGAGCATCGGATTTTTCGGGAGTCTTTCCGAAAATTTCTGGATAAAGAGATTGTCCCCCATGTGGAACAGTGGGAAGAAGACGGAATTGTGCCGCGCTGGGCCTGGAAGAAAATGGGGGATAACGGTTTTTTGAGCACGTCCGTGCCTGCCGAATACGGTGGACAGGGTGCCGATTTTCTCTACAGCGCCATTTTGATTGAAGAGATGGCCAGGGCCAATTTTTACGGGCTTTCCGCACGTTTGCACGGTGATGTGGCGGTGCCCTATCTGATGCAGCTGGCGACCGAGGAACAGAAGAAAAAATATCTGCCGGGCTGTATCAGCGGGGATATCCTCATGGCGATTGCTATGAGCGAGCCGGCAGCCGGCAGCGATCTGGCGGGCATGAAAACCACAGCGCTGGAGGATGGCGATTCATTTATTCTCAATGGACAGAAAACATTCATTTCCAACGGCATCAATTGCGACCTGGTGATTGTGGCGGCGAAAGATCCCCGGGAAAGCAATTCGCACGCAGCCGTGGATTTATTTCTGGTCGAAGCGGGAACCCCCGGCTTTGAAAAGGGAAAGAAGCTCAAAAAAATCGGCTGGCGATCGCAAGACACGGCGGAGCTTTTTTTTGCTGATTGCCGGATTCCGAAAGAAAACCGTCTGGGGCCAAAAGGTACCGGATTTAAAAACCTGATGATCAACCTGCAACAGGAACGACTGATTTGCACCATCGGAGCGCAGACGGCCGCGGAATTCATGCTGGAGGAAACGATCCTGTACTGCAAACAGCGTGAGGTCTTTGGGAAAAAGCTTAGCCAGTTGCAGAATACGCAGTTTGTTCTGGCGGAAATGGCGGCGGAAGTTACGGTCGGCCGCACATTTGTGGATAAAATGATTCTGGAACACTGGAAGAAAAATTCCGTGACTGTTGAAGTATCCATGGCGAAGTTATGGATTACGGAAATGGCCTGGAGAGTGGCCGACCGGTGTCTGCAGCTTTTTGGCGGCTATGGCTATTGTGAAGAGTATCCGATTGCGCGCGCTTGGAGGGACATCCGCGTAACACGCATCCTGGCCGGCTCCAATGAAATCATGAAGCAGATTATCGCGAGAGCCGTCATAAATAAAAGGGAGATGTAAAAGACATTATGAAATTTTTGTTGATTTATCCAAAATGGGAAAAACTGGACCGTCAGACACGTTTTATCCTTCCGCCTCACGGGCCGGTGGTGATGGCCGCAGCATTGCCCGCCGATGTGGAAGTGCAGTTCATTGATGAAAATGTCGAACCGCTGGATGTGAACACGGACGCGGATTTTGTAGGCATTTCCACGATGCTGACCGCGCAGGTCAAACGCAGCTGGGAAATCGCAGACGCCTTCCGTGCCAGGGGAATCAAAGTTATCTGCGGCGGGATTGCCACGATGCTGCATGCCGAAGAATTTGAAAAGCACGCCGACTCGGTTTTTCTGGGAGAGGCAGAAGGCAGAATGGAGCAGGTCTTTGATGATTTCAGGGCGGGCGGGCTGCAAAAGATTTATAATTACATGCAGAATTTTCCACCCATTGAAAGTGTGGGGCCGGCGCGCCGCAGCATCCTGAACCGCGAGCTGTATAATTACCGCGGGGTTCAGATGGTGGATCTGTTTCACGCTTCACGTGGTTGCCGCTTCAATTGCTATCCGTGTTGTGTGCGGTTTCTGGGCGGCCGCAGTTTCCGTCCGCGCCCCTTCGATAAGGTCGTTGAAGAACTGGCCGGCATTGACAACAACCGCCTGTTCATTGTCGACAATTCACTGGCGCAGGACAGGGAATGGGAAATGGAGCTGTTTAAGGAAATGATTCCTCTGAAAAAGAAATGGTGCGCTCACCCGATCGAAGATGATGATAAAGTGCTTGATCTTGCGGCGCAGGCGGGCGCCTGGTTTGTTTATCAGACTATTTTCGATTCCTCGGACTTTATTCGGGACCGGGTCAAACGCTATCATGATCACGGAATTGCCGTGGAGGGCAGCATTTTGCTGGGCCTGGATTATCACACGGAGGATTATATCAAACGCTGGATGGACTTTTTGCTGGAGATTGAACTGGACATGGCGGAATTCACCATTTTGACGCCGTTTGTCCATACCCGTACTTTTGATGATTTGCATCATGAGGGCCGGATCTTCTCTTATGACTGGAGCAACTACACCTGCGGTAAAGTGGTTTTTCAACCGAAGCTGATGACGCCCGAAAAACTGCAGGAGATGTACTATTACTGCTGGGACAGGTTTTATGAAGAAGAACCCGCAAATTACAAGATGTTCAAAATGCTGAAAAAAGTAATGGATAAGGAAAAAGCGGATGGTACCTACAAGCCGCGCGTACGTAAGTAGCTATTAACGTAAATGAAAGGAGTCTGAAGATTGATGAAGAAAAATGGCAGAAAGGCCGCCCTGGTGATCGATGGCAGCCATGTCAGTTTTGAAGATATGCTTGCCGTTGCGAAGGATGGAATGCCGGTAGTGATCAGCAGGTCAAAAGAGTTTGTCAGACGGATGGGCCGGACACAAAAAGCGCTAATGGATGGGATGCAGAAAGGTGTTGCGATATACGGTGTCAACACGGGATACGGCAAATCCTGCGGCAACCGGATCAGCATGAAGGTCGCCATGAAAAACGGTATCAATATTTTGCGGTTTCACGGTTGCGGTACAGGCGAACCGATTGGTATTGAAGAGACACGGGCTGCCATGTTAACAAGGATCATTTGCCTGGCGCGGGGTTACTCCGGCGTGTCGATTGATCTGCTCAAGCAAATGGCGGATTTCTTAAACGCAGGCATTACGCCCGTCGTGCCCTGTGAGGGTTCTGTCGGCGCTTCCGGTGATCTGACCCCGATGTCCTATGTCGGGGCGACGCTTGCGGGAGAGCGCGAAGTATTTTATGAAGACGATATCGTTCCCGCCGCTAAAGCCATGAAGAAAGCGGGATTGAAACCTTACAAATACCTGCCGAAGGAACCTCTTTCGATGGTCAACGGCACGACAACCATGACGGGCATCGCCGTGATTGCGGTTGAACGGGCCCGGAGAATCCTCGATGCCGCCATTGCCGCGACAGCGCTCAGTGTGCACGCGATGAAGGGCAACGCCCATCATTATCATCCGGTAATTTCGGAGGCCAAGCCGTTTCCGGGCCAGGTGCAGGTCGCAAATAAAATAGCCCGCCTCCTGCTGTCCAAAGTGTCTGCACGTCAACTGGAAGACGACGCGCTGGAAACCTTGCAGGACCCCTACTCACTGCGCTGTACGCCGCAAGTGCTGGGGGTGCTGTCTGACGCGCTTGCCTGGATTAAACAGTGGGTGGAAACAGAAGCCAACTCATCCAACGACAACCCGATATTTGATCCCGCCACCGGTCAGGTTCTGATGGGCGGCAATTTTTACGGGGGCCATATCGCCTTTGCCATGGACGGGCTGAAAGCTGCGCTGGCTTCCGCCGCCGACATGTGCGACCGCCAGGTCATGCTGCTGGTGACGCCCAATTTAAACCGCGGATTGCCGGGTGACCTGGTCCGTCTCAACGGCGGACAGGAGGGGTTTTATCACGGTTTCAAGGCCATGTCGATTGCAACGTCGGCCCTGGCTGCGGAAGCGCTTAAAGAAACGATGCCTGCCGCGTCCTTCTCTCGCTCAACCGAATCACACAACCAGGACAAGGTCAGCATGGGAACCATAGCGGCCCGGGATGCCGAAAGAGTATGTACGCTCACGGAGCGGGTGGTTTCCATTCACCTGCTGGCGGCTGCGCAGGCCTGTGATATCCGTCAAAACATCCAGACAAGACCACTTTTGGCCGAACTGCTCCACAAGATCAGGCAGGTCAGCGATCCGGTGATTGAGGACCGGCCACTGGACGAAGATATTGAAAGAATGTGCGTGGTGATCCGATACACTGATTTTTTTCAGGGAAAGTCATGAGCGCAGACAAAAAAAGTTTCGAAGTGAAAATCAGCGTGCCGTTTTTTGACCTCGATCCCATGCAGATCGTCTGGCACGGCAATTATCTCAACTATTTTGAAATCGCCCGCGCGGCGCTTTTCGAGCATTATGGCGTTGACCTTTACTCATACTATGACCGGGAAAAAATTATTTTTCCCATCATCCGGACCTCTACCAAACATATTTTCCCGCTCAGGCACCGCGATGAAATTATCTGCAAGGCGACCCTTGCGGATGCCAATATCAAGCTGGTTGTGGATTTTGAAATCCGCAAGACAGCCGACAACAGTGTTTGCGCGCGGGGACGCACAGAACAGGTAGCTGTAAAAACCCCCGAAATGGAGACCCTGTTTTCCATTCCGCAGGACATCCGTGAACTTTTGGGATATTAAACATGGATGATCTTCTGAAAAAATCTTTTGTTGCCGGTGTCGAGCGGGTGGCGGCCTGGGCGGATCTGCTCGATGAGATCAATGTATACCCCATCGCCGACGGCGATACGGGGCGAAACCTGTTTGTCAGCCTTTCACCGCTTCGTTTTGCAGGTGAGCCCAAAGAGAAGCTTGCCCGTAGGCTTCTGATGACTGCGCGCGGGAACTCCGGCAATATCGCCTCACAGTTTTTTTCGGCTTTTTATGATGTCGATTCTCCGAAGAATCTGAAGGCGGCCGTGCAGGAGGGGAACGCCCGGGCATGGAAAGCCGTCAGCGATCCCAGACTGGGGACGATGCTTTCCTTTTTTGATGCTCTCGAAGAAAATCTCAGTCAGCAGGATTTTACCCCGGATCAAAAGAGGGTGGATCAAATTGTGTCCTGCCTCGAGCAGGCTGTGATTGAAACACAGGACCTGCTGCCCAAACTGGCCGAGGCGGGAGTTGTCGACGCCGGGGCGCTGGGCATGTACATTTTTTTTGAGGGATTTTTCTGCACGTGGTCGGGATTTGCCGGTCCCTATCGACCGGTGACGGAGGTGTTCAAAGACCGCCTGCGGATTTCCCCGGAATTTCAGGAATCGGTAATCAACGGCTACTGCATTGACTTTGTGGTGAAAGCCGATGGTTCTCCCGATGATCTGGCCAAAATTACCGGCGGACAGGAAAGCGTTGTCATGATTCAGGAAGGTGATCTTTGTAAAATTCATTTGCACACCGAAGACAGGGAAAAGATGAAGACCCGGATCGGCGCGCTCGGAGCCGTTATCAACTGGGAGGACGACAATCTCTCCGAGCAGATCCGTGAATTCAGAAATGCCCCCGCTGATTCCGCGCTGCACATCATGACGGATGCCGCCGGTTCACTTACCCGCGAAGACGCGAGAAAATACGGCTTCACCCTTTTGAACAGTTACCTGAATGTCGGCGACAAATCGCTGCCCGAAACCTGTTTTTCCCCGGCAGAACTCTACGCTGCCATGGAATCAGGAATCAAGGTATCCACATCTCAAGCCTCTGTTTTTGAACGGCATCAATCCTACGCCAGCGCTGTGGCCCGTTTTGAAAAAGTATTGTATTTGTGTGTCGGTTCCGCGTTTACGGGCAATTACGACGTGGCAAGCCAATGGAAAAAGGAGCATGATCCGGACAACCGCCTGATGGTTGTCGATACAGGTGCGGCGTGCGGCAGGCTGGGCGTGATTGTTCTGTCGACGCAGCTCTATTTCAGACACACCGGAGATGTGGAAAATACTTTTACCTTCGCCAAGGAGGCTGCCGCAGCATCCGAAGAATATCTTTTCCTGGAGAAGCTTCAGTACCTGGCCGCCGGTGGCAGGCTTTCCAAAACCGGTGCGTTCGTAGGCGATGTTTTGAAAAAGAAACCCGTCATTTCACCACAGTCGGAAGGCGCGAAAAAAGTAGGTTTTGTCAGAAATCAAAACGAACAGATTGATTTTGCGCTGGAGAAGATGGCGGCCTCATTGGGTAGGGATTCCCGCGCGCTGATCATGCTGGAATATTCGGATAATGTCGGTCAGGTGACACAGTTTATGGAAAAGATTCAAAATCTCTATCCGATGGCGGCTATTGCTCTTCAGCCTCTGTCGCTGACATCCGGCGCGCACATGGGACCGGGGACATGGGGCGTGGCGTTTTTGAAAACAGGTTAAACATGAACAGGAAAGCCGGCAAGACTATTAAGAACACGAAGAACTCTAAAAACAGCAGGAACCGCTTTGCTGTTGTCATCCCGGTGTATAATCATGCAGCAACGGTGGTGCAGGTTGTCAGACAGGTTCAGAATCTGGGGTATCCCGTATTTGTCGTGGATGACGGATCAACCGATGAAACTCCCCAGCGTCTTGCGGAAATGAAAGGCATTACGGTTTTGCATCATTCGATAAATGAAGGCAAAGGCGCAGCGATTTTGACCGGTTTCATGGCGGCTTCTCATGTGGCCGATTTTGCGATTACCCTGGATGCGGATGGTCAGCATTATCCTGAAGATGTTCTGAAATTAATCAGCGCGATTCCAGCCAAAAAACGTCCGATTGTAATTGGAACACGCGAAGGCATGACCACACTGCAGGAAAATCATGCGCCCTGGACAAGCCGTTTCGGCCGGAAGTTCTCGAACTTCTGGGTCAGGATGTCCGGTGGCCCAAAACTTTCCGATTCGCAAAGCGGCATGAGAATTTATCCGCTGCCGGAATCCATGAGCCTCGGCGTGCGTGCGCGGCGATTTCAGTTCGAAGTGGAAATCCTTGTTTTGGCGCACAAAAGGGGCATCCCGATTATCGAAGAGCCGGTCCGCGTGTTTTACGGCCCGGATGGATCAAGAGTTTCCCATTTCCGGCCTTTTGTTGATTTTTTACGAAATTCAAAAACCTTTACCCGTCTGATTTTTTCCCGGATATTCTTCCGGCACTGATTACACGGCAGATGCGTCAAAAGCACGGGAGCCCCTCTGGAGGGTTTATACTTGCCAGTGTTCTGGAAATATGTTTATACCAAGTCGCATCCTTTAGCTAACTTTGTTGGCATCGTTGTCGGCTTCCTCGACGTATCAATAATACGCCTGCGGAGCCTCCTCCTTGCCGTCGCGTTATCCTTTGAATGCAACTTGGTATTAACAATCAACAAAGAATACAATAATCACTCGATATTCTAAGGGTATTCATGCCGCTGCAAAAATACTCCATCAAATGGTCAATCATCATCATTACGGCTCTGGCTGTAGGACTGCTTTTTTTCTGGGAAACCAATCATTTAAAAATTGAAACCGATATCCTGGAATCCATGCCTCATCATGATCCGGTGCTGAACTCTGCCCGGCAAGTGATCCATCATCTGCCGATTCAGGACAAGATCTTTATTGATCTGGAGCAGGCATCTGATAATCGGGATGAACTGGTCAAAGCGGCATCTGTTGTTACGGATAAGTTGAACAAGAGTGGTTTATTTACCAGGGTCGGCATCAGTGATGCGGTAAATAATTTTCCGGAGCTGCTTGGGCATGTCAATAGCAATTTGCCGTGGCTTTTGAGTGCGTCTGATCTGGAACAGAAGATTCAGCCGCTGCTGGAACCGGGGCAGATCAGGAAGGCTATGACGCACAACCGGCAGAGCCTCGAACAGCTCGAAGGGATAGGCCGCAGTGAAATGATGGCTTCGGACCCGCTGGGATTCGCAGGCGTTATTCTGGGACAAATGTCAGCACTGCTACCGGCCGGCGGGGCGCAGTTTTATTCCGGGCAGCTGCTTTCCGGAGACGGCAGACATGCACTGATTGTTGCCCGCATAGCCGGGTCGGGCACAGACACATCAAAAGCCGCCCGGATTGATCGTCTTCTTGAGGAATGCCGTGAGGAACTCAACTCAGAGACCAAAGCAAAAGGTTCATTCACCCTGACATCTGTGGGAGCTTATCGCGCGGCGCTCGATAACGAAACCGCGGCCAAGCGCGACACCAGGCTGGCGATCTTTCTGACAACCCTGGGGATCGCCCTCTTGCTTATTTTTGCCTTCCCCCGTCCCCTTATTGGACTTTTGGCGCTGCTGCCTTCCGCTGTAGGAGCGATTGCCGCGTTATTTGTCTGCTCTTTCCTGTTTGAATCCATGTCCATGCTGGCTGTTGGTTTTGGCGGCGCGATCATGGCTTTCACCGTTGATCTGGGTATCACGTACCTGCTGTTTCTGGATCAACCATACGCCACTTACGGAAAACAGGTGGCACGTGAAGTCCGCTCGGCGGAATTGACGGCAATTTCAACAACCATTGGCGCTTTCCTGCTGCTCCTGATCAGCGACTTCAAAATCCTTGCCGAAATTGGTGTCTTTGCGGCGCTTGGCGTTGCGTTTGCGTTTGCTTTTGTGCATTTTGTCTTTCCGAAAATCTTTCCTTCCATGCCGCCTGCGGCGCGAACCACCAATCCTTTTCTCCTTGATGCAATAGTGAGAATATCCTCTCCGGCAAAGTGGAAGGCGATTGCCGCCGCCCTCTTTGGTTTGACGATGCTTTTTTTTGCCAAGCCGGTTTTTAATGTGGATCTGCAGGCCATGAATTCGGTAAGCAAAGATACGATCCGGGCCGAACAGAAGCTCCAGGGGATCTGGGGGGATCTTTCGGGCAGATGCTATGTTTTATTGCAGGCTCCGGATCTTGAAGCATTGCAGGAGAAAAATGATCGGTTAATGACATTGCTGGCCGCCGATGTAAGAGAAGAGAAACTTGCCCCGGTATTTTCTCCTTCCGTTTTGTTTCCTTCTGAAAAACCGGCTCAAAAAAATTATGAGGCCTGGCGCGGCTTCTGGAGTCAGGAACGCCTGGCCCGGTTGGAGCTCAACCTGAATGCAGCGGCGCGGGAAAATGGTTTTACCGCGGATGCTTTTGATCCTTTCTGGAAAATGATTCACCAAAACATGCCACGAACGTTTGAGATCCCTCAAAAGTATTTTGAAATGCTTGGTATTTCCGCAACGCCTGAAGGCTATACACAGTTGACGCTGCTTGGTGCAGGGAAAAATTACCGTGCGGAAAATTTATTTGGCACAATTTCATCAGCGGGCATTGCTAAATTGTTTGACGCTGATTTATTCAATAAAAAAATGGGGGAATTTTTAAAAAGTCTGTTTGTCGAAATTGCCCTGATCGTCAGCCTTGGTTTAGTTGTGGTGATATCTCTTTTCTTTTTAGACTGGCGTTTATCATTGACAGCGATCGCTCCTGTCGTGTTTGCTCTTCTGGCCACCCTGGGCACACTGAAAATCATCGGCCATCCGCTGGATATTCCCGGAATCATGCTCTGGATTGTCATTATGGGGATGGGGATTGATTACTGCATTTATTATATCCGTACTTATCAGCGCTGTTTTGACGACAAGCATCCGGCCATGCGGACCATCAGACTGGCAATCTTTCTGTCGGCTTCCACGACATTGATCGGTTTTGGCGTCCTGATGTTTGCCAGTCATGAGCTTTTAAAGAGCATCGGAATCGTTTCTTTTCTGGGTATTGGCTATTCATTGATCGGGACCTTTTTAATTATACCTTTTCTCCTGGAGAAAATATTTGCTCCGGTTCCAGATCCTGCAGGCAAGTTTGTCATTGGGTCGAAAGAGCATATTCGGCGAACGCTCTTGCGCTACCGGCATCTACCCGGTTATCCGCGGGTTTTTGCCCGTTGCAAGATGATGGCAGATCCGATGTTTAAGGAATTGGATCAATATGTGAAAAATCCCCGCCGGATCATCGATATCGGTTGCGGATTCGGTATTCCGGCTGCCTGGCTGCTGGAAATTTATCCCGGCGCGAAGGTATTTGGCCTGGAACCGGACGAAGAAAGGGTGCTGATTGCCAACCGTGCGATCGGTCAGCGCGGGTTTGTGCAGGCGGGTTTGGCGCCAGACCTGCCTTCCGTGGACGGCAGCGTCGATTATGTTACCATGCTGGATATGCTTCATTACATTAATGATGAAGAATTGCGTTTAGTGCTGGGGCGGATTAACAAGAAACTGGAAACGGGTGGAACGCTCGTTATTCGAGCGACGGTTCCGTCGGACCGGAAATTTCCCTGGAAGCGCTGGATTGAAATGATCCGCTTAAAACTCACCAACACAAAATACTTCTTCCGTCAGGAAAAGGAAATTGCCGGGCTTATGTTGGATGAAGGATTTACCGTTGATGTTCAGGCTTCCACTGCCATAGACGTAGAAGAGAAATGGTTTGTGGGGAAAAAATCATGACGCCTGCAAATATGAGATGTATGAATTTGCATGGTTTACTGGTGTTGGCTATTTCCCCTTCAGAAATCCCGGATATAATTTTTCTGCGCATTCCGGGCATAGCCCGTGGGTGAATTCCGCTTCGGAGTGATCCTGGATATAGGATTCAATCTGGTTCCAGTAACCCTTGTCATCCCGGATTTTCTTACAGGAAGCACAGATGGGAAGCAGACCGCTTAACATTTTGACTTCAGACATGGCATGCTGAAGTTCTGAAATCAGATTTTCCCGTTCTTCTTCATACTGTTTGCGTTCAATGACCCTTCCCAGGCGTTCTGCAACCGCTTTTATGAGGTTGTGTTCGTCCGTCAAAAAGGTTGTATCTTCAGCACCGGGAATTCCATCCAGGTAAAAAACATTTAAAGAGCCGAGGGCTTCTCCCCGTACGTTGAGGGTTGAAGATATTTTCCATTTTGTTTCCCGAAAATTATCGGTTTCGAATTCCATGTCTTTGAAAACAATTTTTGCGCAGGCAACTTCGGGATACACAAAACCGGAGGGCAATTGATTGGCCACGCTCTGGAAAAGATCCGGCAATGAACGGCTGCCTTCTATCAAATTCGCAATGGAATAAAGGCAATTCAATTCCTTGACGCGTTCGAGAAGTTCTTTTTCCGCCTGTTTTTTTTCTGTAATATCGCGGGAAACCCCGTAAATAGCCTTCAATACACCGTGCTCATCCCGAATCGCGCTGATAATGGCATCCAACCACCGGGTTGTGCCGTTTTTATGATAGTATTCCAGTACGAGGGTCACTTTTCTGTCCGGATCAGTATTTTCGCGCTTTTCAAGGATTTTTTCGACGTCCAGAGTTTTCAGGGCAACCGACAGGGAATCCGGCGTCAACTGTTCCTGGACACTTTGCTGCATCCGTTCCTCCGGGGTAAATCCTAAAACAGCTTCTATGGAAGGGGTGACATAGACGGTTTTCAAGTCCAGATCCATGATCCATAAAATATCGTTCATGTTTTCGGCAAGAAACTTGTATCTTTCTGCGGTTTCTTTTTGCTTTTGTTCTTCTTTTTTGCGTTCGGTGATGACCGTTTCAATACCGTTCCAGCACACCGTACCGTTTTGCATTAAAGCAGGTGTTGATGTGAGGGAGGACCACCGGATCCCGCCTGATGGATCCTTAACCCTTACGTCCATCTGGAACGTAGATAATGTTTTTAGGGCCTTATCTTCGGCTTGTTTGAGCAGGACAATGTCATCTTCATGGACATTACTGTAAATTTTTGCCGCATCGGCAATGGCTTCATCAGGGGATATTCCATACAATTTTTTTACTGAGTCGCTCACGTAGGTGAACTTCCTTTCACCGTCACGCTGCATTATTGCCTGATAAATCATGCTGCCGGGGATGTTTTGAGTGATGGATTCCAGACGTGATTTACTGGCCTGCAACTCTTCGTCCAGCATCTGCAAATGCTGATTTGTTGCCTCCAGGTCCTGAATTTTCTTTTCCAGTTTTTTGAAAAGAATTTCGTTATATTTCCTGAAGAATTCCATCTCCTCGCCCAGGGGTTTATCCGCAGATTGCTTTACTGTGCGGCTGTTTTCCAGGACCTCTTGAATGATTTTGATCAATACAGAAGATTCCTGAGGTTTAATGAGGAATTTCTGTGCCCCGAGGTTCAGGGCAAACGCCTCGTCTTTGGCATCCGTGTAGGTAGCTGTGTAAAAGATGAAGGGAATCGATTTGAGAAGATCATTGGCTCTACATTCCATGCACAGGGCATATCCGTCCATCACCGGCATCAGAATATCCGAAACAATCAGATCAGGCAGGCTGAGTCGGGCTTTTTCCAGTGCGTCTTTACCATTTTCCGCCAGTATTACATCAAAGCCTTGTGCTTTCAGAACGCTTTTCAACACAGACAAATTGTCCTTGTTGTCATCGACAATTAAGATACGCCCCGTCATGTTCTTTTGCCTGTCTTTCTTTTATTGATTTTTTATCATTGAGGACTATTTGAATATGATCAGCACTCCAAAAGTTCGGGCCATAATAAGAAAGTTTACCACATCTTTCAAAGTTTACTCATCGATGGCCTATCTTTATTATTTTAGCTTATGAAGGAATGAAACTCAATCATAATATTATTGGAGCCTCATGTTGATTTGCAGGGATACTGACATTGAATTGAAGCAGGAAAGTTTTTCGACGGCTTAAAGATATTTTGCCTTGCTTTATCTTCGATTCATTAATGATATTGAATTATTATGAATGACTGAATACCTTGAATCTATTTGTCCAGAAACCAGTTTGGGGATTGGACCTTCGCTTTGCCGCCAAGTTCCCAAAGCAATCTGATACCCAGTTTTTCGCATAATTCCTGCTCCTTACCGGGCACTGTTGTTGGGTTTCTATCGCCGCCATTGCCAAAATAGATCCAGTCATATTGTTTTTTGTATTTGCTGTGTGCGCTTTTAATGCCATCACATGCCGTGTCATCAGAATCATTCATCGGTAATACGTCGATGACATATTTCATATTGCCTACGATGGTTGCCCGTTCTATCCAGGACATGAAAGGTTTTCCTTTTTTTCGGGTCAGCCAGTCATCGCTGTTTAAGCAAATGACAATTTCCCCGATTAAGGATGCGGCCTCAAGCATGTATACATGGCCCATGTGAACGGGATCAAAACCACCTGATAAAATGACTAAATTCTTCACCGGACTCCACCTTTCAACGAATCATCGTAATGAAGTATAGGAAACGGGAACCTGTGTGTCAAGGCAATCTTGATCCGACGAAAAGGAAGGGGGCGATTTTGTCTACCGCTTATTGACATGTTGGAAAAGTCAAATCGGAGATCCAAGATCGTACCGATGGCCTTTGTTAATCTTTACGGTTCGTATACTATTTCAATATCTTTGTATTGTGTTTCGCTTTTAAAGGGCTGTAACGTCGATGGATTCTTTATTAAAAGTTTCTTTGGGCCCAACCAGATCACTTTGATTTGTCTTTCTTTTGGATGTCCATCGATAATGTAAATATTTCCACCATCATTTTTCAGCTTTTTCCCGTTTGGTATGATTGAAACCCGGGTGCTTTTCGCTGAAGCAATTCCGCAGTTTGTCTGGAAAAGGACGGCTTTATAATTGCCGGCAGGTGATAAAACTTCCTCGGATATTTTGTTGATGCACTTTCCTGAAAAAAAGGTGCTCATTGCATAAATTACAACGCTGATGATGACAACACAACAGGCAAGAATTATGGTGGGATTTTTTATAAATTTATTCATATGATCGTGGCCCTTGCAGTTAAATAATTCACCGGTTGCCCCGCGGATCAGGCCGCATTGACGGGTGGCATTGGCGAGGGGTCAATGTCTTCATAGGCCTCCGGTCGAAATCGCGGCGTACAGACGGCCAGAAAGAGCAGGTCCGTGCCGCCCACATTCTTGATGCGCTGGCGACAATCGGGTGGAATGAGCACGACATCGCCGGGGCCAACGCGCTGCGGGACCATGTTGCCGATCTCCACCATTCCTTCGCCGGAAAGGATCACGTATCGTTCCGTCGTTCCTATGAGGCGGTGCCATCTTGTTGTTTTTCCTGAAGGAACTCGCGCCTGTGCGATAGAGGCTTCCGTGTCCGCATCAATGTTTGAAAGCTCATTGACGAAGCAACCTTCAGGTGTATAGACTTCAGCATCTGGATTTATGCGTCGTATTTTTTCCTGCATGCTATTTCCTTCCTGGTGCAGCAACTCCGGTATTGGAAAAAATTCTGGAGGGGCCGGTTAAACGCCCGGCCAGCACAGCAATCGACTATATTTGGTTAAAGGATATTCATGTTGTTGCTTTCTCCATTATCCGTCAGGAATTCTCTTCTTTTCGGCTCCGGGGTCGGGTTTATTCGTTAAGGTCGTTTTCCACTGTGCGAAGAGCAGTGCGAAACCGACGAAAGGCAACAGGATATCGGTCCAAAGAATGGATCCAGCGTTGCCCGGAGCCATGTTATGGGTCTTCATGATCTGGTAAATATGGCCCGCAGCTGCACCCCACAGGAAAAAGGCAGGAGGGATAAAGGTGGCTAATCGGAAGGCCAGGTTTTGTTTGAAAGCTATGAGGCCCGCCACGCCAATGCCAAGACTGGCAAACCCAACCTCCAGTTGAAAAGGACTGTTTGCCCAGCCGATGAATTTTGCAGTATACCCGGCAAACACCACGTGCATCAGGAAGTTGTTCAGATACCCGATTCCGATGCTGAACAGGAAGAAATAGGCGACCAGGGCCTCGACAATCACGGGCTTGCTGCGCGGCTTTTTCCCGAGCAGAATGGAGACCACTGCACCTGTCAATCCCAGAACGAGAAGGGAAACAGAGGGATTCGATAAAACAAGTTTTATTGATGAAGCGATCATCGTTCTGTCTGTTTTCCTTTCTGCAATGCGTGGATCAGTGTCTGCTGAAAGCCCTCCGTGAATTTAACATGTACTATCGTTTCTTTGCAACAACTGCAAATTCTCTGCCTTGCGATGAAAAGGGTGTGCCTGCGATATCCGAATAATAACTTTTGATGGTAATAATCCGGGACCGCAGCCGAAGTCCGCATTCTTGATGCCGGCTCCGATGCCGAAACGGGAAACCATCCAATCTGCGGAGCGATCGATGAAAGCGGTGTTGCGGGATGAGACATCAATTTCTCCATCCAGATGGAACTTGAGCATCTGCGCAGAGGTGTGTTCATCCGTCCAGAGATACTCTGCGGTATAAAACTGGAATGGTTCCGGACGGGTATTGATTTCTTCAATTTGTTTAAACATTGCTGCTTTCCATTCTTTGGCCAAGGACAAAAATCAATTGATCGACTTTGCCGCATTTGCCGGATCGAGGGTTTGTTTGGTTAGCGATCCGTCGTCTGGAGACGTTTACGAATATTTTCCCAGACATATGTATTCAAAAAACAATGGTCCATATTATCAAGCATGCTTTGAAACTTGGGGCAGGGAATTGAAAAACTGAGCAGCCCTGGTTTGACCCAGCCCCTGGCGCTGCGGATTGTCATTTTCGGTTAAAGAATCCCAGCGTTTGAAGATCAGGTACTTTTTATTGGCCTTTCGTGGTGGACCGTTTTCAAACATGGCTTTTACATGCACCGGGGTTTTCTTATATTTCTCGATATTCACCATAAAATCTATTGTATGCTCGTCAGCTTCCGCAGGCATAAAACCCAGCAAACCCTTCGAACCCCAACAACCAAGATTATCTCCGTTGAAAGCGCGTGCTTTGCCTTTTTATATGTGTTCACAGTCTTTCATAAATACGGGCGGGTAAAACCTTTAACAGCCAGGCAATGAATCTCCATTGATGCGTGATATACGCATGCGACTTTTTGCGCTTTATCGCATTGTAGATTTGCATGGCTGCTTTGTCTGCAGGCGCCGCCCAGAATATGCCTTCTCCCTTGGCCATATCCGTTTTTACAAAACCGGGTTTTATATCGGTGACGATGATCGGTAAACGCAGCCCCGTAATCTTTTGTCTCAAGCCCTCCATATAATTCGATTCAAATGCCTTGGATGCGTTGTAGGCCGGCGACTCTTTTCCTCCGCGCAGAGAGGCAATCGAGGAGATGCCGACGAGATGTCCCGTTCCTTTTTCAATGAAGTATTGAATGGCAACATTGGCAAAAGCGGCAAATCCGGTAACATTCGTTTGGATAGTATCATGTTCGATTTTTAGCTTTTTTATGCAATTCATCATCACTGCGCCTGAGCATCTTGGGGTTCACCATTTTGTTCTTTTTCTGCGATTTTGTCTTTTTCGTTGTCGTCAAGCGAACATGCCATCAGGCCGGTTCTTTTTATTAAGTAGTATGCAGCAGCCAGAGCAACAATTACGAAAGCTATTCCAATGATCTTCATTCCGTCAATATTTTCTATTTTGAGCACCACCACCTTTCTGGCCACAGCGATAATGGCCACCAGAACGACCACCTCCACGTGCATGACGTTTTCTTTCAGGTAAACCTTGATGGTGTCAAGTAACTCAATGCCGATAA